>JGI20152J14361_10001324_pt1 | contig 16314 bp, 15 predicted proteins | sample COG_02_FD_14361 | JGI IMG/M metagenome (IMG submission 14361)
GGTCAATCGCCTTAGAAATTTTATTTCTATTTAGAATCACAAAATAATACTTCAGAACAATAAATTTCAGATAAGATATTAGATTTAAAATTAACCTAAAGAAAATTAATTCGTCTTTTCGCTTTTTAAAATCTATGTGAAATAATTTTAAAGGAATTATTTCTATTTTTTTGTCCAATAATTCTGTTATATTTTTTACGTATTCTGCGTCAGAGTTACAAACGAATACTATCTCATTTTCCTTTTCTTGCGCTAGATGATTCATTAAAATGGGAAGCATTCGTTCTGAACCAGCATACCAGTCTAGATATGAAAAAAACAAGAATTTCAAAACTTGGGATAATTTAGAACATCATATTGTGGGGAAAAGCCATATAAATCCTCAGCTTTACTGCTCGAAGGTAGATAATTCATTATTTCATTACTTCTATAATCAACATCGCCGATGCCTAACAATTCTAACTTGTTGACATTCGATGCTATTGCAAGAGCAACTTCTTTTAACTTATAACTCGTCGGATAAGCGGCATTAATTATCTCTCCTGATCGAAAGTCAGAAATGATAATCTCAACTAAACGACACAAATCATTAATATGTATAAAGTTTCGGGTTTGCTCACCCGCGGTCATTTTGAACATACGATTACTATCAAGAGTACGTAATAAGGTTGTCAGGAACATCTGACTATTTTGGTTTGGACCAAAGACTATACTCGGTCTAATTACCATGGCCCTTATGTTTTCATTTCTTACTTTGTGTAGCAGATAATTAGTAGCCTCAAGTTTGCTTCTGCCGTACGCCGAGATTGCTTTACAAATTCTGCTTTCATGCAACATGCCCTCTAATTTTCCATATTCATCAACAGTTCCTAAATGGATAATATTGGCCGTAGGGTTAACTTTTTGAACGAGGCTAACTAAAGACGCCACTATACTTTTATCCGTGCCTAAATCCTGACCTTTGAAACCTCCCATATTTCGCAAGCCAATATTGCCTGCACAATTTATTATGACATCGACCTTCTCTATCATAGGAGAATAAATCGAAAGATCACACTTTACGTAAGTTATGTTGTCTATCTTGATCTTTTCCTTTGGAATTGAGGCTCTGTATATACCGATAATTTCATGACCTCTTTCAGCAAAATATGTACAAACATTCTGACCGATAAAACCGAAACACCCCGCGACTACTACAATCATTACAGTAAACTTAATGTCATTAGTTATCTTGAATTTATCACACCTTTTCGACCGATAACTTCATATATCAACTCCCTAAATCTTTTACTTAAAACGAATAATATTAAGGTCAAGGTCAATATACATAAACAAACTATTAAAAGAACCAACAAAAGCTCCGTGACTCCCTTGTTTAATATATTAACTTCAATTGTCGCAAACAACTTAACTAGCGGATACATTAAGATCAATAACAGAATAATCTCTTTGTACCATATTTTCAATAGATTAATTGGATTAAATATTCCCCTAATATAACTAATTGTCACCAATGTACTAGCGAATATCGCAACCGCCTTAGCTAAGGCAAAACCTAATAATTCATAATATGGAACAAAAACGATAAGAAATACAATAAATATGATAGGTGTTATTATTGCATTTACATGTATAAAACTGTAAGTAGTATGTGCAGTAAAATAATAACCCGCTGGCTTTATTATCGCCACTGTCAGAGAACCTATCAATAATAATCTTAGTATGGATACGGATTGAGTATAATTGTGACCCACCCATGCGAATACTATCGCTTCTGAAGCTATGATTAAAACCATTGTAACTACCAATGTTGGGAGAAAAGTATTTTCCATGAGTCGTTGCAATAAATAACCGGTTTGAACATTCATTTTAGCCGCTACAAGGTGATTAAACCTATGCGCAAAAGGCGAATACAGTGCATTCCACAACGTTCTCATAAAATTTAAAAACGTAAACGACACAGCGTAAATGGCTACTTGAGACGCTCCAAGCCAACGACCAATTAGAACAAGATCGAGCTCGTAATACAATATCCATGCAAAAGTCATCAATAGGCTGCTCACCGCCAATTTCTTGACGCCATCAAATGTTTCCCGGGAAAATTTAATTGCCTTAAAAACAGAGAATATATTATATTGGTGACCTATTGCAAACGAAGCCAAAATTATTATTTGACTTAAAATAGTAATTAGTATACCAAACGTAACGAATTCTACAACTCTATATTCCGTCCTAAAAAAATAATAAACGGATAAGATTTTAACAACATTTGCAATCAAATCTATCCTCAAATATAAATGGTCATTCAGTCTGATTGTCAGTATGAATTGCACTATTCTTTGCATTATCACTTGAAAAGGCAGTAATAATGCAAGTATTAAGAATAAATTTGACGCAATTTCTGTCCCCTCGTAAGTCAATTTCGCGATAATAATATTCGGGTTATAACTTAAATAGAGCATCAATACAGTAAAAGGAATGCTCATAATGATAATCAGAAATATCATGAATCCTAAAATCCTATATTCACCATTTTTGTCCCCAACTGCAAAGGCTTCAGCAGCGTATTTTTGTCCCGCCGATAAAAATCCCAAATCAGCGTAAGTCAAATACAAGGCTAATGACATGATGAAAGAATAGATACCAAATAACTCCTGATTTCTGGAAATGTGAGGAACCACCACAAACATGGATAAAAAACCACTTAATATCGACGCTAATCGCCAAATATATAGCTTGAAATAGTCTTTATTGGAAAATGCAATCACCGTACAAGTGTTTTGTCATTAAAATTATTCGATAACGCATGCTTTATTGTATTAAATCCTCCAGGAACGAAAGATTACGGGGAATCAATAATAAACTACCTAAAACACTTAAATCAATACAAATACGATTCTCAACCAGTCTTTTTAATTCTAGTTCATTATTGGCAATAGGAATTCTATCGTCGGAGCCATCCAATGGCGGCGTAACCGGTAGTCTCATTAGTGTCAAATTATTTACGATCGGCTCATAAACCACATAATTAACACCGTACACTAGAGAATCTATTATTGTGGTAGAGGTCGGACCAATTACTAAGGTTGAACGTCCTAAAGAATTAGATAATTCTTCAGAATCTTCGATAAAAAAGTCGTTGTCAATAAATCTCGAATACCAGCTGAAGCTTTCAGACGGATGTGGTCTTAATCTAGCTGATCTCACGCCAGTCTTCATTAGCACGTTTTGAATTGAAACAAGATACATAATAGCATTACCTATATCCTCTAAAGCCACCTCGTTGACCGGAGACACCTTCGTGATACTCTTCGTCAATACCAATACGTCATCATGGCTATTTCTAAGAGCAGCGGGAACCTCATTATATATTGGATGTCCAACTGCCAATAATTTCGACCGTTTGTAACCCATCTTAACAAAAGCATCAACCTGCAACTTCCCCCATTGCAGCGAGTAATCCGTTCGATTGCCCATTATTCCATCATACCTCAAAGGCATTCCACCATGGGCGAGGAAAAAACTCGGCTTCTTTAGTTCCTTAAAGACTTTGATAGCCACTTTTTCAAAAAATCCTATGTCATTCGGAACGAACAAGGCGCTATAGTTAGTATCCTCACAATGTTCTCTAAAAAGTCTAATATACTTGTCTATCTTTATTTGAAACTTTATGCCAACTAAATAATTGAAATTTTTCCTGTTAAAATCCCTGATTATTTGCTTCGTTAATACGTATAATTTCAGGCTCGCCAATATATTTACATCTCTACGAAGGTTCCATGCCGGATTGGATACGTCATATCCCATAGTCCTTATGTGCGTATTCCACTTCGAATAAGCAGACGAAAGCACAGCTTTGGAATCATTAGATTTGACTTCTCGAAATAATTTTATCAGCAAAAATTCAACGTAATCTTTTAGTCGGTTGTCACATCTTACCAACCAACGCTTATTTTTCGAGAAATGATCTCCATGCCCATAGATCGTATTACCTAAATTGTAACGAATCAATTCAATAAATTCCGCCCTTTCGTTACCAGAATTTTTTATAAGATACTCTATCAAATTATCGCTCAGGTTCATTCGAATCTAAATATCATTTATTAGTTTGTTTAAATCCCCACTATATTTCGAAAGTTCCACATCAAAGAGCATCCGATTTTTTTTAATCTTTTCAATCGACCATTTCCACCATTGAATTCCGATAAGCTGATCAATAACTTCTCTAGGAAACCGATACTTAATTAGCTTGGCCGGTGTGCCTACATAAACACCATATGGTTCACAATTTGATGTAACAGTAGACCTAGCTCCAACTATACAACCGTCGCCTATTACAATACCGTTCATTATTAAAACATCCCTCCCAATCCAAACATCATTGCCGATAACCACGTCACACCTTTTCTCAAGCTCTACTATTTGTTGCCTGAAATTCGGCAGTTCAACTTTGTCATCACGCTCTAATATTCTTGCATTACTTACCATATTGTAAGTGCTTAAGAAATTCATCGGATGATTTATGTTCGACGTGAATATTTCTATTCCCGTCGCAAGAGAACAAAAAGAACCAATTTTTAAAGAATCTCCACCGTTTATCGTTGATGAACCACTAAAATAACTCATCTTTCCAATATCTAAAGTTGAATTACCAGTAAGGTTAATCTTGCCCAGATAGGCGGCAGAATTATCCTTAGATTCAATAACCCATCCGAACCTTTCATGATATTCTATACTCTTCAAAGACTCTCCCGATAACCTTACCTTTTCAGCTATATTTTCTCTTAATTTATCATACAATTCATCACTATTTAACTGAAGTGATTTTGCATCCAAAATAGCATCAAGATACTTATATATTTGGTCAAAGTTATCGTGTCCTCTTATCAACGCGTCTATTAAAAAGGCTATTTTCGAGTCGTTATTCATCAATTTTTATCATTAGTCCAGAATCCAATAAATCATTGACCTTCTGTAGGCATAAAAAATAATCAGCTTCAATAATATCTGCCACAGACAATAGATCTCTTGAGCCATCGCAGTAGGCTATCAAATTCATCATTAATTCTACCTTTTCTTGTGTATCCTTAGTGCTTTGTAGCGGATACAATCCCCTTTTACCTAATTGAGGCTCACAAATAGAGGTGACTGAATATTTAACATTAGTCTCTAACACTTCTATTGCTTTCTTATGAATACGAAAGGCTCCATAAAGACCATCAGCTGATATGAAATCTAAATTATCTAAAGACGTATGATACTCTACGTACTCTCCATACTTGGATCGCATCAAGCTTATCATCGGTAAATCAACACCAACGCTTGAGTATTGCCGCTCATCACTTCCTCTTTTTAAAAAGCTGTACGAACTATATTTATTATTTGTATGCCAGCGCATAACATGCCTACCAACACAATCCAAAAAAGTGTCTCCATTTTTAGATTCTAACAAAGAATAATTATTGTTGTCTCCTACGCATGTTACGACAAACCCCCCTAAACAATTAGTCCTTAACTGATAATAGTTTTCATTTATATACACTATCGATCCAATGGTTTCAGGGACAAATACAAAACGATAAGTATATCGTCTAGAGGGAAGAGACTTCAACCACTTTATTATCATAGAGGCTACCACAGGGCCAGATAGCTCATTATTTGCCATCGAAGGGTGGCAAACATAAGTCGATATCAATAGCTCTTTTTCCGATCTACCCTTAATTAACAATTCACCATAATTCAAAATGCCATCCTCAAGAGTCGCATCAATAAATACTTTGTATTGTCCTCGCTCTAATTTATCACGTTCAAACTGAGTTATACAAAACCCCCAGTCTTCCTTATAATAAGATGTTACATATGGTATTGCATTTGGTTGATTTGGAAGTGAATGAAGATGTTTGTTCAATTCTTCAAGTTCTAGAGTCTCTTCTACAGGTATTGAATAGCCCATTAAATGCAAATTATTCACTTTAAAATCAGCAAACTTATTACCATCTGGGCCTATTATGTAGGCGTTTCTAACATTCCACTCTTTAGGTACCTGCCAATCGAAAACTTTCATTCCCGATTTAACCGACTTAATTACTAATGAAGGCTCTATTGCTTTTATATAATTTAATGTATCTCTTACTCCTTGACCTGTAATACTTCGATTAATTGGAAAAAGATCGGATGCCCATTTATACATGGTGTCACCCGTGTCTTTGCCAAAATTTGAATCATTATTAATTAAATCTATCACTAAAAAAATATTTATAGTTTTCCCATTTATAGAATTCGGACGCAAATTCTGCACTCTCTAGACGGTTATACTCTAATGAGTATCCAAAATCCTTCATTAATTTGCCTAAATGAAATTCAATGATCTTCGCCTCAAACACAGATATTCTCTCCCTCCATCTGTTTGTGTTTTCAGCGGATATCCCTTTAAATTTATTTCCATCAAAATTATTTCCTTTTGAAGCCCTTCCTAATCTGCTTGGGATAATCAAAGAGTCTAAAAATTCTATGGTCAAGAACTCTGAAAGTTCAATCATAACGTCATGAGGATTAGCGACCAGCTTACTGAAGTTGATAAATTTATAGGATTTAGCACCCAAATAGTCTAGATTCAATTTACCCATCTCTAAACCTTGACGAGTTCTGAAGATAAGACTTGCAAGAGTTTGTTTTTCATCCTCTCCTAACAGAGAATAATGTTCTTGAACTCCTGATTTCAAGGCAGCAAAATTATCTCTAGGGTCTCTAACCAAATGAATGAACTTAGAATTTGGAAACCATTGTATGATGTCATTCAAGTAAAGCTCAATACTTGTCTCCTTAACTAATGGTATTTTACCTAATCTACCCATTGTTTCCCCATATGACTCCAATAAAGCAGTGATTATTTTTTTCATATCGGTTAGATCCGCACCGTTTAATCTAGCAAAAAATAGATTCTCAAACCCAATAATATCTATTACGCCGGAAATATTTTCATTTGCTAATTGCACTTCTAAGTCTCTAAACAAAATCTTCTTCAATCGATCTATCCGTTGTGTGTCTGAGTATTGATCCGTATTATATATTGGAAAATATGCATATAAAAGGTTCAAATCTATAGGGTAAACTAGTAAATCAGGATGATCGTCGAATAGATTATGTAGAAGTGTGGTTCCGCTTTTTCTGTGGCCACATATAAATATTGGATCTTTCATTAATGTATCAATAATTATATCTTTGTATTATTCTAAAAAGTCTAAAAAAGGACGTCATCTAAAGACAAAGGCGTACCTCTTAGGAGAGTTTTACTAATTCGCTTTCCTAAAACTTTAGCTAAGTATTTAGGGGGCATCCCGAAACCTGGTCGGATACTCCTTACATTTTCTTCGGTAATGATTGCACCTTTCTTGATGTCCTTAACAACATAAACTGATCTACTGAAAGCTCTGCCTTTTATCTGTTTTTCCGTTGGTTCGTAATCAACTTGGCCTATGGCTTTTTCAGCTTCTCTCACAGATGTTACCATTTCAGTAAACTCTTCTTCATTCATGGAAAAAGAAGCGTCAGGACCACCGATTGATCTATCAAGAATAAAGTGCTTTTCAATAATTCTAGCTCCTAAGGTAGTTGCAACAATTGGCACTGTACTTCCCAAGGTATGGTCAGACAGACCAGGAATAATATTGAATCTATCTTTGAAATCAGGTATCATGGCCATATTTGCTTCTTCAATAGGAGCAGGATAACTCGAAGTACATTTCAGCAACGCAACGTTATGGTTTCCCATACGTTGACAAGCGTCAAGAGCTAATTCAATGTCCTCTGATGTTGCAATTCCCGTGGACAGAATTACTGGCTTCCCTTTAGATGCAACATATTCAATAAGTGGAATGTCCGTGATTTCAAAGCTGGCAATTTTGTATGCAGGCGCATTTAAGTTCTCAAGGAGATCAACAGCTGATTTATCAAAAGGCGAAGAGAAACATATCAATCCTTCTTCCTTTGCACATTTAAATAACTCTTCATGCCATTCCCATGGGGTATAAGCGCTTTTATACAAGTCATAAAATGTTTTACCATCCCAGATAGAACCTGACTTAATAATGAAGTCATCTTTATCAGATTGGATTGTTAATGTGTCAGCAGTGTAGGTTTGAAGCTTAATTGCATTCGCACCAGTACGCTTAGCAGCTCGAATGGTTTCCAACGCCGTTTCCAGACTACCGTTATGGTTTGCTGATAACTCAGCTATCACGAACACAGAGTTATCTTTATTAAAGTCAAAATCCTGAATTATCATCAAACTAATTTTTGTCCTACCTTAAGAATTAATAAACTCTGTAGGTTTCTAATATTTCTAAGTTCTAAAACGCCATTTGGTGTTTTCACGCAGATAGGATTTAGCGAAACAATTAAGCCGTTTCGATCGGTTTCATTAAAACCTTTATCGCTAAAAACAACTTCGTCTATGATTACTTTTTCGCCTAGTTCGTCAGAATAAGTAAAGGCGCCGGGGTACGGATAGGCCTGTGCACGAACCCAATTTCTTATTCTCTCCTTTTGCCAACCCCAATTTATTCTCCCGTCATCAGGAGTACGTTTCCCGAAAAATGTCGCATTCTTATTATTTTGGGGTAAAAGCGTAATGCTTCCTCGCTCATAATCATCAAGTATCTCATCAACAAAAGGAATATAAAGCTTATTGAACTTCTCAAGTATATCGGCACCTGTATCGTTGTTATCTATTATGACCTCTTTTTGTTTTATAATATCGCCCGCATCACACCCATCGTCAATTAGATGAGCTGTAACCCCCGTCTTCGATTCATTATTAATGATTGCCCATACATGAGGTGTTCTACCACGATATTTTGGTAAGAGTGATCCATGAATGTTTACAGCAAGCTTGGACTTTGAGAATAACGAACGCTCAATTAAGAAAAGGTAATTAATAGACAAAATTATATCAATTTCATAGGCATCTATAAATCTGAGCGCGCGCTCATTACGTGGATTACCAGTAAATATTGGCCAACGATTATGATTAGCTGTATCAACAATCCCCCTAGAATTTAAATCTGTGAACACGCAATTTATTGAATACTTAGAATCCCTTAAATATTCGAGTACATTGAATCCTAGATCTCCACTAACAAATAATGCTAAATTCATTAGTTCATCAATTTGGAATAAATCAATACATCCTTAAAATCACCCTGAAAAAAGCAGTGATCTTTAAGTCTAGCGTCCTTAAAATATCCATTTAATTCAAGTACATCAAAAAGATGAGGGCGTAAATCAAAGGCGTAGATGAAGATTTTGTGAAATCCTAGTTCACCAAACGCTGCCTGTTCGAGACAGTTCAAGAATACTGACCAATTTTTAGAAAATGACGCCTCCTCAAGTTGCGTGTTCATAATAAAGGAAACCTCAGCATTTTTGTCAATCCAATTTATATGAACTAGACCTCCGTAACCAATACATTGATTTCCTTCGAGAAAACTGAAAAGAATCTGATTTGGCCTTTCTTCATTAAATAGTGAAGCAATCGTAGTATTGAAGTAATTATTTTGTTTCTCGACCGTTAAAGGCTCATTCTGGCGCAAATGGTAAATCTGTTCATTGCGCCATTCCATTATTTTGAATCTATCCTCATGTCGAATCGGCGTAAGACTGTAGTCACCATTTCTGAACTCTTGTTTTTTTATAGCCTTGTAGACTCTCATTAATTCAATCGTTTAAAACCTCCATGACTAATTGGTCCTTCGAGTAATTCAGAAATATCTCGATGCGATTTTTCAAAATCACTAATTGTCTTAAAAATTGGATTTAGCTCATTCAAGTAATTTTCAATTACTGAATCTGTATGATCGACACAAACATACACGCTGCTACCAGCAAGCCAGCCTTTTTTGAGCATCTCCTGGGTAATAAAGGTCTTATGTTTCAACCAATTATCAGACACAATTGAATAGGTTGACAAAGCAGGAATACCGGCACAGTTTAATTCTAAGTCATTCTCTATGGCGAGCTTTTTCCAGCCTTCTTGAATTTTTTTCCCTTGAGCTGTAATGACTTCCCAAGATTTAATTCTCTTCATTTCCTCAAGTGTAGCAACAGCCGCGGCTGGTCCAATTCTTTCTGTCCAAAAAGTGCTACTGATAAAAGTTTTTTGAGCAGCTTCCATAACTTCTCGTTTTCCAAGAACAGCCGTTATTGCATAACCGTTTCCGAGTGCCTTACCAAACATACACATATCAGGTTCCACACCATATTTCAAATGTATACCCCCATATGTTTCTCTAAAACCAGATGTGCACTCGTCAAAAATCAGAACGATATTATTTTCATCACATAGCTTACGAATACCTTCTAGGTAACCTTTTTTAGGTCCCATATTTCTGGTAACTTCCATTTTAATAACCCCTAACTGAGGATTGGACTTTACAATTTGCGTAATTTCTTCCAAGTCATTATAGGTGAATGGAATTGTTGTCCCTTTCAAGGATCTTGGCACCCCTGCTGGTTCTAAGCCAGGAAGGAGGTGTCCATCTAAACCAGCATTGTCACCTAGGTTGGTAGAAATATACCAATCATGCCACCCATGATAACCACAAATTGCAACTTTATCTCTTCCAGAAGCAGCCCTAGCAATTCGAACCGCAATTGAATTGGCTTCCCCTCCAGAGCGTGCAAAGCGAACCATATCTCCCCAAGGGTGCAATTCAATCAGTTTTTCCGCTAGTTGAACTTCTTCGGGACAGTTAAAGGTTGACATGTTACCTTTCCTTACTACACTACTTACTGCTTCATCTACATGCGAGTTACCATACCCAAGGGTATTGGTTCCAATACCCATGATATACATGTCTGTGTACTCATTACCGTCTAAATCTTTCACATTAATACCTTTGGCCGTATCGAAATATGAAGGCCATTGGTCCGGTAAGTGCATTTCTGGTCTTTTGGAAAGCAACATTGTTCCTCCAGGGATAATGCCTTTTGCCTTCTTATAAAGAGATTGGCCCTTTTTCATTATTTATCTTTTATTAGTGATTTTTGATACCCTTCATTGCGTATGATATTGGTATTACCGATAGACTCAGAATGTTTAAGAATGTAATCAGCATACTCTTCCCAAGTAGAGCGAATACCTAAATCACGGATAAGTCGTTGGATAGCAATCAAGTCTGCTTCTTCATCTACTGTCATTCTAATGGAATTAAAATTTGAATGACACTTAACATCATGAGCTTTAAATAATTCTCCCCCATTTCTATCAGAGTTATTTCGAATATATGGTGTTACGTGCTCCCTTTCAGATTTGAGTGAAGCCTCCTTCCACGCTAGTTCTAATGCAGAGAACTTAAAGACTTCTACATCTTGACCATCGGGAAAGTCCTCAGTTATAATATTGGCACAGTAATCTACATCGCTCTCTATTGCCTCCTGTACTACTTGATCTACAACTCTAGAATCAAGTAATGGGCAATCAGAGGTTACACGAACAACCCAATCAGGATGATATTCTATAGATGCCTGGTAAAACCTATCCAAGACGTCATCTAAACTTCCCTGATAAAAATCAACTTTAGATTCTCTACAAATATCAATTAGACTTTCTACGCCATCTTCAAAAGTTGTAGCAACGACAATTTGATCTATCGTTGTACAATTCCTCAGTCTTTTAAGGTGAATGGAAAGGAGTGTCTCCTCACCTATGGGCAACAATACTTTTCCTGGGAGACGAGTTGAACCAATTCGAGCCTGTGTAATCAATAAGACTTTCATTTACCAGTTAGTTGGGTTTAGGAGGGATTGGTTGGTCACTTTGATATTATCAATCTCTTCAATAATAAATTTTGGAAGAGGTGTTTTAATTGCCTCTATATTTAAATTCAGTTGCTCAAGCGAATCAACCCCAATGACTACTTTGTCTATATAGTCTTTTGACAAGCAATAGCCTAGTGCCAATTGTGACATTGTAATTTGGTTGTCAGAACAAATCCTATCTAATGCCTCGAGATGGCTTTTTAGTTCTCGTAATGAAAGAGGGAGGCTATTTCGATCCATAAAAAATAATCCCTGCAGAAAAGCAGATCTCACCTGTATCTCAACGCCCTTCTCTTTTGCCTTTTTTAAAGCCTCCCCTCGAACCGCATCATTGTCAAATAGGTTAAAAGGTGACTGGACAACCCGAATTATTGAATTCTCAATAGTATCAAGTAGCTCTTCATTAGTATAGACTGACACGCCTATTTTATCGACACTATTGGGCCTAATACAATCCTCATCGTTTTTAAAGTCTCTGTAAGAATGAAACATTTGACAATAGAGCTTATCTATTCTCAATTTCAGAAGAGAATTGCTCGTAGAAAGGGATAGGTTGTTAAATCCATCACTTTTATATTTGGTTGTAATTTGAAATGAATGAGATAAACCTTCAGATTGAATTACCTCTCCTAAGACATTTTCTGCACTTCCATATGCCGCCGCAGTATCAATGTGCCTTATACCCAATTCTTTACATCTATTAAGAATCTTTGAAACCTCATCTCTTTTAGTTTGACCAGCAGTATTGTTAATGCCATATGCAAGACCAAATTGCACGGTGCCTAAAGCGATTTTATCGAGCATAATATGAATCAATCAGACTAATCACATGAACTTGCTCTTCTTCTGAAAGCGTCGGATACATAGGTAGGCTCAAGCAGTATTTATAGTAGTTCTCAGCATTTAATCGATCGCCCTCTTTCCATCCTAGAATCCGGTAATATGGCATTAGGTGACATGGGATATAGTGAATCTGAGCGTAGACTTCACTTTCTCTTAAATAATTGTACAAACCCAATCTATCGTCCACTTCAATAACATACAGATGGTAAGCATGCCCAGCAACTACTCCCGATTGCCCTTTAATAAAGTCTTTGTCCTTAAAAGCTTTCCAATAGGTACTTGCAATTTCTCTTCTGCGATTTATGCCTTCATCTGCTCTTTGAAGTTGGCTAAATCCTAATGCGGCTTGGAAATCAGTTAAACGGTAATTATAACCCAGCTCTTGCATTTCCATATACCATAATGGATAGGATTTTGCGTTTTCGATTCCTGATGCAAAACCCATACTATTGATATACAACGTGTCATCCTTAACAATACCATGAGTTCTTAATGCAATTAATCTGTTATACAGGGCTTCATCATTTGTCGTAATCATACCGCCCTCTCCAGAAGCGATATGTTTAACCGGGTGGAATGAGAAAATTGCTAAATCTGCAAACTCGCCAGAGCCGCACTTAGATTCTTGGCCGTTAGACTTAAAGAAAGATCCTCCTGGTGCATGACAAGCATCTTCTATAATCCAAAGCCCGTATTCATTTGCGAGTTTCCTGTAGGCCTCCAGGTCAACGGCACGTCCCGCAAAGTCAACGGGAATAATACCCGTATATGTGCCCTTCGGTGAAGATTCTAAAAGCTTACGAACTGATTTAATATCAAGGAGATATGTTTTAGGATCAATATCTCCAAACACCACTTCTCCACCACAATATCTCACACAGTTCGCACTTGCAGCAAAGGTTATAGGAGTTGTAATTACTTTTTGACCCTCGCTAACATTTAGTGCTAAGGCACAAAGATGTAGAGCTGCAGTACCGTTAGATACGGCTACGGCATATTTAGCATCTACATAAGTAGCGAAAGCATCCTCAAACTCTTTGATCTTTGGTCCTTGTGTCAAATATTCCGCCTTGAGAACTTCAACAACCGCGTCAATATCTGCTTGAGTGATATTTTGCTTACCGTAAGGAATTGGATTCATTATACCTTAAATGTTGGATCTACGTGTTCTGAAATAAGCTCTCTTAATGAGTCCACTGTTTCCCATTCTTCATTATCACCCGAGTTATAGCTAAAGCCTTCAGGCACTTGCTTGGCGTTATGAGCCGTTTTGAATTCCTTTATCTCCCAAGGTGTAACAGTTGGAAGAATCGTATAATATTTTCCTAGGTCATACGTATTATAGGAATCTGAAGGAGTTATCATCTCCTCATGAATCTTTTCACCCGGTCTAATACCTACAACTAGCTTTTCGCATTCAGGTCCAATGGCTTCTGCCACATCAAGAATTTTATAGCTAGGGATTTTCGGGACAAAAAGCTCACTACCCCAGGCATGCTCTAGAGCATGCATCACCATATCTACACCACCTTGAAGACTAATATTAAAACGAGTCATTTTTTCACTAGTTATAGGGAGCTTTCCTTCTTTCCTTTTGTTCATGAAAAATGGAATAACTGAACCATTAGATCCCATTACATTTCCGTATCTCACTACACTAAAACGAATATCTCTATAACCTTTGTAATTGTTCGCTGCTACGAATAGCTTATCCGATGCTAATTTAGTTGCTCCGTATAAATTAATTGGAGCGCACGCTTTGTCAGTAGATAGTGCTACAACTCGACTTACCTTCGTTTTTAAACATGCGTCAATTACATTTTGTGCGCCGTGAACATTAGTTTTGACACACTCGTCAGGATTATATTCAGCAATATGGACATGCTTCATGGCAGCCGCGTGAATGACATAGTCTACGCCAGACATTGCTCTTTCCAAACGATCATAATCGCGCACATCTCCAATCAAATATCTAATCTGGGGGAATTTTAACTCAGGAAATTCCTGGGCCATTTGAAATTGCTTCTGTTCATCGCGACTATAAATAATTACTCGACGCACTTCGGGAAAGTGCCTTAAAATATGACTTGTAAGTTTCTTTCCTAACGATCCAGTACCTCCTGTGATGAGAACTGACTTTCCTGACCAAAATTTATTCATTATTAAACTGTTTTTTATACCAATTATAGACTTCTTCTATGCCGGCTTTAAGCTCTATGTTAGCTTTCCAACCTCGAGTTTGAATTTTTGAATTATCCATTAACTTTTTAGGGGTTCCATCGGGCTTACTATTATCCCACTTGATTTCTCCTTGATGTTCAACAATCGATTGAATTTGCTCTGCTAATTCTTTAATTGTAATATCAGCTCCTGTTCCAACATTATACAAGTGCTCTTCTAGTCTATTCTCCAGAGCAAACAATACCGCTTGACCTAGATCATCTGCATGAAGAAACTCTCGCATTGGAGAACCTGTTCCCCAAAGTTCGACAGAAGCGTTTCCATTCATCTTGGCCTCGTGAAACTTACGAATCATTGCAGGTAAAACATGCGAGGACATTAAATCAAAATTGTCATTAGGTCCATATAGATTAGTCGGCATAAGTGATACGTAATCTCTACCATATTCTTTGCGCACTGCTTCAATGAGCTTAACTCCAGATATCTTCGCAATTGCATACCATTGATTGGTTGGTTCCAAAGAGTCAGTTAATAAATACTCTTCTTTCAAGGGTTGAGGGGCAAATTTTGGATAGATACAGCTCGACCCTAAAAAGATAAACTTTGGAACATCACTTTCATGCGCAGAACGAATGAGGTTATTCTGAATGAGCATGTTGTCCATTAAAAACTCGTAAGGATATGTATCGTTCGCTAGTATACCTCCAACCTTCGCTGCTGCGTCAATTATGGCCACCGGTTGCTCAGATTTCACAAACTCCTCAACTGCTTTCTGATTACGTAAGTCAAGTTCCTTAGAAGTCTTACCAACAAGATTGGTATATCCTTTTTCCTCAAGCGCTCGCCAACATGCTGAACCCACCATTCCACGGTGGCCAGCGATGTAAATCTTATCTGACTTTTTAATCATTACTCAAAGTAATTAAGCGTTCTATAGCCTCCGTCTTCAAGGTATTTGTCTTTTTGCATGAGTTTAAGGTCCGAGCTCATCATGTCCGCGATGAGTTCAGCTAACTGAATCTGTGGTTCCCATCCGAGTTTCTCTTTAGCTTTGGTTGGGTCGCCTATCAAAAGGTCCACCTCTGTCGGTCGGAAGTACTTTGGATCAATCGCCAAAACTTCCTTTCCAATCTCTAACTGGTAATTAGCGTTATTACACTTTACAACCTTAGCAACCTCATTGGGTCCTGACCCTAAGAATTCTAGTTCGATACCCACTTGGTCAAAAGCCATTTTCGCAAAGTCACGTATCTTAGTGGTTTTCCCTGTAGCAATCACCCAATCTTCTGACTCTTCCGCTTGTAGAATCATCCACATCATACGAACGTAATCCTTGGCGTGTCCCCAGTCTCTTTGGGAGTCAAGGTTTCCGAGGTAGAACTTATCTTGAAGGCCCAACGCAATGCGTGAAACCGCACGCGTAATTTTTCGTGTTACGAATGTCTCCCCTCGAACAGGACTCTCGTGGTTGAA
>JGI20152J14361_10001326_pt1 | contig 16303 bp, 14 predicted proteins | sample COG_02_FD_14361 | JGI IMG/M metagenome (IMG submission 14361)
GTTAAGATGAACCAGAAACCCTCCGTTATTCAAACACTCATGTTTGTCCCAAAGGTGCTGACGTTAGACACCCAAGATGTTTAGGCTATCTATAAGATTCAACTCTGTGCGCGTTTCACCCGCATATGAAAAATACAATTGAGATCATGTGATCGCAAAATATTGCACGCTAGTGTGGGGCAATATGCAGAAACGTGTTTATGGCATTGAATGCCTCAGCTTCATCCAACATGGGGGCGTGGCCGATGCCTTGTACGGTGACGCTCTTAATATCCGCGTGCTCTGTGATCATTTTCGCAACCGTTTCTTCTGACAATATATCCGAGGTTCCCCCACGTATTATAAGCGTCGGAATATTGGCAATCGCTTGATACAAAGCCCAAAGATCGGGGGTGCTTTGCTGGCTTTCATCAGCTTGAACATTGGTTGAAATTTCGGGATCATAAGCAAATTGAATTTGATCGCCAGCCTCTTGGCAGGTGCGCCGTGCGAAAGCCAACCAATTTGACTGTTTGTAATCAGGGAATGCGGTTTTGTTGATTTTTTCAACGGCGCTTGCCGCATCATCCCAACTGACAAACGGGCCATTTATCCCGAGGTAAGATTTTATACGTTGAAGGCCAACGTTGTCTATCGCGGGGCCGATGTCATTTAATATGATGCGGCTTATAAGTGTTGGGTTAATGGCCGCCATAACCATAGCCATCAATCCCCCCAAAGAGGTGCCAAGGATAATCACATCATCAATCTTCAACTGCTCAAGAAGAGTGGCCATATCCCGGCAATAAGTTTCAATGTTATAATTCTTGCTGTTTGGATCATATTCAGATCGGCCACGCCCCCGCTGATCAGGGCAGATCACGCGGAAATTTTGATGCAGATGAGTGGCTATATCCTCAAAATCTGCAGAATTTCGTGTCAGCCCGTGTAGACATAAAATAACGGGCGCGTCTGATTTGGGGTAGTCGCGTGCATATAGGGATAGGCTATCATCACTTTGATAAAAGAAATCAGTAAAGGTGTTAGTCGCCGGTGTTTTAAGTGCCATCGATTACAAGCCATTCAATTTCTCTTGCATGGCTGCCAGCTGTGCTTTCATTTCTGCTAACTCATCGTCTTTGGATGGGCTGGCCTTGGGTTCTTCCTTGGCTGCGCCGGTTGGCATAAAGGACGACATTGCCGCGCCAAATATTGCCTTTTGTTGCTCTTGTAGTGCGCCGACATCAAAATTAGCCATCGGATTTATGGGGGTGGCGGTTTTAGACAGCGACTTCATCATATCTTCGGCAGCCTCCATTCCCAATCCGGCCGCGGTATTGCCAGTTAGACCCTCGCCCAACCAGGCTCCCATGCGATCTTGCCAACCTTTCAAAATATCGGGACTGGTAAACACGGACCCCGCTGGTGTCGCGTCTTCACCTTGCTGCATAAAATAGAGCGATTGTTGCTCTTTGAATATCTCATAGGAACGGGACAGAAAATCAGGCAACAACGTACTGGTCTGATCTTTGTACGCGCGTACCATTTCCATCATGATATTTGTCGGTAGGACCTTTTCGCCATCTGCATCCTGATCCGAAATGATCTGCAACAAATACATCCGTGTCAAATCTTCGCCGGTTTTTTTATCGATAATCTGAACGGTTCTACCGGCACGGATCAAATCGGCAATCCCGTCGAGCGCAATGTATTCCGAGGCTTGAGCGTTATACAACCGCCGAGAGGCGTATCGTTTGATAACGATGGTTTCAGTATCAGCGCTCATTGTTGTTCCCCTTGGTTGCAAACGTAAATTACGAGTTGGCGTGGGTAATTACAAGCGGGGTGAATTTGTCCTTGAAACAAAAACGGGCCCCACAAAAGGAGGCCCGTTAAATCATAAATCGTTTTAATTTGCTTAAGCAGCTTTAGTCGTTTTTGCTTGCAAATCTTTGGTTGTCGCCATGATTGCTTCAACAGCTTCTACTTGAGCGTTTTTCGCAACTTCAGCGAATTGGCTTACGCGCTCTGGCGCGCCTTGCACGTTTGCAGTTACAGCATCTGTGATTGCTTTAGTGTAATCCGCAACTTCACCCTGTGGTTTGTTCATGGATGTAAGTTCAGCAAGAATGTCTTGTGTACATTTCGCGCTTAGTTCTGCGTTCTTTTGAGCAGCAGCAAGCGCGATTTCGTTCATTTTTGCGCTAAACGCCATTACTTCTTGAGCAGGGTTAGTCATAGAACCCATGTCTTTTGTAGAGTTCGTCATTGTTTCAAAGAAGTTTTGAAAAGTTTGGGCGAAATCAGTAGTGTTTGTTTCTGGCTTTGTAGTTTTAGAAGTCATCAGTTTATCCTTTGAAAACGAGTAATTTGGGGCAGAATGTTTCTGCGATATAGCGGTGGATAAATGCTGCGGTGCGGAATGTCAAGCGTTATTGCTGCAAGGCGGCATTCATGCTTTCACATAAGAACCCGGTGCGGATTCCAAGGTTTTACCATTCACATCACCCGGTGTACGGGCTGGGGTGCTGGCACCAGACTTGGCGTTTATCCAAGTTGCCCAATCGTTCCACCATGAACCTTCATGCTGTTTGGCCGCTGCTTGCCAAGCATCCAAATCGTCAGGTCGAGCAGGATTGGTCTTATATCCATACTTGGTTGAATCTGCGGCATTGATGATTCCCGCAATGTGTCCACTGCCAGATAACACGAAGCGTGCAGATTTGCTGGAAATACGGTTCATACCATTAAAAGAGGCTTTCCAAGGTGCGATATGGTCAGTCTCTGTGGCGACTGAATAAATGGGCAGGGTGATATCTTCCATATTCAAAACTTCGCCGCCAAATTCAAGCACGCCTTCAACGAGTTCGTTGCGAACGTACAGTTTTTCTAGATACTCGGTTGCCATGCGGCCCGGTAAATTGGGCGAATCCCCATTCCAGTACAAAAGATCAAACGCAGGTGGCTTTTCACCCATCATATAGGACTTGATTGCAGGGCCATAAATTAAATTATCGGGCCGCAGAAACGAAAATATTTGCCCTATATAATAAGAATCAATAATGCCGCGTTCCTCTGACATTTTGCGGATCGACGCGAGGCCCTCTTCTTCGATAAAGACACCAAGTTCGCCCGGATCCTGAAAATCGGTAAGGGTCGTAAAGAACGTCGCGCTGTTCACCAGATCAAGCTTTTTCTTAGCCAACCATGCCAAGGTACAGGCCATCAACGTTCCGCCAATGCAGTACCCAATGGTGTTGACCTTTTCCTGGGATGTAATTTTGCGCACCTCATTGATCGCAACCAATGAACCTTCGGTCATATAGGCGTCAAAGGCGGTTTCTTCGAATGAATCGTCTGGATTAACCCATGAAACTACAAACACAGTATTGCCTGCGTCTGTGGCGAATTTGATGAAACTGTTGGCCTCTTGCAGGTCAAGAACGTAATATTTATTAATCCACGGCGGGAAAATCACCAATGGAGTTTCGTTCACATCTTCGGTGGTTGGTGTGTATTGAATAAGCTGAAATAGGCGGTTTTGAAAAACAACTTCGCCGGGCGTTGTTGCAATGTTTTTACCGATTTCGAACGCGTCGCGATCCGCAAGGGAAACACCGTAACGTCCGTCATTGAATTCAAGATCTTTGACCAAGTTCTCTAAACCTTGAATAAGTGACTGCCCATTGGTTTCGACGGCTTTATTCAGAGCTTCGGGGTTGGTCGGCAGGAAATTTCCGGGCGACAGCATGCTCACGTATTGTTGGGTGAAAAAATCCAAGCGGCGTTGTTCAGTCTGATCTAACCCTGACAAGCCTTGGGCATTGTTTTGGATGGCTTTTGACGCCTGCAAATATTGATCTGCCATAGCCGTATAAAAGGGGTTATCGCTCCACAGTGGGTCGCGAAAACGACGATCCGTTTTCTTTTGGGTGGCGGCGTTGCCATCGGCCGTGGCGTTTGGAGCCCAGCTCTCGACTGCCTCTTTCCAATACCCAACTTGTTGTTCGATTAATCTGGCGGGATTGTTCATCATGTCTGTGACACTAGCGGTGAACGCTTTGGTATAAAGCTCCTGATCAAGACCTGATGACGTTGATTTTGAGGAGTCGTTTTTACTGAGCGCTGCGACCAATCTGGTGGTCAGCTCACCGATACGAGAGAGGTTCTGTTGCAGTTCCTCAGAGTTGGGTGCGGAGCTTTCTCTTGTATCTTTCATAACTCTATCCTAAGTATTGCGTGATATTGCTGCAAGTGCATAATGAAATTTGTGCGTTCTTGGCAGGACAATACACGAAATTAGGCTGGAGTTTAGAGCGAAATGAATATTTGGACAAAGCCGCCTGCGGCATATGATCTCTTTGAGAGTATGAGCAAAGGGAATGAATGGATGGGTGCGACTGCCAAAGCATTCTGGAGTAATCCGGTGTTTGCGCAAAACCCGACAGGCGTACCAAAAATGATGGCCGCATGGGGCGAAGTCGTTGAGCGCGCCTATAGCCGTGTTCAGATGGAACCCGACTGGGGCTTGGACAGCACGATCATCAGTGACCGTGAATATGTAGTCGAGCTGGAAACCGTGGCTGATAAACCATTTGGCCGCTTGGTTCGCTTTCATGTCAAACGCAACGAAAAGCAAAAGCGTAAAATCCTTGTTATTGCCCCTATGTCCGGTCACCACGCGACATTGATCCGCAAAACGGTCAAAAGCTTACTTCCTCATTCGGATATCTATGTAACTGAATGGAAAAATGCGCGCGATTTACCGGTGTCCGAAGGCAAATTTGATGTCGAGGATTATACTAAATATTTGATGGACTTCATGAAGGTCATGGGACCAGACACAAACGTCATCGCTATTTGTCAGCCGGCACCTTTGGCTCTGGCCGCGACTGCCTTGCTTGCAGAAGAAAAATCCGAGGCGCAGCCAAAGACGCTTACCCTTATCGGGGGGCCAATTGATCCGGCTGCCGCGGCAACTGAGGTTACAAAATTTAGCGACAAAACTTCCATCGCAGAACTTGAGAAAGCACTTATATTCTCGGTTGGTGCAAACCACGCTGGTGTTGGACGCCAAGTTTACCCAGGCGCTATGCAACTTCAGGCCTTTATGGGCATGAAGTGGAAGACCCATATGGACGCCCATCGCAAACAAATTCTGGATGTTGCGCAGGGCAAAGCAGGCGAACACAATCACCACAATACGTTCTATGATGAATATCTTGCCGTAATGGATATGACCGCTGAATTCTACCTGTCCACAGTACAGCGTATTTTCAAAGACCGTGAAATTGCACAAGGCACGTTTAGTGTTGATGGCAAAGCAGTTGATTTGGGAAAAATCACCAAAACTGCGGTTGCCACAATCGAAGGTGGTCGTGATGATATTGCGGCACCCGGACAATGCTCTGCAGCTTTGGCATTGCTGACTGGTTTGAAGCCCGAGCAGAAATTAAACCATCTTGAGGAAAAAGCGGGACATTACGGGATCTTTTCTGGGTCATCTTGGCGTGAGAATATTCGCCCTGTTGTGCTCAAGTTTATCGATTCTCACGCTTAAAATACGGCTTAGCTACATTAAAACGTGCAGTAGCGATTTCGCTACTGTGCCATCCAACCGCCATCCACGTTTAAGTTGGCACCGGTCATGCTTGATGCAGTATCACTGCATAGAAACAGCACCGTTTCAGCAACCTCTTCAACCGTGACAAATTTCTTGGACGGTTGCGCAGCAAGCAAAACATCTTGTTTCACCTCTTCTTCTGAAATTCCGCGTGCTTTGGCTGTATCGGGGACTTGTTTCTCGACCAATGGCGTCCAGACATATCCGGGCGATACCGCATTAACCGTGACACCGTCGCGGGCACATTCAAGTGCAACCGTTTTGGTCAAGCCAGCAATCCCGTGTTTTGCCGCCACATAAGCCGCTTTGTATGGCGAGGCAACCAATGAATGCACTGAGGCGATGTTGACAATACGACCCCAACCATTTTTGCGCATATCTGGCAAAGTCGCCGCAATCGTGTGAAATGCAGAGGACAGGTTGATGGCGATAATTGCATCCCATTTTTCCACAGGGAAATCTTCGACAGGGGATACAAATTGAATACCAGCATTATTAATTAGAATATCAATGTCACCAAGTTCAGCTTTGGCGCTGGTAATCATGTCGCGGATATCATTTGGTTTCGTCATATCCGCATTGCTATAGCCAATTTTACGACCTGTTGTTTGTGCCAACTCTTGGCGAAACGTTTCAATCTCTTGTGGGTCGCCAAATCCGTTGAGCATCACGTCACACCCACCATTGGCAAGTTCAACTGCGATTGCTTTGCCAATGCCACTGGTCGATCCAGTGACGACTGCGATTTTATTTTCAAATTTTTGCATATGAAATTTTGTCCATCTTTTTAGGTGTTTGCCATTCTGTGACACTGACCCTAAGCTAGGGCAAAGCACGGCATAAGTTCTACACAATAATCAATCTTAAGGAAAATATTATGAATGAAGAAGGCACACAACGCACTGCAATTGTTACTGGCGGAACTCGCGGAATTGGACGCGGAATTAGCGAGTTGTTGAAAGAACGCGGTTATGTCGTCGCCGCGGGATATGCAGGCAATGATGCCGCTGCTGAAAAATTTACAGCAGAAACTGGAATCCCCGCCTATAAATGGGATGTCGGTAATTTTGAAGCTTGCGAACAATCCATTGCGCAAATCAAAGCCGACCTTGGTACACCAACCGTGATCGTAAATAACGCCGGTATTACACGTGATGGAACGCTTAAACGCATGACCCCTGATATGTGGCACGAAGTGATCAATGTGAACCTTACTTCGGTTTATAATATGTCCAAAAATGTATGGGGTGGGATGCTTGAAGAGCAATTCGGACGGATCGTCAACATTAGCTCGGTGAACGGGCAGGCGGGCCAATACGGCCAAGTTAATTACTGTGCGGCCAAGGCCGGCGTAATTGGAATGACCAAAGCTATGGCGCAAGAAGGCGCGCGAAACGGCATTACAGTGAACGCTGTTGCACCAGGATATGTCGACACAGACATGGTTGCGGCTGTGCCAGAGGCCGTCCTAGAAAAGATCGTTCAAAGCGTACCAGTCGGCCGTCTAGGCGATCCACTAGAGATCGCGCGCGCTGTTTGGTTCTTGTGCCGCGAAGACAGTCAATTTGTGACGGGCTCTACCATTTCGGTGAACGGTGGCCAACATATGTACTGATACGATCAGACCCCATTACGGTGGGATTGGTGCTTGGCGCTCTTCTTCCGATTCTTTTGGCGACTATAATAGAGACGTCATTCCCGGTGCCAATTGCCGTTGGTTTACATTTTCCGGCATTGGCAGAGGCGGCGCTTTATGGGTTTTTATCCGCACTAATATTTACACTTTGGCCATTATCACAGGCCGAGAATATAAGAGCTGCTACGCTGTTTCGTGCGGCATCTGGTCAACCAAAAGGTAGGCCACGATTTAAATTTTTACTTTTAATTTTTATGCTGACCGCAGCACTAATTGCGGCGGCGGCTCTCTTTTCAGGATCACCCTTGCTGGCGTTGTGGACTGCTGCTGGCATCCTGGTTGCCTTGGGCGCATTGGTATTATCTGCCATTGCCGTCAGACGGCTTTCTGCGCGGCTAGCGCGCACTAAATTCGTACGCAACCATCCTGCGCTACGTTTGGCGCTAGGCGCTATTGGCGGGGCAGGCGGCGAGACGACATCTGTTATTCTTTCTTTGGGCCTTGGCCTGGCTGTTTTGGCATCTGTTGGACAAATTGATTCCAATTTGCGCAATTCAATCGCACAAGATTTGCCGAAAATTGCACCGGCTTACTTTTTCTTGGATATCCAGCCTGATCAGCTTTCAACTTTTGTAGAAAAGGTAAAAAGTGATCAACGTGTTTCGCGTGTGGACACGGCTCCAATGCTCCGTGGCGTCGTCACGCACATCAACAACATTGATGCGCGTGACGTTGCAGGCGATCATTGGGTCATCAGAGGTGATCGGGGAATAACATATTCAGCCTTCCCAACGAAAAACGCAACGATCACGAGGGGAACGTGGTGGTCAGAAGATTATACAGGATCGCCATTAGTAAGTGTTGCAGAAGAGGAAGCATTGGAAATTGGGTTAGAGCTTGGCGACACATTGACGATAAATATTCTTGGCCGAGAAATTAAAGCGACCATATCAAATTTTCGAAGTGTTGATTTTTCAAATGCCAGTATTAACTTTGTGCTGACCCTAAATCCAGGGGCTTTGGCTGGTGCGCCTCATACGAATATTGCCACTGTTTACGCCGCAAAAGAGGCCGAAGCCGATTTATTGCGCGCCGTAGGAAGTCGTTATCCAAACATAACAGCCATTCGTGTGCGTGATGCTATTGCGCGTGTTGGGGATGCATTGAAGGGAATTGCGACGGCTACATCTTATGGCGCAGGAGTGACGTTACTAAGTGGATTTGTTGTTTTGATAGGTGCCGCTGCCGCAGGAGAGCCAGCACGTGTATTCGAAGCTGCGGTTCTTAAGACCCTTGGCGCGTCTCGCTTGCGAATTTTGATAAGCTTTGCCTTGCGGTCCATTATACTGGGCGCAGCAGCAGGATGCGTTGCATTGTTGACGGGCGTTCTTTCTGGGTGGGCGGTTATGGTATTCGTGATGAAATCTGAATATCAATTCTTCGGGTGGCCTGCCTTTGCAATTATTATGGGTGGTGTTTTAACAACACTTATAACGGGTCTGATTTTTGCATGGCGTCCCCTAATGCTTCGGCCTGCAAGTATTCTGCGTGGAAGAGAGTAGGATTTTGAATTCGTTTCTTAACTTTGAATAAACCACCTGGTTAAAACCACGATAAAAGACCGCGCGCAGCTGCCTCGGAATACAATAGTTTGGCAGTCATGACACAGCACACGGTTATGAATACAGGCCGCACAATCTTGTCGCCCTTGTTCAACACCAAATGACTGCCAGCGAAGGATCCGATGATTTGGCCTGCACCCATTGCCAACCCGAGTGTTATATCGACAGCCCCAATGTACGCGAAGAAAAGTAATGAAATGACATTGCCCATAAGGTTCAAAGGCTTTGTCGCGATTGACGCTTCTTTGGCCGTGTAACCAAGCAAAGCAATGAATGCCAGCATCCAAAATGAACCCACGCCAGGGCCGAAAAATCCATTGTAGAAACCGATTGATAGGCCGCCAACAATCATAAACGTTCTATTTGATAACAGCGCTTGCGCCCGCACAGACCTGCGTAATCTGGTAGAGAAAATGGCGTATACAGTAATCACTGCCATTAAAATGGGCAACATGGATTTCAGCAAATCTGTAGAAAATAAACTGATGCAAAATGACCCGATTATTGCGCCAAATGCTGTGGCGCATACACCGATCCAAAGGCCTGAAATATTGACGGCATTGTTGCGCCAAAACGTAAGGAAAGCTGTTAATTCACCGATTGCAGATTGCATGCGGTTTGTGCCCAAAACTGTTAAAGGAGGTACGCCTGACAATAACAGGCTGGGTAAAGTAATTAAACCGCCGCCGCCAGCAATTGCATCAACTAACCCAGCAACGATGGCTATAGAAAATAGAAACAGTAAGGCGTTTTCATGCGGAGTTGAGAAAAGGAATTCCATTTAAACGCTTATATAAGTGATTGCGGGTGGGAAATGATTACACTGACGCGGCATCGCATGGCAACACTGAATAGCCCCTAGAATTGTAGACGCCTTGTCCCCTAAAAATGAGGCAAGGAGAACTCAATGACACGACCACATTTCACGGAAGACTTTAAGAAAGATGCTATCAAGCAAATAACGGAACGCGGCTATTCAGTTGCTGATGTTTCCAAGCGTTTGGGCGTAAGTACACATTCACTTTATGCTTGGATGAAGCAGTTTTCAAAACCAGCTGTTGTCGTCGAAGAAACAATAGAACAGGCTGCTGAGATTAGGCGGCTTAAACAAGAGTTGGCACGTGTCACAGAGGAGCGTGACATTCTAAAAAGGCCACCGTGCACTGACCGACAGGGGAATGCGAAGCAATCCCCGAGAGGTTACTTCGCCAAGGATGCCAACCTCTCGGTGATGTAAACATCACCTGCCGGTCAACGAATGAAGTATGCGTTTGTTCAGGCACACCGCCCAGTATTTTCGATCCGCGCGATGTGCCCGTTGCCCGCCAGATTATTGCATCGCAATGATCGACAGGGGTGGTCTGCGTGTTCATCCAAGTGGGTTCTACGCTTGGCTAAAATCACCATTCAGCAAAAGAGCCATTGAAGATAAGCGTCAAACTGACTTGCTCAAAGAAGCATGGGAAGACAGTGGCAAGGTTTACGGATATCGCAAGTTGCACGACGATCTGTGTGATCAAGGCGAGACGTGCTGCCCCAACCGTGTGGCGCGTTTAGCAAGGATCAAGGCCCAGATCGGCTATAAACGCCGCCTCACTGCCCGGCAGTGCATGTTTACATGCACGAGAGGGGGCAAGTATGGTGGCAAGCCATCTGTTGTCGTCAATAATACATTGGACAAGCAGTTCAATGTAGACGCCCCAGATGGATTTTGGGTCACAGACATCACCTACATCAAAACATATGAGGGGTTTTCGTATCTGGCCGTTGTGATTGACCTCTACTCTCGCAAAATTGTTGGCTGGGCCCTCTCGGTGATTGCCTGCAATCACCTGTCGGCAATGGATGCAATCCCGTCAGCCGATTGATCTTGTGTTGCAAGCATTGCTGATGGCAGTTTGGCGATGAAAGCCAGAAGACAAAGTGTTGATACATCCCCCCTTTCGGGACATTGCTGCGCAATACCCTGCCGGGCAGCGGATCAGAGTTCGCAATTCACCAGCATTGATTGGGCGGCATTCCTAAAGCAACATAACTTGGAACACAGCATGAGCCGCAGAGGAAATTGTCACTACAACGCGGTAGCAGAAAGTTTCTTTAACCTACTAAAACGTGAACGCATTAGGCGCAGGGTCTATAAAACCAGAGTTGCTGCAAGGAGTGATGTCTTCGACTACATCGAATTTTTCTATAATCCAAAACGCAAACATGCTAGAAATGGCATGCTGTTACCCGTTGACTTTGAATGGCAGCAAAAAATGAACAAGCAAGGCGTCTAGGAAACTAGGGGCTATTCACACCAACCTAATTTCTTGTCACGCTCATGTCGACTAAGCGTTGTCATTGGATAAGGTCGTTGCTTAAAAATACAGCACTAGGTAGAATTAGCATGTGAAATTTCTTTAATTAAGTGTGTAAAATTGAAATATTCGTGCTGACAATAAGTCTATCGCGTAACCCGAATACGAGAGTATAATGACAGAACTTGAGCTTCCCAAAGACAAAACGGACCCATTTGAAGAGTCAATCTTTCCAGTTTGGGTGTTCGACATAGATAATGCACGGGTGCTGTGGGCAAATCAATCTGCAAACGAGCTGTGGGAAGCGGATTCAATAACCGAATTAACACAACGGGATATGGGTTCTGGGATGTCTAATTCGGTTCGTGCGCGATTATTACAGTATCAAAAAGAGTTCGAAAACGGCGTCTATTTCGACGAGAGTTGGACTCTTTACCCCAAAGACAAAGCCAAAACAGTTCTGTGTCGTTTTCGTGGGTGCCGATTGGCCTCTGGGCGTATGGCTATGTTGTGCGAAGCCCAGCTAACGCAAGAAAAGTCATCCGCGATTCTTCATGGCTCGCAGGCGCTTTTGTATACGGGCGCAATGGTGACAATTTATAACACGGATGGCGATTGTATTTATGCTAACCCTGCGGCTCTCCATGCTTTTACTGCACAAGGTACAAATTTGTCGGATCGTATAATGTCGGTCTCAGTTTTGCGATCTTTAGAGTCCGGTTTGATGGCGGGAAAAGAGGGACATTATGTATGCCCTGTTAAAACGCAGGAAGGCGCCCGCATACACGAAATTGAAGCTCGCAAAAGCTTCGATTCCGTATCGGGCATGCAAACGTTGCTTTTAACTGAACTGGACATTGACGAAAAAGAGCAAGCCAAACGACGCATTGAACATTTAGCGAACCATGATTTTTTGACGGGCCTTCGCAATCGTCAATATTTGACATCGCGTGCTGATGACTTTATTTTAACTGCCGCCAAAGGGAACGAAAATGTATTCCTTTTATTGATCGATTTGGATCGTTTTAAGTACGTGAATGACACATTCGGACACGTGGTCGGTGACAAATTACTTAAGAAAATTTCATCGAAGCTGAAACTGTTTTTTCCAAAAAACACGATCATATCACGGTTTGGTGGTGACGAGTTTTGTATCCTAATGCGATCAAACAGAGCTTTGACCGATATCACGCGTGAGTGCCGTGAATTGATTGCAACATTAAAAAGCCCAATTAAAATTGGTCGCAACTACTTTGCAATCGATGCCAGCGTTGGACTTGCGTATATCCTTTCACAACTCGAGTACCTCAGTTTTCATGACTTGTTGGTAAAGGCGGATTTGGCTCTTTACTCGGCTAAGGAAAATGATGGAGATAGGGTGCAGATTTTCCGTGAAAAACTATACTTGAAAAAACTGCGATTTTTAGAAGTCGAAGATGAACTTGCAAGTGCGTTGCAGAGTGCGGATGGGCGTCTAACGTTGTCCTTTCAGCCGATTGTTTGCCTGGAAACAAAGAAAATTACCGGATTAGAGGCGCTGGCACGATTACGCAGCAGATCAGGCGCTAATATTCCACCAACAGAATTCATTCCAATCGCGGAATCTACCGGCATGATAAGCGAGCTCGGTGGATGGGTATTGAAAAACGCAGTCGAGGGCTACCTTTCCTTGCCAAAAGCATTGCGTCATTGTCGGCTCTCTGTGAATGTTTCCCCGATGCAATTTCAGGGTTTGGCATTGCTGGTACAACTAAGGCTCTTGTCTAAAATGCCAGGTTTTGATCCATCTGTAATGGAAATTGAACTGACGGAAACTGCTTTGCAGATTGGAGAGAGTCACTTCAGTAAAATGTTACAGGAAATTGTTTCGATGGGATACACTTTGGCGATTGATGATTTTGGCAGTGCATATTCAAACATTGCGCGATTGAATGGATATCCCGTGCAAACAATTAAAATCGACCGTAGTTTGATGGCAAATGCAGGTGAAAAGTTGATGGCGGGAGCAATCGAAATTGTTCGGGCCTTGAATTTATCTGTTGTGGTCGAAGGGATTGAAACAAAAGAACAATCAGACTGGTTGATTTCCAAGGGCTGCACTAAGCACCAAGGGTTCTATTATGCGAGAGCGTTATCCAAGGCAGAGTTATGTCTGATACATGATTGTAATATTTCGTCGCTTAAAAAGTTTAAAAATAGAGTTTTAAATCAGCAACTAGCGGTGCAAAACTAACGTTGTTTTGTTTTCCACTTTGGGTGGTTCCAAGGCTTAGCGTTTGATTTTGGCAACGGTTGCTTTCCTAAAATGTGATCGGCGGCTTTTTCGCCAGTCATAATACTGGGCCCATTCAGGTTCCCATTCGTTATCCGTGGGAAAATTGAACTGTCTGCTACGCGCAATCCATTGATACCAATGACACGACATTCGGGATCAACCACCGCCATTGGATCATTTGCAGCGCCCATTTTACAGGTACCACATGGATGATATGCGCTTTCAACTTCATGGCGTAAAAATTGATCCAGTTGCTCGTTCGTTTGCAATGCGGCTCCGGGTTGAATTTCCTTGCCTGCGTATTCGCGAAACGCATCTTGCCCGAAAATTTCACGAGTTAAACGAATACAATTTCTGAAATCGTCCCAGTCTTCCGGCGTGCTCATGTAATTGAACAGAATTTTAGGAGCATCTTGTGGATCGCTGGAGTTCAGTGTTACTGAACCACGTGAATTTGAACGCATAGGCCCAACATGGGCCTGAAATCCGTGACCTTCTGCCGCCGCTTGTCCGTCATAACGTACAGCTATGGGTAAAAAGTGGTACTGAATATCTGGATATTCAACGCCAGCTTTTGAACGGACGAACGCGGCGCTTTCGAATTGGTTTGATGCGCCCAAGCCCGCCTTAGTAAACAGCCATTGCGCCCCAATCAGCGCCTTTGAAACAAGGTTCCAATGGCGGTATAATGTGATTGGTTTCAAACTCGCAATCTGAAGGTAAATTTCTAAATGATCTTGCAGGTTTTGCCCGACGCCAGGTCGATTTGCGACGACATCAATGCCATGTTCTTTTAGGTGCTTGGCAGGACCAATCCCTGACAACATCAACAGCTTAGGCGAGTTTAATGACGATGCGGCAATGATAACTTCATTGATGGCTCGAATGACCTCAATTTTGCCACCTCGTTCAACTTCGACTCCAACTGCACGGCCATCTTCGATAACAATTTTACGCGCGAAAGCACGGACAATATTACAGTTATCGCGCTTCAGTGCCGGGTGTAGATAAGCATTTGCCGCTGACCAGCGCCGTCCTTTATAAACGGTTTGCTCCATCGGGCCAAAGCCTTCTTGTTGTTCACCGTTGTAGTCGTCAGTCGTTTGATAGCCAGCTTGTCGCCCAGCATCTACAAAAGCTTTGAATAATGGATTTTTACGTGGGCCACGCGTGACGTGCAGCGGGCCACTTGTTCCACGCCATTCCTTGTCACCGCCGTGTCCGCCGCTGTGCCAGTTTTCCATGCGTTTGAAGTAGGGTAATACATCGGCGTAAGACCAACCTTTCGCACCACTTTCGTCCCAATGGTCATAATCTTTTGCATGACCACGGACGTATACCATACCGTTGATTGACGATGATCCACCGACCACTTTACCGCGTGGGGTGGCTAGCTTGCGGCCATCCAGATGTGGTTCAGGTTCAGACTGAAAGCCCCAATCATATGTCTTCATATTCATCGGATAAGACAGCGCCGCCGGCATCTGAATTAACGGCCCGATGTCACTGCCCCCATATTCAATAACCAGCACCGAATGCTCGCCATCTTCTGACAGGCGATAGGCCATTGCACAGCCAGCAGAGCCGGCGCCGACGATTACATAATCCGCTTCCATTTTGGTGTCCTTAGTAAGGTGAATCGACGTTGCCCATGCGAACGTAAACGGTTTTGAGTTGGCTGTAATGTTCGATTGCGGCCTTTGAGTTTTCCCGCCCAACGCCAGAGCCTTTAACGCCACCAAAGGGCGCTTCGACTGGGGCATCGTTGTAGCTGTTGATAAAGCACGTACCAGCGTCCAATTCGTCGACAACACGATGGGCGCGTTTGATGTCGTTTGTAAAAACGCCACCTGCTAATCCTAAGTCAGTGTCATTGGCGCGGGCGATTACTTCTTCTTCGGTTTCAAATGAGAATACCGACATTACGGGGCCAAAAATTTCTTCGCGTGCGATCGTCATGTTATCAGTCACATCGGCAAACACGGTTGGTTCAATGAAATAACCTGCGCCATCAATTGCGTTGCCGCCACACACTAGAGTTGCGCCTTCAGCTTTTCCTTGTTCAATAAAACCCATAACGATGTCACGTTGTGATTTTGAAACCATGGGTCCGAATTGGGTTTCTTCGTCCATTGGGTCGCCGATTTTAATTGCTGCGGCGCGTTCGGCGAACCGTTTCAAAAATGCATCTTTGATTCCACTTTGAACGAATACGCGCGTACCGTTTGAACAAACCTGACCTGTGGAGTACATGTTTGCCAGCATTGCGCCACCAATTGCGTTTTCGATGTCTGCGTCGTCAAAAATAATTAGGGGTGATTTGCCACCCAATTCCATGGTGACGTGTTTCATACCTGCCGCGGCCGCTGCATAAACTTTCTTACCGGTGGATGCGGATCCTGTCAGCGAAACCTTGTCTACGCGTGGATCAGTCACCAGTGCTGCACCAACATCGCCATATCCTTGGACCACGTTGTAAATACCAGCAGGCGCACCGGCCTCTATCAAAATTTCGGCGATCTTTAATGCGCACAATGGTGTCATTTCGGATGGCTTAAAAATCATAGAATTACCACAAGCTAGTGCAGGGGCACCTTTCCAACATGCGATTTGAGTAGGGTAATTCCATGCGCCAATGCCAACACATACACCCAAAGGAATGCGTTTGGTGTAAACCCAATCTTCACCCAAGGGGATGTGTTCACCAGTGATTGATCCAGCCAGGCCACCAAAGTATTCCAACGCGTCTGCTCCGGACGTGGCGTCGACATACAGCGTTTCTTGCATCGGTTTGCCTGTGTCGTAGGTTTCCAAAACAGACAGTTCGTGATTGCGTTCACGTATGATATCAGACGCGCGGCGCAAAAC
>JGI20152J14361_10001327_pt1 | contig 16283 bp, 15 predicted proteins | sample COG_02_FD_14361 | JGI IMG/M metagenome (IMG submission 14361)
AGCTGCTGCTTTCTTCTTAGCAGGCGCCTTTTTAGCTACTGCTTTCTTCTTAGCAGGCGCCTTTTTAGCTGCTGCTTTCTTCTTAGCAGGCGCCTTTTTAGCTGCTGCTTTCTTCTTAGCAGCTGGCTTAGCTTTCGCGACCTTCTTAGGTGCAGCTTTCTTGGCTGCAGCGCGCTTAGTCACTTTCTTTTTTGGCTTTTTCGCTTTCTTAGCTGCTGCCTTCGCTTTCGCTGCCGCTTTCTTAGCCGCCGCTTTAGCTTTTACTGCTGCCTTCTTAGCTGCTGCTTTTTCTTTAGCAGCGGCTTTTTTGGCTTCGGCGCGCGCTTTGGTAGCGGCCTTCTTAGCTGCTTTTGCAGCTTTTGCAGCAGCAACCTTGGCTTGCTTCTTCTTGAAGTTAGCCGCAAATGCCTTAACCGCCTTATCTAACGCAGCCTGTGCTTTCTCTGCGTCGGCAATTTTCTTAGCAGCCGCTTGAGCGACAGCTTCAGCTGCTTTCACACGAGCCTTAGCTGCTCGCACCTTTGCATTAATGGCGGCAGCTTTGGCTGCTGCTTTCTTAGCCGCAGCCTTCGCGGCCGTCGCGGCTTTTTTGCTTACTGCAGTTTTGGCTTTAGCTGCAGCCTTTGTCGCAGCCGCTGCTTTCTTGCTTGATGCAGCGGCAATCTTCGCCGCAGCAGTTGAATCTTTCGTCATTTTCGACAATACGCCTTGCGCTTTTTCTAACGCTGGGCTTGTTACTGTTACAGCAGGCTTCTTCGCTGCTGGACTACGTTTTGTTTTCGCTTTCGCTTTAACTTTAGCCATGCTCGATTTTCTCCTAGGTTATGAATCTTACCCGCTGCTGTTTCTATGCACTCCAAAGTAAAAGCTAGCTACTTAGGAGTTCATCAAGCTTGTTTTCACAGCCGCAGTTTATCGCTTTAGCCTGTTACATATTCGTTCTTAGTTCTTCCCGAACGCGTTCGGAACATCCAAACTAACATTTTAACGACGTTGCAAACAGTGATCGTATAGAGATGCTGAATAAAAGAAAACCTTTAATCAACCCACATACATTCACCGAGTAACTACGGTGATACGCTATGTTTCGCTTGCGAAGAGAAAAACTTTAAGAAAAGGTGAATAAATTTTGATCGGTCTCCACTAAAAAAGAGTTAAAAATTACAACCTCGTCAATTCTCTAAGACGATTTTTTCTACTCTCTTGCTAGATCAGACGCAATTACACAATGGGTAGTTCAATAATAAAAAAAGCCCGGCCAAGCCGAGCTTTTAAGTAATGCTTCCTTTTAGCGCTTTTCTCAGCATTAAAAAACTAATTAACTTGAGAGAAGGTCATCGATCTGACTGCGAATCTCGTCTACCGGTGCTAACCCATTAACCTTCACGACACTTACCGATGCGCCGCTTGACGCCGCTGCCGTGTAAAAACCGACTAGAGGTTCTGTTTGCTCATGGTAAACCTGCAGCCTTTTACGAATGGTTTCTTCTTGGTCATCTTCGCGTTGAACTAACTCTTCACCAGATTCGTCATCTATTCCTGCCTGCACCGGCGGGTTAAATTCAACATGATAAACGCGACCGGATCCCGGATGTACGCGGCGTCCGCTTAGGCGTTTAACGATTTCATTGTCGGCCACATCAATTTCTAATACGCAGTCTATTTCGACGCCAGCTTCGACCATAGCCTCTGCTTGAGGAATAGTCCGCGGAAAACCGTCGAAAAGGAAACCGTTTACGCAATCATCTTGAGTAATACGCTCTTTAACCAAAGCGATAATGATTTCGTCCGTCACTAACCCACCGGATGCCATAACTTCACCGACTCTTAGGCCCAGTTCGGACTTGGCGGCAACGGCTGCGCGCAACATATCGCCAGTAGATATCTGAGGAATACCAAGCTTTTCAGTAATAAATTGCGCTTGAGTTCCTTTGCCGGCTCCTGGTGCGCCCAATAGTATCAATCTCATCTTTCGCTCCTTCAATTTAAAATTCTTTCTGTCCAGCCGCCAACTATAACCCAGATTGCTTAGCTAAATCCCAAAGCCGATCAAGTTCGGCTAGGCTCTTGTCCTTAAAGTCGGTTCCTTCGTCCTGCAATCGCTTCTCTATAAAGCGAAACCGCGCTTCAAACCTTGCGTTGCAGCCTCTGAGCGCTACCTCGGGCTCCACTTTCGCATGTCGCGCTAGATTCACCGCGGCAAATAAGACATCACCCAGCTCATGCTGGATTTCTTTCTTTATGCCCGTCTGCATCGCTTCCTCGAGCTCTGCAACCTCTTCTTTTAATTTTGCCAGAACCGGCGCAATCGTATCCCAATCGAACCCGACGCTTGCTGTTCTTTTTTGTAACTTCCTCGCTCGCTCCATAGCAGGAAGCGCCCTCGGCACGTCATCAAGCAGACTAATGCCCGCCTCGCCTATTTCTATGCCTGCCTGCCTAGATCGTTCGCGCTTTTCTTCTCGTTCGATTTCCTTAATTGCATCCCAATTTAGCAACACTTGATCGGAACTTAGCACTTTAGTTGCACCAAAACTCTCCAGCGTACCATCTGGAAAGACATGCGGGTGACGACGGAGCAGCTTCTTGGTCACCCCCGAGGCAATATCATCAAAATTGAAGCTTCCACCTTCGCTCGCTAACTGCGCATAAAACACGATCTGAAAGAGCAAATCACCTAGTTCGTCTTCTAATTCGACCATACTGCCATTCTCAATGGCATCTGCAACCTCGTAGACCTCCTCAAGAGTGTGCGGGAGTAATGTAGTGATCGATTGTTCGAGATCCCAAGGGCAGCCCTGCACTGGATCGCGCAGCCTACTCATCAGCTCGATAAGCGAATCAATATTTCTCATAAAATCACCCTCCCTATAACTTCTCGCAGCGATTAATTGGCAAGATCGAAGACCGCCATCGACTCAACGTGTGTTGTGTTGGGAAACATATCCATGACTCCCGCTGATTTAAGCTGATAACCGGCCTTGACGAGTTCGGCTGTATCGCGCGCAAGCGTTGCAGGATTGCAGGAAATATAAACAATCCTAGCTGCGCCCAACTGCGCAACTTCGTGGATGATCTCAAGCGCGCCTGAACGAGGTGGGTCCAATATTACTTTCGTGTACTTCTGCGCAGCCCAAACTTCGTCTTTGAAAGACTTGGCCAGATTCGCGGCATAGAAATTAGTGTTTGTCAGACTGTTTTTCGCCGCATTTTCTCCGCCGCGGCGAACCATCTCTTCGCTTCCTTCGACGCCGACGACAGTGCCGCTGAGCGTTGCGGCCGCGAGCGTAAAATTGCCTAAGCCGCAGAAAAGATCTAACACCGCGTCGTCTTTATTTAGCTCAAGAAGGCCTAGTGCCTTCTTAACGATCTTTCGATTGATACCNGCGTTCACTTGCGTGAAGTCCATCGGGTGAAACCCAAGCTCTAACCCAAAATCGGGCAAGAAATAGCTAAGCCTATCGGTTTCAGCGAGAGGCCAGAGCCGCTTAACGGTGTCAACGCCACCAGACTGCAGGTAAATCTCAACCGCATGCTCTTTTGCGAAGGCAATGAAAGCATCCGAATCAGCTGCGCTCAGCTCTGCCAGATGTCTTATGACTAGGGCCACAACGAGCGGCTGATTTAAATCGGGGGCACTCTCACCTACTGCGACCTCGATTTGAGGAATTTCCATTTTCCCGTCGAGTTCTGTAAATAGCGCGCGCAAAGGCAATATCAGTTTCGCAACGTCGGCTACGAGCACCTCGCAGTTATCCATCTCGGCAACGAAACTGCTGTATTTTTCTCTGAACCCGACCAGGGCCCCGCCTTTCTTTGATACAAATCGAGCAGCGAGGCGAGCCTTTCGCCTGTAATGAAAATCCGACTCTCGTAAATTGGGTAGAATCTCAACGCCAGTTAAGTCGTGTCCAAGCGCCTGCGTCATCTGCTCGAGGAGAACAGACTGCTTAAACTCTATCTGCGCAGCCGGCTCCATGTGTTGTAACGAACACCCGCCGCAAGTACCGGCGAACGCGCAGGGCGGAGTAACTCTGAGCGGTGACGCTTTTTGCACCACCTCTGTGCGCAACTCATCGTAGCTGTTGCGGCGCCGAATATAGCTAGCGGTGACTGTCTCGCCCGCAAGCGCCCCGTCTACAAACGCAACCTTGCCGTCGATATGCGCTATTCCTCTTCCTTCGTGGCTTAGCGACGTAATCTCAAGCTCGACCGGCTCGGAGGGGAGTTTCTGTTTACGAAATCTGCGTTTGCTCATAAAGTGTACTGTCTCAATTAATTAATGCTGAACCTGCCCGACTAACAAAAAGGCGAATTTGAAAAGCCCAGTGGGCGCTTGGAATGATCTCGTTAGATCAACCGCCGGTTAAGCGAAAACACCCGTGGAAAGATACCTGTCACCCCTATCACAAACGATGACAACAATTGTCGCGTTCTCTACCTGCTGGCTGAGCGCCAACGCGGCGAAAACAGAACCACCCGATGAGACGCCGCAGAATATCCCTTCCTCGCGCGCCAACGCTCTCATCGTCTCTTCTGCATCGCTCTGCTGCACGTCAATCACGCGGTCGACTCGAGTGCGGTCAAATATTTTGGGTAAGTAAGCCTCAGGCCAGCGCCGAATACCGGGGATTTTCGAGCCTTCTTGAGGCTGCAGCCCGACGATTTGAACTGCAGCGTTTTGTTCTTTTAAAAACCTTGATACACCCATTATTGTGCCCGTGGTGCCCATTGAGCAGACAAAGTGGGTAACTTCGCCTTCGGTATCACGCCAAATTTCTGGACCCGTGCTGTGATAATGAGCATCAGGATTATCTTGATTGGCAAATTGATCGAGCACTAGACCTCGGCCTTGCACCTCAAGTCTCTGCGCTAAATCTCGGGCGCCCTCCATACCCTCCTCAGAGGACACGAGAATGAGTTCTGCACCGTAGGCGGCCATCGCAGCCTTACGTTCGTTACTCATGTTGTCAGGCATGATAAGGATCATTTTATAACCCTTTGCAGCTGCCACCATGGCAAGCGCAATACCCGTATTGCCACTGGTTGCTTCGATGAGCGCATCACCTGGCTTGATCGCACCACGCAGCTCGGCCTGAACTAACATATTTAACGCGGGTCTGTCTTTCACTGAGCCGCCAGGATTATTACCTTCGAGCTTGACCAAAATACGGTTGGACGTCGCTCCGGGCAGCTTCCGCAAAGCAACTAGAGGCGTGTTGCCAATTAAAGATTCTATCGACTGTGAGCGCATAATTAGAGGATCCTCAAAGCTGGGTAGCAACATAAGAGCGGCAAAGAAAATACGACCTAGTTAATTTGACAGTGAATTGTTGCATGGAATGCGACTCACGCCCAATCTTGGCGGACAACTTAAAGCCACCTTAGGGCCGCGTCCTGCTCACGAAGAGACTGCGGCTATTCAGAGGCTTTGTGCCCAGGTGCTCTGCAAGCGCTCGTCTAAGGATATGTTTGGCAAACTTGGCGTTCTCAGGGGCATCGAAATCGGCCTCACGCAGCGCAATGATGGCGCTGCCAGGATAAAGAGCTTCACCGTGATGAGCATGGTTATGAGAGCCCGCCCTATTCTGCTCACTACTGCTCGCTCGACTCACGAGCGAGAAACCCCGCTGAGCATCGAATCTATAATATTCGGTCGCACTAATTTCATTCTGCAAATCGCATTCGCTTTCAAGATTTAGTCCATACCCAAGTTCGGATAAAAGACTTAGCTCGAAATGCCTGAGTACCGAGTCAATGCGCGAGATACCCTGCAACGATACCAACGTGTCCTGATAGAAACCGAACAATGCTCGATGCTCCTCGTGATCCTGAAGTAGCCTAGCGAGCAATTCGTTGACATAAAGACCGCTAAAAAGTCGCGTTGCTTCGAGCCTAAGCGCTTCATGCATAGGTTCAACGCCGGTTAACGTTTTTAAATCGCTGCGCCCGCTCAAGCTAATAAGTAGAGGCTGGAATGGTTGTAGGATAGAGCGCGAGCGCGACTTCGCACCGCGCGCACCTTTGGCTACCGCGCGCACTCTGCCATAATCGACGGTAAAAAAGTCGACAATAAAACTCGTGTTTTGAAAGGGGGTACGATGGAGCACGTAAGCAGGCTGCAGGGCAATTCTGGCATCCACTCTGATGTTTCTCCTGCTAACCGCACCGGTGCACTATTTTCTAAGCGAGTCTGCAGACTGAGCCTTAGCGGTCGCTATAACCCAAACTCTGTAAGGCTCTCTCATCGTCGGCCCAGCCTGATTTCACTTTGACCCACAGATGGAGCATGACTTTGCATTCAAAGCTAATTTCCATGTCTTCTCGCGCGGCCGTCCCTATCTGCTTTAGCCTGTCACCTTCGGCACCAACGATGATTCTCTTCTGGCCTTTTCTATCAACCAAAATAAGCCCGTGTATATGGAGAGTAGGCCCAATCTGTTCGAATTTTTCTATCTCAACAGTTACGTCATAGGGTAATTCGTCACCTAGTTGGCGAGTTACTTTCTCGCGAATCAGTTCGGAAGCGAGGAATCGTGAGCTTCGATCAGTGACCTGATCATCGGGAAACAGGAATTGGCTCTTAGGCAAATAACCTCGAATGAGACCCTCAAGTGGCTCTAGATTATGTCCTCCGAGCGCAGAAACGGGAACTATTTCTGCGAATTGCCGCTTGCTCGACAGTTCTGCGATATGCGGAAGCAGTTGCGCTTTGTCTTTAACCAGATCGATTTTATTTATAATTAGTAACACCGGCACTTCGCTGTATTTGAGCGCTTCTAGAACGCGTTCGTCTGCTTCGTTCCAGATAAACCGCTCAACAACAAAAAGAACGACATCAACGTCTTTAATGACATTATGAACGGTATCGTTCATCACTCGATTGAGCGCCTTGCCTGTGGGTGCGTGCAAACCAGGTGTGTCGACAAACAAACACTGCGCACCGTTCTCAGTACTAATACCGAGAATGCGGTGGCGAGTAGTCTGTGGCTTTCTTGAGGTGATGCTGATTTTTTGCTTGAGCATGTGATTGAGTAGCGTAGATTTGCCGACATTCGGCCGCCCTACGATCGCCACGAAACCACAGCGAGTTTCGCTGTCTTCTTCGTTAGTCTCTACGTCCTGATCACTCACTTACCTTCTCCTAATACGAGCAAAGCTCGTTCGGCGGCGGATTGTTCCGCCTCTTTCTTGCTGTCGCCGCTACCTTCGAAAGACTCTGAGAGCCCCTCTACTTGGCATTCAACGCTAAAAACCTGTTCGTGCGCGGCGCCATCAATAGCCACAACTTTATAAACGGGCAGTGCTGACTTCCTTGCCTGCAATAATTCCTGCAAGGCAGTTTTGCTGTCCTTTTCGGCAGACGCCTTGTGTCCGCTAGTCGTTACTAAGGCTGAGAGTCGCTTTACCAATTCCGTTGCTGCAGCTAATCCACCATCGAGATAGACAGCAGCGATAATTGCTTCGATAGCATCGGCTAGAATCGAGTCACGATCGCGACCACCACTTTTGGACTCTCCACTGCCAAGGCCCAGATGCTCGCCTAGACGAAGGGATCGCGCGTGAGCGGCAAGCGCCGGCTTGCTAACCATGCTGGCTCGAAGCCGGCTAAGATCGCCCTCACTAGAATGAGGCTGCTGAGTGTAAAGCATTTCTGCCACCACGAAGCCCAGCACTGAGTCTCCTAAAAACTCGAGCCGCTCATTGTGCGACGCGCTTGCGCTTCGATGGGTGAGCGCCAAGCGAAGGAGTGATTCATCTTTAAATTGGTAGCCTATCTGTGTAGTCAATCGACTCAGGCTTGCCTGCTTAGCTGAAGTCATTGTTACCGGCTCCCCTGCGACCTCGGCATTGAGTAGCGCACAGCCTACTCTGGCTGCGCGAAGAAGGCGTTGTTTTCGAATGTCGGGAAGTTCAACCCTGGGTCTTTATGCAACCAAACCGCGATCGCTTTCCCAACTATATTGTCCTCGGACACTGGCCCCCACACGCGGCTATCTGCGCTGTTCTCTCTATTATCCCCGATCATAAAATAGTGTTTCGGCGGCACTATCCAGCTTGTGCGCCCTCTCGAAGAATTAACGCTTGGTATATGCTGTGTCGAATGCGTCACGCCATTATACGTCGCTGCGTTGAGCACTCCATCGAGGGGGCCTATGCTTGTGTCGACTTTAATATTTTCAACGAATTCTTCGGGGATGACTTCGCCGTTTACCGACAGCCTTTGGTTCTCATAACGGATCGTATCACCTGGCAGACCGATAACACGCTTAATATAATATTGGTCAACGTGTGGTGGAATGAAGACCATAATCTCGCCGCGCTGAGGCTCGGCAACATCGAGTATTTTTGTGCCCAAAACAGGAAGACGCAGCCCGTAAGCGAATTTGTTGACGAGAATGAAATCGCCGACTTTAATGGTTGGGATCATCGATCCGGTCGGCACTTGATAAGGCTCGAACAAAAATGACCGTAGCATTAGCACGAACAGCAAGACTGGGAAAAAGGATTTCGCGTATTCGGTGAGCAGAGGCTCTTGCAAGAGTCGTTGCGTCTCTTGTTCGACTTGTTCAACGCTTAATTTAGGATCGTTGCTGGCACGCGCTTCAAAGGCTTCTGCAGATTTTATTCGCCCTCCCTTTACGAGCAGGCTATCAAGTATCCAGATAACCCCGCATCCTGCGACAAGACATACGAGCACGAGCGAAAAATCGATATCCATTAAAAACTTCCTTTATTTAGCTGTCGACTTTAAGCACTGCGAGGAAAGCCTCTTGCGGCACTTCGACATTGCCTACTTGCTTCATGCGCTTCTTGCCCGCTTTTTGCTTCTCGAGGAGCTTTTTCTTACGGGTAATATCACCACCATAACATTTCGCGGTCACATTTTTACGCAGCGCTTTGACTGTTTGGCGCGAGATGATTTGCCCACCGATGGCCGCCTGAATAGCCACATCGTAGAGCTGTCGCGGGATCAGTTCTTTCATTTTTTCAACGAGCGCGCGTCCTTTGCCCAACGCGTGATCCCGATGCACGATCAGCGCCAATGCATCTACCCTATCCCCGTTTATTAACACGTCGAGACGCACCAGCGATGCTTGGTCAAACCGTAAGAACTGATAGTCTAATGACGCATAGCCACGACTCACCGATTTAAGCCTATCAAAGAAGTCGAGCACAACCTCATTCATAGGCAGCTCATAGCTCAGAGAAACCTGCTTGCCAATAAACTGCATATCCCGCTGCACACCTCTTTTAAGCACACACAGCGTGATGACGCTGCCGAGATGTTCGTGAGGGACCAATATATTGGCAAGGACTATTGGCTCTCGCATTTCTTGAATGGAGGCAACAGGCGGAAGCCGCGACGGGCTATCGACTTTAACAATGTCGCCATTGTTCATCACCACTTCGTAGACAACAGTCGGCGCGGTAGTGATTAGGTCTAGGTCATACTCTCGCTCGAGCCGCTCTTGGATAATTTCCATGTGCAGCATACCCAGAAAGCCGCAACGAAAGCCAAAGCCCAGCGCATCAGAGTTTTCTGGCTCGTACTGTAACGACGAGTCGTTCAGCGTGAGCTTGGACAATGCATCACGAAACGCCTCGAAATCGTCGGAGGAAACGGGAAATAGGCCAGCATAAACTTGAGGCTGAATTCGCTTAAATCCGGCAAGCGCCTCAACCTCAGGCGTACTCGCAAGCGTGATTGTATCCCCAACCGGCGCGCCTAAAATCTCTTTGATACCGGCAACAACGAATCCTACCTCTCCCGCGCCGAGCGAAGGCAACTCGGTGCGTTTGGGGGTGAAAACGCCTACGCTGTCGACGACGTGTGATTTACCAAGAGACTTGGAGATAATCTTATCGCCTTTTTTAAGCGTTCCCGCCATCACCCTCACGAGCGACACAACGCCTAGGTAGTTATCGAACCATGAATCGATTATGAGTGCCTGTGTTTTCGCCTCGCGATCGCCGACAGGCGCCGGAATTTTTTTCACAATTTCTTCGAGAATATCCTCGATCCCTAAACCAGACTTCGCGCTCGCACAAACTGCATCTTGGGCATCGATGCCAATAATCTCTTCTATTTCAATTTTGACCCGCTCAGGCTCAGCCTGCGGCAAATCCATTTTGTTAAGCACCGGCAACACTTCCAGCCCCTGCTCAATCGCTGTGTAGCACGTGGCCACCGATTGCGCCTCAACGCCCTGCCCTGCGTCGACAACCAACAGCGCACCTTCGCACGCTGCGAGTGAACGGGAGACCTCGTAAGTGAAATCCACGTGTCCGGGGGTGTCGATGAAGTTCAGCTGATAGCGGATACCGTCGCGCGCTTTGTAATAAAGCGTCACACTCTGAGCTTTGATCGTGATGCCGCGCTCGCGCTCAATATCGAGAGTATCGAGAATCTGCTCTGCCATTTCACGCTGAGTGAGGCCGCCGCAGGTCTGAATGAAGCGATCGGCAAGCGTAGACTTGCCGTGGTCAATATGGGCAATAATTGAAAAATTACGAATATGGCTTAGGTCGGTCACAGAGTTGGCGTCGCAGAGTAAAGTTCGGTGAGGGATAACAAGGGTATCCAGAAGCCGGCAAGTCTACAGTATCTGGCGTATTCTGTCAGGAAGTTTGCGAGGAGCCATTATCGCTGAATCCCGCATGATTCGGCGCTAAAGAGGCCAGCTATAGCTCCCAGAGGGAGCCATAACTCAGTGTTGATATGAGGTGAAATACTAAGGCTTGAGTTCGAGCGACAAGGTGGTTCCCTGCCCCTGCCGGACGATACGGATCTGCACAAAGCCGCTCGCGGGCAGCGATTCTGCAACGCTGGCAAAGTCGCTCACCGAAGGCACAGGCTGGCGATTTAGCGAGACTACCACGTCGCCTTCGCGCAGCCCTGCCTCCCTGCCCGGCCCTTCTTCGACCTGCGCGATACGCACCCCATCGATGCCCGCGACTTGCCGAGTCTCTTCGCTGAGTTCAGAGATTTTAAAACCTAAGGGATTGGCTCGTTCGGGCGCGGTATCTTCGACGACTATCGATGCTTCATTGGTCGGCGAGCTGCCTAAAACGACTGTTAGCCTGCGCTCCTCACCATCGCGAATTAGACGGACTGCAGCTTCGGTACCTGGCTGGTATTGCCCAACGTAGAATGGCAAGTCGGTGTAATATTCAATCTCATGCCCGTTAAATTCAACAATGATGTCTTCGTCCTGCACTCCTGCGTTGCCAGCTGGACTCTCATCGATTACGCCATCGACGAAGGCACCGCGCGGGCGATCCATGTCGAAAATTTCGGCCAGCGCATAATCAACCTCACGCATTCGCACTCCCAGCAAACCCCGTTCAACGGCACCTGACTCTTTTAACTGAGCGACAACATTCATCGCGACATTGCTAGGAATTGAGAAGGAGATGCCGTTAGAGCCGCCCGTACTGCTTAGTATTTGCGAATTGATTCCGACTACATCGCCTTCTAAATTGAAGAGAGGCCCTCCTGAATTGCCTTGATTTATGGCCACATCGGTTTGAATAAACGCCATGTAGTTATACGCAGAATTTCCGGGGACAGAACGCCCCTTTGCACTGACAATGCCCGCCGCTGCAGAAAATTCGAGACCGAATGGCGAGCCTATTGCTAAAACCCAGTCACCTACTCTGACCGCCTCCGAATCGCCAAACTCGACAAAAGGCAGGTCTGCGGCGTCGAGCTTAAGCAGCGCGATGTCCGAAGGCTCATCAAGACCCACCACCTCCGCGTCGAATACCCTGCGGTCATTTAGCGTTACCTGAATCTGATCCGCGCCTTCGACTACATGGTTATTGGTTATCACAAAGCCGTCTGCCGAAATTAGGAAGCCAGAGCCAACGGCCCCTCTTTGCATAGGCGCTCGGTCTTGTCGCTGGATATCCGGAATCTCATCTGGGCGCAATCCGCGGAGTAACTCCTCCAGATTTTCGTCACTCAGTTGTGGTCGCGGCGTGACGGTTCGGCGAGCGGATATCTCAACGATTGCGCTCGCGTTGGCTTCGACAAGATCTGCAAAATTAGGGAGATCGACTGCAGCGTTAACGTGCGTCGATACAAGCGCCGGCGCCAAAAGCTGGCCAGCAATGAGCAGCGTTCCAAGCAGAGCTCCCCGCGACGTGAAGCAATGAATCAGGTGAGAGAAAGGCTTACTGCCCATGGCAATGACTCCTTAGACGTTCTTGAGCGACTAGCTCTGATTTAAGCACTGCGCTGGCAGCACCAAATGGAAATGAGTGAAGTGCGAATGACTATATAGGACTGAACGAGAGAATTTCTAGTCTGGATCCACCTCGTGTTGCACTGCCCCTGATATTTTAGCGGACGCTAAACTAAAAAACGCCTCAGAATAGAGGCGTTTCGCGGCAGGTATCCATTAGCGCTTAGGCGGGCTCTCGATAGTTTCGCTGACGAGCCTGTAAAGCGGAGAATCTTGAATATGCTCGATGCGCACTGGTTCGTCACTACTAAACGACATGCTTGCGATATAGTCACGCAGGCGCTGCTGAGCTTCGGCATCCACCTCTGTTCGTGCAGGCGCAGACGCCTCTGCAAGCATCCCCTCGCGCGCATCACCACTTACGCGCTCAGTCGATTCCATAACCATCAGGGCGGGCGCCTCATTGCCTGGCAATGAAGTCTGCAAAGCCACAACGAAAGCAACAGCCACTGAGGCGGCAACGGCAAGCTTGGTGATACCGCGTGTCCAAGGGGCNGCAAGCACAGCGCCTAACCCCGTTTGCTGCGGTTTTTCTAAATCTGACGGTTGATCATCAGAGAGCTCGTCGAGATTTGCGATTTGTTCTGCGACTCTCGCCGCAAATCCATCACTTAGCTTGTAAAGCTCAGATCCTTCGCCATGAATAACTGCTTGCGACGCATTCAGACGCGCCCATTTCGCTGCGACCTCCGAGCTTGCAGAAGACAAGACTCGTCGTAGCTCGAACTCACTCGCTTCTCCATCTAGAAGCGCCGACAGGGCTTCGTCATCGAGTAGCTCGCGGCTTGTATTACCTGTCTCGTTAGCCATTTCTTGTTCGCTCATCGCTGAGTCCTTCTCATTGGGTCCTTTACAGGGCCTTACCTTACCAACTTGTCTACATTTAGAGGTGAAGCTTAATCACTTTATCGATCGCCTCGCGCGCTCTGAATATGCGCGACCGCACAGTACCTACTGGGCAATTCATCACCTCGGTGATGTCCTCGTAGCTAAGGCCAGAAAACTCCCTCAGCGTGAACGCGGTACGTAAATCCTCTGGCAGCTCTTCAATTGCCTTCTCGACAGCCTCTTTGAGCGCCGCCGTTGCAAGGCTCCCCTCTGGCGTCTCGTGATCGCGCAATGGCGAGCCAATATCGACCAGCTCGGCCTCGCCCGCGTCGAGATCGCTCGCTGGCGGTCTCCGCCCTCTTGCGACCAAAGTGTTTTTCGCCGTATTTACCGCGATACGGTAAAGCCACGTATAAAAAGCGCTGTCGCCTCTAAATAAATGCAGTGCCCGGTAAGCCTTGATAAACGCTTCTTGGGTTACATCTTCTACTTCTTGATGATCTTTGATGAATCGAGCCACCAGCGCCGCAACGCGATTTTGGTAGCGAAGCACGAGAAAGTTAAAGGCATTTTTATCGCCCGCTCTTACTCGATCTACTAACTGCTGGTCGCTCGCATCGGCGCCACTAAAACTCATTAATCAACTCCCTACTCCGTGCACTCGAACTGCACCGAGGGGAACAAATGCATTCAGACACCAGAGTAGACAGCATCTCAGTGCAAAAGTTCTCAGTTTCTATAAAATCGCGTCAATCTTTCTTTTGTCCTGCGTCTCGCGGCTCAAGGATCACGTTCGATGGAGTTCTCGCTAATCCGCGCATTCAGCTTAGGCGTATCCATCAGGACGCACAGCGCTGCGGCGGACTTTACTTTATACTTAATTAATTCAATAAGTTGCATAAAAATGACTAGCAGCGCCAATCCCTCACAATTCGACATTCTTATTATCGGCAGCGGCGCCGCGGGGCTAACCCTCGCGCTGAGAACAGCCGACTTTGCCCGCGTCGCCGTTCTAAGCAAAGGAAAACTGAGCCAAGGTGCCACTTTTTACGCCCAAGGCGGCATCGCAGCAGTCCTCGACAGCGAAGATAGCATCGAAGCACACGTCGCCGACACACTGAACGCAGGTGTCGGGCTCTGCCATCGCGAGGTCGTCGAACAAATAGTCGAGCACAGCGCCGAAGCAGTGAGCTGGCTTGTCGATCAAGGCGTGCCATTTACCACCATTGACGGCGGCGCGATTCACTCAAACGCAGACGCGGCGCCTGCTCGCTCTCATACTCTATCTCCTACTCCGCCCAAGCTGAGCGACCTACACCTGACTAAAGAAGGCGGTCACAGCCATCGCCGCATTATCCATGCGACCGACGCTACTGGTAAAGCTGTGTTCGAGACCCTAAAAAACCGCGCACTCGCACACCCAAATATTCACCTGCTCGAAAGCTACACAGCCGTCGATCTAATCACCAAAACAGACGATACCGGCAAAAATGTCTGCGTGGGGGCCTACGTACTTAACCAATCTAACGAGGCGGTTGAACTGGTGAGCAGTAAATTCGTTGCGTTGGCCACCGGCGGGGCGAGCAAGGCTTACCTCTACACCTCAAACCCCGACGGGGCGAGCGGGGACGGCATAGCCATGGCCTGGCGCGCAGGCTGCTCGGTCGCGAATCTCGAATTCAACCAGTTTCATCCGACTTGCCTTTACCACCCGCACGCCAAATCGTTTCTCATAACCGAAGCCCTTCGCGGCGAAGGGGCGACACTCGAGCTGCCCGATGGCACACGCTTCATGCCTGACTTCGATAGTCGCGAAGAATTGGCCCCCCGAGACATCGTTGCCCGCGCCATCGATCACGAAATGAAGCGCCTCGGTTGCGACTGCGTGTATTTAAACATCACGCACAAACCCGCCGCGTTTATCAAAGAGCATTTCCCCACTATTTATAGCCGTTGCCTCGAGTTTGGCATCGACATTACCCAAGATCGCATCCCTGTCGTTCCCGCCGCGCATTACACCTGTGGTGGCGTCGTCGTGAATCAGCGCGGCATGACCGACATAACCAATCTTTACGCAATTGGCGAAACGAGTTTTACGGGTCTACATGGGGCCAATCGCATGGCCAGCAACTCCTTGCTCGAATGCTTTGTTATAGCTTTTGCCGCGGCGCAGGACATCGCGGGCAGATTCGATGCAACGCCGCTCGAAATCAATTTACCTCACTGGGATGCGAGCAGAGTGGTTGACTCCGACGACGAAATTTTAGTCTCGCACAACTGGGATGAACTGAGACGCTGTATGTGGGATTTTGTCGGCATCGTACGTAACGACGAGCGCCTTATCAGGGCACGAAAAAGGATTAACCTTCTGCACGAAGAAGTGATTGATTATTACAAGAGACACCGCGTGACAAATGACTTGCTAGAGCTACGAAATCTGGTCCTCGTCTCGAGTTTGATCATTGATAGTGCGCTTAAGCGCAAAGAGTCACGTGGCCTGCATTTCACGCTCGATTACCCTGACCTCGCGCCGGAGGCCGAAGACACTCATCTTCACCCCTGAACCCAGAAGGCCGCGCTTAGCGGCTAAAGTAAAGGTAGCGACGCAGCAGGCTCGCATCGCGTCGACTAAGGCTCCCCGACCACAACCGTAGGACTGTTGGCCGCCCATTCTTCTCAACACTTTCGAACCGAAGAATTATCAAAAATTCGCCACAGCGCACAAGACTCGGCACTGCCTTCTCAACAATGCCGGCTACTCCACCTAGGCCCCCTGCGCCTTGCTGAGTGATGAGTAGCGACTTCGTGCGAGTTATAATTAAGCGCCTTATGCGCGAGGGATGGCGTGAGGAACAGCGGTGGAATGAGACCGCTAAACTTAGGATTATGCCCAGCGCGAAAGGCATTTTTACAATAAAGGTTAGCGGCAAGTCGAACACCGCGTAGAGAAACCGCGTGAGCAAACAAGATGGCAAGGGGGATTAAGGGCGAGAGCCGGACATCCACTGCGAACATCTACGCTCCCTTTGGGTCGCTCTTCTGAATATTTGCGTTGATGACCGCCCCCGCAACTGATACTTGCCGACAAAGACGCTCTTTACCTCAGTACCTCAGTCTAGGTGCTAGCCACCTTGTGCGCGAGGATTTGGTCAATCATTGGATGGAAGCGGGCCTCGCTGGGCTCTGCTCGCTTCATGAGCCATG
>JGI20152J14361_10001328_pt1 | contig 16270 bp, 18 predicted proteins | sample COG_02_FD_14361 | JGI IMG/M metagenome (IMG submission 14361)
CCCAATTCTCCAGCGAGACCAATACCCGCAAAAAATCGGATCCAAGCATATTGCGTCCCATTTGTTACAAACCCATTTGCGATATTCCCAAGCGAGTACAGCGCAATGGAATAGAAAAGCACCTTAGTTCGGCCCAATTTATCACCAAGCACGCCCCATAAAATACCCCCCAGTAACAAGCCGAACATTTGCGTATTTAGAATAAGCATACCTACTTCACTTAAATCGGCGACACCCAAATCTGTTAGCGAAGGGATGCGAATAATACTGAAAAGTAGTAAGTCGTAGATATCAACAAAGTACCCTAGGGCTGCGACCCATATGATGGGCTGACGAAATATAGAAGCATTAGGTTGCATAGCATTCATATTAGCGAGTTGAAGATAGAGAATATGTCAGAACTTTAGTTTTTTCAAGGGTTTTTGCACAAAGTGTTGCTTATTTCATATGACTTATTATATTGCATGAATTAGTAAAGTACCACCATGGATAAAATAAAATTTGAGTTAGAGTTTCCCCTTCGCGCTTCACCGAAAATGTTGTTCCCATTTTTGAGTACGCCTTCAGGATTGAGCGAATGGTTTTGTGACGATGTTAACTCAAGAACAGAACTCTTCACATTTTTCTGGGACGGTTCAGAAGAACAGGCTCGACTATTGAAGAAACAATCGGATAAAATGGTTCGTTTCCGTTGGCTGAACGACGAAGAGGACGGTTTAGATACCTATTTTGAGTTCAGAATTGAAGTTGATGCTTTGACGAATGATACGTCAATCATTGTAACGGACTTCGCTGAAGCTGATGAAGTTGACGAATCGAAGCTGCTTTGGGAAAGTCAAATTCACGAGTTGCAGCACATTATCGGCGCTTAATGAAGAACGTTCCGTATTTCAGCATACCCGCAGTCCTGTTTGTTATGGTCTGCGGGATTTTTTTATCCTTTTTTCCGGACAAGGTCGAGGCCCAATTAGCCTTGCATAAGGCTTGGTATTCCCCACGAGGCTATACGTTGATGGGTTTTATCACCGGCTGGGGCGAAGGACCTATGTTTGTGTTGGTGATCATCGCCTACGCCCTGCAGAAAGCGTGGTGGCGTGCAGGAGAGTTTGTCGCAGCCGGAATTTTATCCAGTGTGTTGGTCCAATGTTTAAAGAAGCTAGTATTTGCTCCATCACCGCGTCCGATGGGGGTCATTGAGTGGAGCCAAACACTATTGGTAACAGATCTAGACCTTCCGCTACAATTTGCCTTTCCAAGCGGTCATACAACCACAGCGTTTGTATTTTTTGCCCTCATTGCTTTACACTGGCGCCGTCCTGCCATTCAGGTTTTCGCCGCGTTCTGCGCCATTGCCGTGGCGGTTTCAAGAGTTTATCTCATGGCGCATTGGGTCACAGATGTGATGGCGGGTGCAGTATTGGGAACAGTCATAGCCTTGGTGGTTCATTCCGTATCCCAAAGGGTACAAAAAAAGCCGCTCACCCAAGGGTAAGCGGCTCAGTATTAGATACGGTAGTCTAATTATAAATTCAATTTCTTCTTAGTGGATTTCTGTAACGAATCCTCATGCATCATGACACTTATTGTCTTTAGGCGCACATAAGCTTCAGAAGCATATAGGTAACCTGGACGGAAATCGTTTGGAATATCACCCCAAGAGTTTTTTACAATGTAAAATACATTGCCCTCTTGATCTTTAACCATGCCCTGAAGGACCATACCGTGGTCATCTTGTGTAAGATAGTTGTCGTACTGTTCTTGACGCGTCTCCTGGTCAACAAGCGCCTCTTCATGAGGTCCAGCGTAAATGGCCTGAGCTTCTTCTGCGCTCATATCGCTCCAGCTCTGGTTTGGCATAACTGCAATACCGTTTTTAATCGAGAACCCTTTATCACTCACGTCACAAGCCCAAGCCACTGGGTAGCCCGCTTCAAGAGAAGTGTTGATGGCTTCCATCATTTCATCGATAGGAAGGTTGTAAGAGATGCCCCAAGTCCAGTTATCAGGAACCTGTATTTGACAAGCTTCATAGAAAGGGTGGTTTGTCCAAGAAGTTAATTGGACATAATCATCAGGATTAATGCCAATAATCTCATCCGCAAAACTCCTTGGCGTGTACGTTTTACCGTTGTAACCGAACTGTGCGGGCTCTTCACCTAAATATGCATCTAAAGTCGCATCAAATGCTTTTCTCCAAGAAGTAGATAACTTTCCGTTCTTATTGCCTTTAACTGCATCTAGAATGCCTTTCAACGCACCCTCCATTTCGCCATGGCGATTAATTTCAGAGCCATAGTTTAGACCATTGTAGACTTCTTGAGGAACGGCTCCATACTTTTTGATGACGTAAAGTACATCAGGTAGAGCACCACCTTGGGCGAAGTTCAGATAGCCATGAAGACGAATGTATTTTTCACCTTTGTCTTGATAAACCTTACGAACGGTATACATTTCTGAGAGATCCACAGGCGTTTTCCCCATTCGAATCATCTCACTCTCAACAAAGGATGTGGTCGCATAAGACCAACAGGTTCCCGAGGCACCTTGATTTTTCACAGGGGTTGCTTCTATATCAACGATGGTTTCCCATTCGTAGCCTATGGGCGCATCCGAACCGTTGTCTTTTATCTTATTGATGAGATCGACTTGCGCAAAAGCCTGCGTGCTTAATAGGGCCCCTGCAAGGAGTAAAGGTAATTTCATGATGAGATTATTTAAATTGTGTACTAACGGTAGCTTCTTTTATTCCAGCAGAATAATCGTAGAACCCTTCTTTTGATTTAACACCTAGTTTGCCCGCGGTTACCATATTTACGAGAAGCGGACATGGGGCATATTTCGGGTTGCCGAGCCCGTCATAGAGTACTTTAAGAATAGAAAGACAAACATCTAGCCCTATAAAATCTGCCAATTGTAATGGCCCCATAGGGTGTGCCATACCTAATTTCATAATGGAGTCAATCGCTTCAACATCAGCCACGCCTTCATGTAATGAAATAATAGCCTCATTGATCATAGGCATTAGAATCCGATTAGCCACGAAACCCGGATAATCGTTACAGGCTACGGGGACTTTACCCAGCGCTTTGCTCATTTCAATCACGGCATCACAAACGCATCAGATGTACTGTAGCCGCGAATAATTTCGACAAGGCGCATTACAGGAACTGGATTCATGAAATGCATCCCAATTACTTTATCCGGGCGCGATGTTTGTGCTGCGATTTTAGTAATGCTAATGGAAGAGGTGTTAGATGCGAGTATACACGCCGCTGGCGCATGAGCATCAATGTCTTTGAAAAGTTGGAATTTTATTGCTGTATTTTCTGTTGCTGCCTCGACGACAAGGTCTGCTTCCGCGACAGCTTTCTTTAGATCCGTTCCAGTCGCGAGACGACCCAAAGCGTTTACTTTATCTGATTCCGTCAACTTTTCTTTCGCAATTTGACGGTCCATGTTTTTTGTGATGGTGCTTAAAGCGCGTTCCAGCGCAGCTTCGCTAATGTCAAATAAGTGAACAGTAAAGCCACTTTGAGCGAAGACATGTGCAATGCCATTGCCCATTGTTCCAGCACCAATTACGGTAATGTTTTTCATGTAGGGTGATTTGTGGTTCTTATTTGCCTCGCCCTTGCAAGACTGTGACTAAGGTATAGAACAGGATTTTGATATCGTTTACCAAGGTGATATTTTCTGTGTAGATCAAATCGTAACGTGCTCGTTCAATCATTTCCTCCACATTTTCAGCATAACCGAACTTAACCATTCCCCAAGACGTGATGCCGGGTTTTACTTTGAGTAGGTAGCGGTATTGTGGCGCCGCTGCTATGATTTGGTCAAAGAAAAATCGACGTTCTGGGCGCGGTCCAACAATGGACATATCGCCTTTCAATACATTTAAAAATTGAGGCAATTCATCCAAACGAAATTTTCTCATGGTTCTACCCCAGGGTGTTATGCGCGGATCTTCTTCGCTACTGAGTTGCGGACCTTGCGCTTCCGCATCGTTATACATGCTGCGCAGTTTGATGATTTTAAAGGTCCTGCCATTTTTACCCAACCGCTCTTGTGTGTAAAAAATAGTTCCAGGAGAACCTACGGCAATCATGGCAATAGAAAATAAGATAATTGGTGCTGCGATGAGGAGCAGAAGGGAGGCCACCAAAATATCGAACAAACGCTTAATAAAGGCCACGTGTGGTTTGATCAATTCTCTTTTCACCTCAATGAGCGAACGGCCTAAACTTTCCATCTTGACTTGACCGGACAGGATACTAAAAAGGTTCGGTAGTACGTGAATGCGAACATCACTGCGCTCTATGGAGCTAACCATTTCGGCAATACGATCAGAATTTCCAGACGGTAGGGCGATTATAACATCTTCAACGGTATTGTCATTGATAATATCGGCCAACTGTTCCGTACTTCCTAAACACGGAATCGCATTCATTTGCTCGTGAACAGATCCGTTGGCGGTATGCAAATACCCCAGGAAGGAGTAGCCCTTGCTGCGGTCTTTTTGAAAAGCCAGTAAAAGTTCGGCAGCTTCCTTACCGCTGCCTATAAGTATTGTAGGGAACTTGAGTGAACCCTTGTCTATAAGGTGACGAACGCGAGTACTTAGTAAGAATCTAAATAAACCACTTAGAAGTAGGAGACTTCCTGAATAGACGCCTAATGTGATGTAATAGTCGCTGTATTGGGTAATGTAATCGTCCAGTAGAACTAGAAAGAACAGCAATACCGCCGTGATCACTGTACCGCCAAATGTGTTAAAGGCCTGTGTTATGCGACTTGTTCGGGTTAGGTCACGGTAAATTCCACTGAGTGCACTAATACTTATGAATAATGCAGTAGTGGCCGCTGCTGCTAGCAAAAATGTTTGGTCAAATTTTAATGGAACCGCTGTGCCGAACCGTTCGGGTTCGACGTAAAGCTTTCGTACCATATGAAGCGCAGTGTATGCGCCGGTACCGGCAATTATATCCAGTAATACATAGCGAAAGAAAAGTTTGCGTTCAAGCTTTTTAGAGGTGCTCAATACAATAGCTTTATGTTGTCAATCAGTACTGTGGCAGTGTCGTCTGTGGTATTAATACCTCCGAAAAACAGATTATAATCCAAAGCATTCGGGTACCCGCTTACTTCTGTAACGAGGTTGATGTAAACTTTATTCCATTCTTCATTAGGAAATAGTGTGACTACCGGCGTCTTAATACTTTGAAGAATCTCATTCGCAGTAACGCCAAAGGTGAGCGCCACTTCTGTTTTGTAATTAACCTCAAGCCAGACATTTGCACCGTATTTGGGCAATTCGAAGGCTTGAAGTGTTTTGAACTCCCCCAAAGACACCGGAGGCAAGACAAATTTCCCGCTTTTATTTGGTAATTCTCCAGGAAAGGAAAAGACTTCACTAGTATCTGAGGTGATCAGCAGATTCGTATCGCTTTGAACGGTTCGGTTGTAGTTTAATCCGATACCGTCAAAATCTTCAATAATCATTAAGGTGTACGTAGGNTTGTATTCGAATGTGAGAACTTCCGGNGAAAGCACCCTAGTTGATCCTTCATTCAAGGTCCAATTCTTTTCTATCGTCGATAGCATCTCATACTGGTTCCGTTGAGAATACACTCCATTGAGTGACATTCCAGGAATGAATCGGAGGGATTGATTCTCACCGGCATACACCGGTATCCGACANGGTGGGGAAAAAGCCCCAATTTGTTGCCCGTTTTGTTCTACCCAAATAGTATTCAGCTTAGACGATGACGTTCCCTCACTAGCTTTTGCCGCTACGCGCAGTTCAGTAACTTCTAAATAGGCCACCGCTGGAGCGGTTTCGTCCTCACAAGAGGTGAGAAGCAAAAGACTCCATAGAATGGTGCTAAAAATGATCGATTTGAACATAAGTACAAAGGTAGGCATCCTAGTGTTTTAAATTGTTAAAAAGAAGCCTCCTTCTAAGGACTACAAGTTGGGTTCGCGATGTACTTTCATTTTATGCAAAACGAGGACAGTCCATATTACCAAGGCCAGCGGGCCATTATGTGTAGTGATTTAAAAGCTAAGGGGTTGGCTGGAGAGGCTGTGCTGGGTGCAATGAATCGGATCCCGCGACACCTCTTCCTGGAGAGCAGCTTTCATCAGCACGCCTATCAAGACAAGGCGTTTCCTATTGCCGCGGATCAGACCATTTCTCACCCTTCAACGGTAGCTTGGCAATCTGAATTGTTGGAATTACGGCCAGGGATGAAAGTATTGGAGATCGGCACCGGAAGTGGCTATCAGGCTGCTGTTTTGTGTGAATTAGGCGTGAAATTGTTTAGTATCGAGCGTCAAAAAGCATTGTTCGATTTTTCGAAAAAGATGTTGCTCCAATTAGGTTATCGGGCCGAATTGAAATTTGGTGATGGCTTTAAGGGAATGCCCGTTTTCGCTCCCTTTGACAGGGTTATAGTTACTTGTGGCGCGCCGTTCGTGCCAAAGGCACTTCTAGCGCAATTAACTGCGGGAGGAATTATGATCATTCCAGTAGGCGAAGGCACTCAAAAAATGGTTAAAATCACCAAGCAATCGGACGGTAGCTTTGTTCAAAAGGTGTTAGGAGATGCAGCGTTCGTTCCTATGCTCAAAGACCGCGAGTAGCGTACATTTGTCAAGTGAAAACCGTAGAGATAAAAAACCGCAAAGCGAAATTTGATTACGAATGGCTCGAAACCTACACTGCGGGCATGCAGTTGCAAGGGACTGAGGTGAAGTCTATTCGTATGGGGAAGGCGTCCATCGCAGAGGCGTATTGTTATTTCGCTGGCGAAGAATTGTTTGTTAAAAACATGACAATCTCTGAATGGTCTCATGGAAATATATTTAACCATGAACCGCTGCGGGAGCGCAAGTTGCTCTTGGCTAAAAGAGAATTGGATAAGATCCTAAAGGCTACTAAGGACGCTGGCATTACAGTGATTCCTACAAAAGTATTTATCAGTGAAAAAGGCTGGGTGAAGATGAATATCGCGGTAGCTCGTGGTAAGAAGAATTACGATAAACGTCAGTCATTGAAGGAAAAAGATGCCAAGCGCGATTTGGCCCGATTAAAGAATATTTAGATGTACAAATCCGTAATACGTCCTTTACTTTTCACCCTAAACGCTGAGCAAGCACATCATTTTACGTTTAAGTCGTTAAAGTTGGCTTTTAGAGTACCTGGAATAAGTAGCATCGTAACTACATTCTTTGGTTCATTGAAAGGGCATGAAAAAGTGGTCATGGGCTTGCGTTTCAAAAACCCAATAGGACTTGCTGCGGGATTTGATAAGGATGCGAAACTCTATAATGAACTTAGTGCTTTTGGATTTGGCTTTATCGAAATAGGGACACTCACGCCTAAGCCTCAGGCGGGTAACCCAAAGCCACGTTTATTTCGCCTTGTAGAAGATGAATCCGTAATCAACAGAATGGGTTTCAATAATGGCGGCTTAGATGCAGCCGTTTTGCGTTTAGCGAAAAAGAAAACGGATATCATCATTGGTGGAAATATTGGAAAGAATAAGACAACACCCAACGAAGATGCGACTTCGGATTACTTGAAAGGCTTGGAGGCTTTGCACCCTGTGGTTGATTATTTCGTAGTAAACGTGAGTTCACCGAACACACCAAATTTGCGAGAGCTGCAGGAAAAAGAGCCCTTAATGGCACTGCTTAGCGATGTTAAAGTGCTCAACGATAAATTGGGTAGTAAGCCGCTGATGCTTAAGATAGCACCGGATTTAACTACAGGGCAATTAGACGATATTGTAACCATTGTAAATACCTTAAAACTCGATGGGATTGTTGCCACAAATACAACTATCTCCAGATCCGGATTAAAGACGGCACAGCAAAAGGTGGATGCCATGGGTGCGGGCGGCTTGAGTGGAAGAGTACTTAGATCGCGAAGTACTGAGGTGGTCAAATACCTGCGTGAAAAATTGGACAACAACATTGCAATTATTGCTGTTGGTGGTGTGTTTACGGGTGCTGATGCACGTGAAAAACTAAATGCCGGCGCAGATTTAGTACAAGTTTGGTCCGGTTTCTTGTATGAAGGTCCTGCAATGGTGCGCCGTATGCTCCGCAATTTGTAAATTAGGGTCGGAACACCTATCTAACCCATTCTAATGACCACCATTTCTATCGTTGAATGTCCAAGAGACGCTTGGCAAGGATTTCATGATTTTATCCCTACAGGGGAGAAGATTAAACATATTAAAAGCCTGATGCACTGCGGTTTTCATACCATAGATGCTGGCAGTTTCGTAAGTCCTAGAGCAATGCCTCAAATGGCGGATGCACAGGAATTGTTTGCGGGATTAGAGGAAATACGAGAATCTTCTTCGACCCAGCTTCTTAGCATTGTAGCTAGTGAAGGAGGTGCGAAGCGTGCCGCTGAATTTAATCATATTGATGCTTGGGGCTATCCCTTCAGTGTCAGCGAAGTTTTTCAAGAACGCAATAGCAGGAAAAATATTGAAAGGGCGATTGATGATCTAAAGCGTGTAAAGGATTTGGCATTGCATTCGAATGTGGAATTGGTCATTTATCTAAGTATGGCGTTTGGAAACCCTTATGGCGAGTTCTATCACACAGACCTTGTTCTAGAGCGACTTGAACAGGCTTTGCTGTGCGGAGCGGACATTATCTCCTTAAGCGATACTACGGGCCAAGGAACGACTCAAAAAGTCGTAGAACTTTGTTCTCTAATGAAGGACCATAGTACCGTTCCATGGGGGGCACATATGCACAGTACTTACGATGAGGCGACGGAGAAAGCTTTAGCGGCGGTAAGCGCTGGATGCAGGCGTATCGATACTGCATTGAAGGGTTATGGGGGCTGTCCTTTCGCATCGGATCAATTAATTGGCAATATGCCTACCGAAAAAGTATTGAGTGCATTGACACTTGCGAACCATTCACATTCGCTAGACCCCTTGCGAATAGAAAGTGCATATAATAGTGCGTTGCAGGTTTTAGGGCCTTATTCTTAATGTATCTTCGTGGTGTAGGTTGCATGCGGGAACGCATACTTAAAAAGGAACCCGGTTGAAGTCCGGGGCTTTGCCAGAAGCTGTAAATCGTGTTGAAGCTATTTAAAACCACTGCTGTTGCGGGAAGGAGAATAGGGGAGCGGTGAGCCAGAAGACTTGGCCTACACTAACCTTTAATGGTGCTCTGGGTCAAGCACTGGTGTAGTATGAAGAATCTTATAATCTCGGTTATCGCACTGTTGATGCCTGTTGCCCTTTATGGTCAGGCCGATACGCTTTGGACAGCAAATGTTCTAGGAGGTGCCTATCGTTCCGAGGAAGTCAAAACAAGTTCCGATTCTTTACTCGCCACTATTAGCAGTGCATCATCTTATCTTTCTAAAGACAGCCGATTTATTCTAAAGCAATACACTCCAGGAAGTGTTGTTACGTCCTCATTTGGAGGTGCATCTTCCGAACAAAGTCGCGTGCTATGGGACGGTATTGATATAAGTAGCATGGCTTCAGGTGTATTCGATCTCAGTCTAGTACCTGCCTCAATGCTAAATAATACTGCGTTGTATGACGGTATCAATGGCGGTGCGCTGGCACCGATGGGTTCCGTAGGTGCCTTGAATGTTGCGGCTGAAATTCCTAAGGGTCGAGGAACAAGTACGCTTTTTTCGGCATCAAGCATCGGTGATAGAGGATTGTTTGCGCAATCTTGGGGCAACATAGGTACAGTGCGGTACCAAAGTTCTCTGAGAAGTACAGGAGGGACAAATAGCTATCCCTATACCTTGGGCAGCTTAAACGGTGTACTTGAAGGCAATGGCTATAATGATTTGACCTACCTGCAATCGTTCCAGGGTAAATTATCCCGATGGAATTGGGAATCTACCTTGTGGTATACGCAAAGTGAAAAGGATAATAGCGGATCCATTCTGACACCGGGGTATATCAATCATCTTGAGGACGATATGCTTCGATTTAAATACGCGATCAGAAACCGAACAAATCAGTGGCAGGTATACCTGGGCAGGGAATGGCAGGCATATACGGATACGAATTCTCCTTGGACCATCACGGATACAAACACTTATACTCAAGCGACTGTACAATATTCGCGTCGAAACGAGCGCCAAGAGCTTTTTATCACCTCAAATTACTTTAGAGCGGATGGCACGAATAGAAGCGCAACAGCATTTTTACCGCATGTACTCTACAACCTCAGCCTTACGAAGAACGATCGATTGGTAATAAAAGGGGCTGGATATCAAGGTCGTGTGCATGTAGGCGCCCATTACAATCGCGCAACAAAGACTGGAAAATGGGGTAAACAGTTTGCGGCTGGAACGTATTATCGTTTACCAACATTGAACGAGCTCTATTGGAGGCCTGGAGGAAATCCGGCACTGGATGCGGAGCGGTCTTACGGAGTGAAATATACCCTCCATCGTATGGGTAAGACTGCCTTAAGGATAAGTACTGACCAATTGTATTATGATCGGATGATTCAATGGGCACCAGGAAGCTCGGGGAATTGGTCTCCTCAGAATTATTATGCCGTCTATACGAGCACCACGACGGCATCCGCAACTCGGAATTGGTCAAAGTTGACTACTGATATAAACCTTACGCATCAGTATTCCAGGGTGCTTTCAACGGCCAGTAATGACCCGTCAATTGTAGGTAAGTCACTCATTTACAGGCCGATGATTCAGGCTGTATACACGTCAGAATATCACTTGCCCGTAGGCGTAATCCAGTTTCGTGGCTTTTACACAGGACTACGACACACCCTACGCGATAATACAGCCGTAGGTGAAATTCCGGCTCAATTTTGGTGCGCTCTAAGCTATTCAGTAGCGGGTGCTAATAAGCGTTGGAATTTATTAGTACTCGTAGATAATGTATTTAATAACGAAAGACAATATTACCAGTACTTCCCAATGCCTGGGCGGTCCTACCAACTAACTTTAAAACTCAATTCAAAACAATGAAAAAATCAGCTTCACTTTTAGCGGCATTAGCACTACTGGTTGGTCTAACCTCTGCTTGTACGAAAGAAACACCAACGGGTCCTTCGGGATTTTATACCGATTTACACCTAATTCTAAATGAAGGTCCCTTCGGTTCTGGAACTGCGACCATCACAGCGTATAGCTCTGATACCATTGTGCAATCTGCCTTTGCCGCAGAAAATGGGTTTCCTCTAGGGAATGTTGCTCAACATATGATTGAATCAGATTCGATGCTTTATATAGCAATGAACAACAGCAACACGATTCATGGAGTAAATCGCAATACACTAAAGCACAGCTGGTCCTCAACTATTGAGCAGCCTCGTTACTTGGCGGTGGATGGGAATTACCTGTTTGTATCAAATTGGAAAGATTCTTCCATCTATGTACTGGACAGAACGAACGGCGCCAAGATTGATAGTATTGACGTAGGGCACTATTCCGAACAGCTGATTGTATTTAATAATAAACTTTTCGCGGGTATTGGTACATATGAGGGGCCGTGGACGTTGGCAGAGATTGATTTGGGATCGTTTGATGTGAAACATCATTCCATAGGCGATGTACCTAATTCCTTTGCTGTTATAGCAAATGAACTGTATGTATTGTGTACCGGTGACGAAAACTGGGGAATAGGAGATGATACGCCGGCAAGTATTTGGAAGTACGAAGGAAGCTCAAACGGCGCAATNAAAGTGGCAGCTCCGGGCAATATTGGTTCGCACGCTATAGGTCTATCAACCGATGGAACAGATGCTTACTTCCTTAATGCTACGTACGACGGTGCTATCGTAAAATGGGCTCCAGGACAAAATTGGCCCAATTCAACGCTGACTTTGCCCGGCGGTTATAACTTAAACCTGCACAATAACAATCTCTACTTCTTTGATGCGAAAGATTACGCAAGTAGTGGGGAAGTACGTGTGTATTCAACGACAGGATCACTCTTGGAAACGATTCCAGCAGGTGTAATTCCTAGACAACTGATCTATTAAGCCTTTGAGGTAGCTACTAGTTTGATCTCTGCAGCATAGGCAATAGCGCTAAACAATGCTGTGGAGATCAATTCTGGTGCGTAGAATGGCAGCGCTGCTGCATATGTTGCTACCAGCCCTGAGAAGGTCTTCGGGAAAAGATTGAATTCACTCAGAAAAACGCCAAGGTTACTAAGCAAGAAGAATCCTACTGACCCGGCAATTAAAGCTACAATTCCTTTAGATCCAGCCTGAGCATAACGTCCAGCGATGGCATAGAGAGCGAAGCCTGCATAAGTGAACAAGGAGCCTTTGTACATCAATACGAATGATCCTGATGGATAGATTAGATTATTGATCAATAGGTCACTTGACATCAACACTGCAAATGAAAGTGCAATGGTCTTGAAAAGGCTTCTACTTTGACTTGCGCCCACAAAGGCTAAGGCACCCATTGCAGTGAAATTAGGGTAGTGAGGTGCAATGCGTGAAACAAACGCTGCAATTACGAGTCCAATTAAAACCTTATTATTTGCTGTCATATCTCTGTGAATTCTTCGCAAATATACGTTGACTTATGCTTCTTTGGTATAGGTTTCCCACGTACCGTTAGGATTTAATACCAACAATTTTTGATTTATCGCTTTTGGAGGGGTAGGTGCGGTTGTGGTAACGTCTGCGGGAATACTCTGAACGATCGGCGTAGGATTGCGGTCCAGTTTTTTGGATCGGTGCCCTGATAGAATGTAACGTATATCTAATTCAACGTCGAATTCGCAGAGTTTTTGAATGAGTTGAAGGTTTGGTTTGTTTCTACCGTTTAATATGTGCACGAGCGTAGGACGGTTAATTCCTAATGCATTCGCCAGACTAGAAGGGGAGTGTCCCTCAAGTTCCATGTAGGCTTTTATTCGTTGTACTAATTCCTCCATAGTTACAAATGTAATACAAACGAAACAGTTTAAACAAGGTGTTACAGTTGTAATTATTAAAAAATTCAGCCAACTATCTAGCGTATTTCCGGTTGCAACTCATGGTTTAATTGAAAGTGCCTAAAATGTTGAAATAGAGTTTATTAATATTTAATATATTGGTGTTTCACGATGCGTAAATAGAGCCGTTCCATTTGCATCATACAACCCGACGTGGTATGCAGNACNTTTTGCNCCTGATAGTTTCAATTGTAACACCCCGAAATGTTGGGTACCCGTGGTATTTTCATGCAGTCGTGTTCTGTTATTTTCTTCATGATGCGGATGCGCATTTGCAGTGAGCGGTGAAGCACAGACTTCAACTATGGCTTTCCCGTTAACGACCATTTTATTAATCTCTCCGCTGTGGCGATCTCCAGTTAATACGATAGGTGTTCCTGGCGCCTCCGAGAGCCATTGAACTAGTAATTCGCGTTCCTTTGGATAATTGCTCATGTTTTCGAAAACTTGGGCGGTATTTAAAAGTTGTCCGCCCATGCAGATAATGTGGACATTAGCCGTCGAATGCACTAAGGCATCGTGAAACCAGTTCAATTGTTCTATGCCGAAAACGGTGGCATTCGCTGAATCCCGATTAGTGCGAAAGCTGCGGTTATCCAGTAAGAAAATATCAACGCTTCCATCAGCTGCAATTGTACGCCCGTAATAGCTGCTTTTATTGGGTTGCGCATAATCGGGTTTCCAAAACTCTTTAAAAGCTTTCATGGTCGCCGGAAACCCGCTGTAGGTTGAGCCATCACAATCATTAGGACCTGCATCGTGGTCATCCCAGATGGCTAAATGATCACTCTTGCTCAGTATTTCTTGAAAGATAGGTTGTCCAAAAACTGACTCATATCTCGCCATAGTACTGTCGTAGCTGTTCCATTGCCCGTTTTCTAGATAAATGTTATCCCCAAGCCAGATGAAATGATCTAAACTATCAAGCGCTTGGTTGAGGGTAGGCAGCAAATGCTGCGTTTGTTCGGGTTCATTACAACTACCAAATCCAATGGTCAATTCATGTTCTTCGTGGTGCACGCTGAATTTAGCATTAAAAGAGCAAGGCAAGCGAATGTGATATTTTTCATATTGAGGATTTAAAGATGCACGATTCGTGTTTGTACGTTAACTTCACTCTTTAAAATTACGGCAATGTTCCAAGCCTCCGATTCTAAATATTTGTCTGATAACCAGTGGTATATGCCTTACAACGAATTGTTGTCGGCGGTCAATTGGGAAATTATTGGTTATTCATCAGAGGAACGCCCCATTTTGCACACCACTTTGGGTGCTGGATCGCGTTCGATCTGTGTCTGGGCAGGAATGCACGGTAATGAAACGACGGGTGTATACATGTTGCTTTCGCTTATTGATCTATACACACGTAATAAAATTGACTTAAACGATTTCGCTATTCATATAATTCCGGTGATAAATCCGGATGCGTATGTTCGTTTCACGCGTCGAAATGGACTTTCTATAGATTTGAATCGGGATTTTAGGGCGTTTCAGACTATAGAGAGTGCTAAGCTGATCGGTTGGATCAAGATGAAAGCGCCCGAATTGTGCTTTAATCTGCACGACCAGCGATCTATTTTTCATGTAAATAATGAGCCTGCCTACACATCGTTTTTAATTCCGTCGTCAGAGGAGACACGATCTATTACTCCTTTGCGTCGGACACTCATGAATCGTCTTGGAAACGCACTGTCTTCATTAAACGTCCCGTTAAACGGAATAGGTCGCTACAGCGATGAATTTTACCCAACGGCAATTGGCGACTACTTAATGGCGCAAGGCATTCCAAATGTGCTTTTTGAAAGCGGCGTAAGTGTGGATGATTTTGAACGTAAAAAAGCACGGATATTTGGGCTTAATGTTATGGTAGCTTTATTGCTAGCGACCGAAGAGCCTTCAACAGTTTACGACCAATTGCCCCAAAATAAGGAAGGATTATTGGAATGGGTCTTTACAGGGGTTCTCTATGCGAGAATGCGCATTGACATTGCCTTAAAGCGCGTGTATTACGTGAACGGCCATGCGCAAGGCATGTATTATATGGTCGATGAAATAGGTGATTTAGCTTCGCGACCGCGCATGAAAGAGACCAACGGAGCAGCAATGGCGTTATCTGCGCCTTTAATTATTGGGCAACCAATTACTGCCGTGCTGGGGTCTATGGTCTTCGAGGACGGATTGATCGTAGGCTAAACTCCCCAACTTAAGAAGTCGGGGAGCTAAAAATACTTAAGCGTCGGAAGGCTTTTTACTAAGTAAAAGCAAATCTTTGGCGACAACCTCGGTAAAGTACTTTTTTTGACCTTCTGTGTCTTCGTAACTGCGCGTTACCAATCTACCAGCGATGCCGACTTTATCACCCTTTTTTAGGTATTCATTCATGGTTTGCGCAAGCTTGCCCCAGGCTACTACATTGTGCCAATCGGTCATGGTTTTCTTTGTGCCTTCGGCATCCTTGTAAACAGTGTTTGTCGCCAGGCTGAAAGAGGTGCGGAGCGTGTTGTTGATTTGTTTGGATTCTGGAGCCATTCCTAGATTCCCGATTAATTGAACATGATTTTCCATAACAATGGTTTTTAAGATTAGTCCTATTAATCTGGCACGCTCGCAGGTCATTCCCAAATTTTGTGAATAACTATAGGTTTTCTACAATGGCTTTTTTATGGTGTTAATCGTAGCGAATGCGGCATTAACATCATTGCTGTGTACGATGAAAGTGGCTTCATTGGTGGTTGAGATGATTTCTTTAATGGGAACTCCTGCAGAGGCAATATGCTTAAAGAAAAAGTAATATAGTCCTATAACGTCTGAGCTGCTATTTGGTAAACGCAATGTGATCGAACTTAGATTTCTAGTTTTATCTAGTCGTTTTTCTCCTTTCATAGCCTTTTCAAGAGCAGGGATATAATCTTCACTGACGACCACGGTAGTCTCTTCCATACCACCGGTGAAGCTGTGGAAACCATTGGGCAGCTCTGCGATGTAGGTAATGAATTGAGCCTGTTTAGAGGGCAACAACGGTGTTTTCTTGAAGGTGTACGCTACCAGATTGGAGCGAACGATAATATCGCCTAAGCTGCCAATAAATTGTTGCAGTTTGTGCTGCATTTTCAGTTGGAGACGCGGCTCTCTTCTTCGAATGGCCATGACCACGGCACTTTCTTTAATCTCTTTACCCGTTAGGTGCTCGATGTCTGCTCTTATCAATCGGGCCAGGGAGCTGAGATTGATCAGGTCTTCGCTCAATGCTTCTTCGATAAATGGACGGCGGCGAAGGC
>JGI20152J14361_10001332_pt1 | contig 16254 bp, 15 predicted proteins | sample COG_02_FD_14361 | JGI IMG/M metagenome (IMG submission 14361)
CCCTAGCAGACTTTAGATCTGTTATGGAAGTCAATGTTAACGGCCCATTTGAGATATCAAAAATTGTTGGTGAAATGATGATGAAAAAGGGCGGGCACATTCTCAATATTGCATCGATATGGAGTAATGTCACTAGGGAAGGTCGCGCTTCCTATTCAACCTCAAAAGCTGCTCTGGTTGGTCTCACCCGTTCGTTGGCTGTTGATTTGGCTGCTTCTGGCGTTCTTGTTAACGCGGTTTCTCCTGGATTTACGGCTACAGAATTGACCGAGAACAGCTTAACGGTCGAAGAGATAGCTGACCTAGAGACTAAGATTCCCTGTAATAGAATGGCTGAGCCCAGAGAAATAGCTGAGTTAGTGTTGTTTTTATGTAGTGATAAAAATACCTATATTACAGGGCAGAATTTTGTCATTGACGGAGGATTTAGTATTGTTTGAAAATTTTACAGTTAGCTCTTTTCGGGGTCAATATGATGTTACTTTTAAATCTTGGGAAGACGCATTAACTAATGAATTGGCAGCAGGGGATGTGGTTATAGTTGATAGAAATGTCACTAAGCTTTATCCATCAATATTACCTTTAATAAAGAACAACAAAACTATATTTTTAAATGCCTGTGAAGACTCTAAGAGTTATATCCAGATTGGGGAAACAATAGAAGAGATAATCAGTTCAGGTTTCTCTAAGAATAATAGGTTGATAGCTATCGGCGGAGGTATTACGCAGGATATCACCTCGTTTTCGTCCTCAATTATGTTCCGCGGTGTCGACTGGATATTTTTCCCAACCAATCTTTTGACGCAGTGTGATAGCTGTATAGGCAGTAAAACGTCAGTCAATCTTGGTCAGTATAAAAATCAATTAGGTGGGTTTCACCCGCCGCGTAAGATATTTATTGATATGTCATTTTGCGGCACTCTAGATATCAAAGAAATATGCTCTGGGCTCGGTGAAATGATGCATTATTTCCTAGTAGATGGGAGCATAGAGCCAGTAACCTTTATTGACACAATCAAAAAAGCGAAAAATGACATTGCCACACTGCAGGATCTAGTTTGGAAAAGTCTATCGATCAAAAAGAAAATGATCGAATTAGATGAGTTTGACCAAGGCCCACGTAATGTTTTTAATTATGGGCATACTTTTGGGCACGCACTAGAAGCAGCAACTAAGTTCGCGGTCCCTCATGGAATTGCGGTAGCCTATGGTATAGATCTTGCGAATATAATATCGGCGAAAAAAGGCTTGATTAATATAAGCGTAAGGAATGACATAAGGCCGATGTTGCACGAAATCTGTAGTGCTATGCCGATACCTCCCTTTGATATTGATGCGTATTTTGAAGCCTTAAAGAGGGACAAAAAAAATATTGGAAGCGAAGTAAAAGTTATTTTGACCAGAGGTTTAGGCGAAATGTTTAAAACCACTCTCCATTTAGATAACGACATTCATCTAATAATAAAAGAGTATTTTGAACAGCAACTGTATAGAGTAAATTTATGAGAGATTTAGGCAAAGTCGTTGTAAATATTCCCGCCCGAGCTGGGAGTAAAAGGGTGAAGGCTAAAAATTTACGTGATCTATGTGGAGCACCTCTTTTGAGTTATGCTGTCAAATGTGCCTTGCAGTGCGTTAATGCTGAGAATGTTTTTGTCAATTCTGATTCCAGCGATATGCTGGCAATAGGAACAGATTTGGGTGCCAAGGAATATCGGAGGTCAGAATTACTCTCTTCAGATGATGCTACAGGGGATATGTTTACTCTAGACTTTATAAAGAATATTCAGGTCGATACTCTTGTTATGATAAACCCTGTCTGTCCTTTAGTGACCCCAAAAGATGTGCTCAACGCCCTCGATGAATTCAAGAAAAGTGATTGCGATACGTTGATTTCCTGCGAAGAAACTCAGATGCAAACATTCTGTGATGGACAACCCGTCAATATTGATGTGACTACTCAATTAGAGCCAACTCAGAATAATAGGAAGATTCAGATTTTAAATTGGGCTGTTACTATTTGGGACACATCTAGCTTCCTTAGCAATTACAAAGAAATGGGTTCGGCTTATTTGGGAAAAAATAGATTATTATTTCCATTAGATCCGCTACATGGGGTAAAAATTAGCAATGAGGCTGACTTCCTGATGGTAGAGAGCATCATGCGTGGGTTAAACCTAAAAGCCTAACGATTAATTTTTCTAATGTAAGGACTGACTTAAAAATGAATAAAATTGATAAAATTGCTGTATGTTCAAGGTCGTTTAGCCAGAATAACTCACTGCGCTCTAAGCTTCTTGAAGAGTACGAGCATGTTAAGTTTAACGATGATGGGCTTTCTCTTTCCGGGGATAGCCTAGTACACTTTTTGGAGGGGTGTGATGGCGCTATCATTGCTCTAGAGATCATCGATACCAATGTTTTGAGCCGGCTCCCTAACCTCAAGTTTATTGGAAAATATGGCGTTGGCTTAGATAAGCTAGATCTAGATGCAATGGATAGGCATGGTGTTAAACTCGGTTGGACACCCGGAGTGAATGCACAAAATGTGGCTGAATATACATTAGCCATGGTGTTGAATATGCTAAAAAACATTTCTAAATCGATGGAGGTAGCCTCCGATGGGCGTTGGGAACAAATTAAGGGATATCAGTTGTCATCTCTTACTTATGGAATTCTAGGATGCGGGCACGTAGGCAAGGCGCTTGTGACATTATTGAAAGGGTTTGGTTGCAAAATTTTAATTTGTGATATTGAAGACCTATCTTTGTTTGCGAGAGAAAATGGGTTACAGCAAGTATCACTTACCAAGCTAGCAGAAGAGTCTGATGTTTTGAGTGTTCATATCCCAAAGAATTCAACTACTGAAAACATCATCGATGAAGGCATGCTCATGAGTATGAAGAAAGGATCTTATATTGTTAACAGTGCTAGAGGTGGATTGGTTGATGAAAATGCGGTAATGAAATTGCTAAGTTCTGGTCATCTGGCTGGAGCAGCCTTTGATGTTCTCAAAGAAGAGCCTCCTCTAAACACGGATTTCATCCACCATGAGAATGTACTTGTTACCACTCATATTGCTGGCAGCTCCTTTGAGGCTATTTATGCCATGGGTGTTGCTGCTATATCTGGGTTGGTCGAAAATAATTTGGCCACTGCATATAAAAAATTCCAATAATGATTGCCATTGACTGAGTCTTAGTCGGGTCAACAGTGCTCAAGGATCTTTGCTGGAGATTGATGGGTAAAAAAACTGAATGTCAGAAGGTTATTTTTATAATATTTTGTTTTTGTCTTTGACTCTTTTCGTTTGGGTAGTTTCGAAATATTTCCATGATGTAGCTCGTGTTCTGATTAGACTTTTCTGTTTTTTTGGTTCTATAACTCCGCCATCATTGCTATGGGGTTTATCACTTATGATGTTGTGCTTACATCGAGAAGTTTAGCATATATATGCGTTTATTTTTTGTCTTGTGTTTTAGGTATATATTTCGCTGCTGCGAGGGTTCGGCGTACACATGAGGATTTCGTTGCTCATCAAGTTAGAAGACCTAATGTAATATCAAAGTATGTCATGATCCTAGCATGCTTAGTGTTTTTTGGGTTTGCTATCAGTAATTTAGTGCGTATTCTTCCTATGTTACTTACAGATTTCAGCTCATTACGAAATTTGTTTTGGGACTCTTGGGATGAGGTAGGCGTTCCAACTTTACTCGATGCCCTTATGGCGTTTGTAAGTGGTTTAGCTTTCTTTGCAGCACTATCATTTGATAAAACCCGAAAAAGTCATAAATGGTGTGGTTTTTTGGCCAGTGCAGTTTTAATCACACTTTGCATGCAGACCCTCATGATCGTCGGTCGCTCGGTAATATTCTTTGAGGCTTTCACTTTAATATATTCACGAAGTATGCTCAGGAATAAAAATTCCGAGCACAGCTTACTCAGTGAGCGTGGGAAAAAGATATTACTATCTGCCGCTGTTGTGTGTTGTGGACTGTTTTTTATGGTGATATTCCCTGTATTGCGCGGGGCTGAGTACAGCAGTTATGATTTATTTTTGACCTACCGACATCCCTCGGAAATATCAAGATATGTCAAAGTTCTAGATGAATTTGTACCGGGTCTTGCATCGGTTGCTTTTGCTGCCGACTATTTTTCAACTCCTATGGTCAAGATGACTAATCTTATTGAAGAGTTAGAGACTCATAATTTGTATTTTTTTGGTGCATATAGTTTTTCAGTACCTTCAAAGCTGTTGGCCCTAATTTCTGACGTAAATTATCATCAGCAAGCGAGGGTGATTCTTGAAGCCTTAATTTCGAGTCAGGGATATTTGGCAATCAGACCGTGGACAACATCTGCTCACGATTTTGGAATGGATTTTGGATTGGTGGGTGGAGTTTTTATGGGTGGGTTAGTGACATATTGTCTTTCAAAGCTTTACATATATGGTTTACGGATAAGGACGGGTGAAGGTTCCGCATTGTGTAGCCTGGTTGCTCTTACCTTAATTATATTTGCTTTTAAAAGTCCGTTAGATGTCACAATCATTGCAAATTCTTTGTTTGTGGGAGTTTTTATGTGCATTCTAAGTATTACTAAGTTGAGTAAGTGATATAGGTAACGGTATGAATGTATATTCCTTGTGTAATAGTTAATAACTTTAAATATTAAGGTCAAGAGAAAATTGATGTTAAAACTTTTATTTGGGTCACGCAGTCAGCTAATCAACTTCTCCAATCCGTTGCGTGGTATAAAGTGGCTATCAAGTCTTGAACCTCATTACCGCCATGGAATAAAGTTTTATCCAAATTTAGACCTAGCACGAGATGTTCTGGGATTTACATTGTGCACAAACGAGCTCGGGCTGCGCGGTACGGCGCAAACGGATGCAGCTTATGTTGTTTTGGGCACATCTTTCGCAATGGGGATGTCCGTTGACGAGGGTAAAAATTGGTATGATCTTGCCCTGGACGATTCACTGTGGTTCAACGCGGCAATGCCTGTGGGTATTGCTAACAGTGTTATGTTGATCGATGATCTGCACAAAGGTAAGCGAGATACGTTAGTTTATCTCTATCATCCAAATGTGTGGCGGATTTCAGAGAGCTATCATGCTGCTTACAAAGAGGGAAAAACCATCTTTGCTAAGCAAGGATGGAAGACTGACATAATATCCGTCTTAAGATTATATCCAAAGTGGGTACTTAAAGAATTAATTAAATGGGTGACAGGTAAAGCTTTATATTGTCAGTGGGATGAAAAACAGTTTCATTTTGATACCACATATAATGCTTTTAACTTAGATCAGAGGCGTAGACAATTCTCTTTGGAACAAATGGGTTTGTTGAATGGTCTTTTCAGCACATTCAATAAGGTTGTTGTTGTGCGAGTGCCGATTAAAGAAGATAGTGTCCCACTTACCAAAAAGACAAAAGCGTTGAGAAAGTTGAGAGCCGGCTACGATGAAATGTGGTCATTTTTTAAGGATAACATCAATAAAGATGTTGTTTGTAGCTCGCTAGATCATGCTGAATTTTCTTCTGACCATTTTCATCCCTACGATACTCACTGGAATGATTTTGGAAATAGACTTTTTGCGGAGCGGCTAAAAGATATTCTAATAGCCCAAAATATTCCAGTGTCGGGGAAGTAATTTAGGATTCTTTCCGTAGTGTATTTTAAATGTCTAATTAGCTTAGATATCTGGTTAGATTGGAGTGAACTTTCACGTAGACTTACCGAATGATAGCGGTTGTTTGCATTGAAAAACCTCTAAGCTAGCTGTTTTGTCCTTCAACGCAATCTATTGGTTAGTTTTATGTGGGGAAAAATCAACGATCCATTCGTTATTAATCTGTTAAAGAATCTCCGATGGCAATCACTGAGCCTCTTAATTAGAGCTCTGATTTCCATTTTAAGCCTTGGGATCATAGCAAGTATTGCGGGGCCTGAAACTGTTGGCATTTATGGTGTTGTGTGGGTCTTTATTTTTGGCTGCTACTCACTGATTGTTGGGTTGTGCGGTCAGAGTCTGATCGGTCTAAAAGAAATGGCACAGGGCCATTTAAACGCTTGCTTTTTTATTACGTTATTCCTTCCATTGTCAATAGCGCTAGCTGGATATGGCGTGATTTTTGGTACTGACATTTTCGCTGTGCCAGTAAATATCAAAGAGGGACTAACTTTTGGGTTTATTACCTTGCCGATTATGTGCCTCGCAGTAGTTGAAAATTCGTGGTTACAAAAACAATTGAACTTTAAGCTATTCGCTCTGATAACCACCATAGCTACATTTACATCAGCTCTTACCGCAATACTCATTGCTGTATACTGGAGTCCACTTCTGGCTCTGTTTTCGTTGACTGGGTTTGTTGGAATAGTCCAGTTCCTGATCTATCGCCTAATTGGAAAAAAAATACCTCTCGGAAAATTTAGTTCAACGCAGCTCTTTGATGTCTGGAAAACGGGAAAGCATTTTGCAATCAATTCTGTGTCTGGAGTGTTATGGATCAATAGTCCCCAAGTATTGTTCTCAATACTCTTTTCATTAGAGCAGGTAGGCATTTTTGTATTATGCAGGAGACTTGTTGAAATGGTAGCCACTCAGGTCTCAGGTCTTGTTAACAGTGTAATATTTCCAAGTTTGTCGGTGATAAGAGACGATCGAGACCGGGTAGGTTCGGTTTTCCAAAAATGCAATTTTTATATTGCGGCCGTGATGATGGTACCTCTGCTAATACTCGGGAGTTCTCCCAGTGACTTTTTGACGATATATGCCGGGCCCGAATGGTCTTCCGGTGGTGAGATATTGGTTTTGATCGTTTTAATGCAGCTCGGCTTGAATTTTGGTCAGACTGTATTTCCAACATTTCAAGCTTTGGGCGATCTTTCCATCCCATGGAAATGGAACTTTGGACTAACGTTGATACAGATGACATCTATAATCCTTGTAGGCGCGCAAAGCATCCAAGCCTCTGTTTTATTGTTGGTGGCATCTACCGGGCTTATGCCATTAATTGTCTATAGATTAAGTAAAAAGCTTAACTTTTCGTTTACTACTTGGATAGTAAATATGGGTTTGTTGGCTGTTTTTGGGATGTTAGTTTTGATTCTATCTCAAATATTTGAAGGCCTTCTACAAAATCACAATATATACGTACGTGTGTTGCTTGTGTCACTGAGTGGATGTATCGTTTATGGCGGTCTATTTGCTGGCTTTAAGATGCACAAAAGAGCCTAATAAATGACTTTAAATTTAATACTTCAAACTAGTACTAGAGGCGAAAATAGACGTAATTCACTAAGTCTTTTTCCAATACTTTGCATACTCTTTTTTTGTACAGCTGGAAGTTTCATTTCAAGTGCTATTCCACAAACTATTTTGTTATCACTTGCGATATCCATAGCTATGTTGGTTAGGCTACGGTATAGAATTAACAGAGAAGCTCTTGCTTTTGTATCGATCTTCTTGTTCTGTTATTTTTTTGGATTTATCGTTTCGATTTTTTCAGGCACATTAGACTTGCCTTCATTTGTAAATTTAATATCGTCTTTAGGTGTCTTTGTTGTTGTCTCCACCTACATTATAGAGTCTTTAAGCCGCAACCCGCGGCGACTGGCTTTGTCAATCGAAGTAGTGTTAATTTTATATTTTTCCTTCTCTTTATTAGAGTTATTACAGTATGAACGAATATATGAACTGCGCAATTTGATTCATGGCAAAGAATTATTCGAGCATAATTTAAGAGATGTGAAGCTGTATGGTTTAGCAAGACCGACGGGTCTTTTTTCGGAACCGTCAAATTTCGGTAGAGTAATAGGATTGTTGATTGCTCTTCATGTATCGACTGGATATTCAAAGGTAAGGTCTGTAGTCTGGTTGATTGCATTCGCTTTACTTATTAGATCACCCATGATCATGTATGCGGCCCCGTTTTTAATACTCAGCTTTACTCTTAAATCAGGTGATGGAGGGCGAAAAAAATCTAATGGAATATCAAAGAAAACCTCATGGGGTATTTTCGGTTTAGTAATTGTTTTTGCTTTAATCCTTTATTCCCAGCAGGTTCGTTTTCTTAGTATGCTAAGCGGTGATGATGGTAGTTTTATTGGCCGCATCGGTCTACCATTGCTATATATGACCACTGAATGGCAAGATGTATTTTTTGGTAGCGGACCTACACCGTTAAATGAAGTTGACGCATTCATTAATGATATATGGTTAGTTGGTCGCGCTTGGTTGGTCGGAGAGGACTTCAGGATAGCTGTTGCTCCTTCTATTATTGTAGTAATTGGTATGGGAGTCCTGGGTACCACATTATTCATCGGTTTGGTGTCATATTATCTGGGCGGTCTGTGGGCCTTGATATTCTTTTATTGCAATTTTTTCGCTAATGGTGTGAATGGACCTTCGATGTTCGTTCCCTTGGCGGTCATCTATGGAATGTATGTCTTTTTTAAACGGTCAAATTCTCTAAAACAGTGTCAAAACGCCTTGAACGACTAACTATTGTCGATTTCTAAATATTATTTATTTCTATAAAGTTGGAGTGTGATTGGATGGCTTGGTTAACAAAAAGTAAATTATGGTTTCTTGTAAGTTACTATATTTCCAATGTCATTTTGTTTCGGGCTGGTGGCTATTTGGCCACAGCTCGAATTAAGAAATATAATGCAATTTGGTCACGGCTGCATGAAGAAAATAGTGGATATAAAGCTTGGTTAGTGGTGGCTAATGGTCCTAGTTTAAAGGTTGAGGATTTAGATTTATTAAGTGGAATTCCATCAATTGCCTCCAATAAAATCACGTTGATATATCCAAATACTAAATGGAGGCCAACAATATTTACGATTGCTGACCCTTTGCTTTTGTTCAAACTGGACTGCAATCATTATTCTTCTGTACCTTACACTTTGACATCTACTAATGGCTTTCATATGGTGAAGTCTGTAAATAAGGCACCTTGGAAAATGCAGAAGTTCAAGGGAGCGGTAAAAGCTTATGCAGCTAGAAAAAAGATTCCCGAACCTATCTTAAACGGTTTTTTTGGTTCCAAGACTATAACCATTTCAAATATACAGATCGCGATGTGGCTAGGCGCTAAAAAAATCTATTTGATTGGTTGCGATCATGATTATAAAGAGGAACGTTTGGAGAATGTGAAAAAACTGTCTCACGGTGAAACTCCTAATCACTTTCATCCCGACTATAGAAAAAAGGGAGAGATTGTTAACAATGCGCCCATTCGTGCGATGAATTCGGGCTTCGAGCATATACGTCGTATCGCAGATGATCATGGAATTGAAATAGTAAATATCTCAAGAAAGACAAACTTAAAAACTTTCAAAGTTTCAACAGTGGAGCTAGCTCTCAAAGAATTTTCTAGTTCTGTTTAGCATTGGTTTAAGGTATTTGACTTGCATTTAATTGTAAGTGTTAGTTTTTTTGAGCAGTTTTAAATTATTTAGTGGTGATTATTTTATGAATTGGAAAAAAAATGTTTTGGCTAAAAAAATTTGGCGCTATTCAGTTGATTTTGGCCGTCCTATACTAGCTAACATGTTGTCAGGACCAGTGGTGTTAGCAAACTCCTTCCCTAAGAGTGGCACGCATCTGTTAACTCAGATTTTAGAGCCTTTAGGTCAGATTGATTTCGGCAATTTCATCTCATCTACACCTTCATTTAGTATGAAAGAATTATCTGGTAACGCACATATTAAGGCGATTAATAGTTTGTTGCCGAACGAAATGAGCCCCGCTCATATGTATTATTCCGAAGAATATGAGGTTGAATTAAAGTTAAGGAATATTATTCATTTTTTTATTTTTAGAGACCCACGAGACGTAGTCGTGTCTGATGCAAATTATCTGGCCAATATGAATCGTTGGCATAAGTTGCATCCTTATTTAAAAGCTGCTCATGATCGGTATGACCTCGTTATAAGAGGGGTTGAAACAGATAAATTTTATTGGCCCAATATAGGAGAACGGATGGCTCGTTATAACGCCTGGTTGAACTGCGAGGATGTTTGTGCTGTTCGCTATGAAGATCTGATGGGAAGCAAACGAGGGGAAGAGTTAGAACGCATGGTCGAGTTTTACAAAACTAGAGTGGGAGCAAGTTTCAATAGTGCTAACATGGTTCAGCGGTGCATTGATTCAATCGATCCCGCCCGTTCCCATACCTTTCATAAAGGTTCAGGTAATAGCTGGAATAGCTCCTTGACTAGGTCAAATATTGAGTTGTTTGAATCAGTCGCGGGACAGATATGCAGTGATTGGGGTTACAAGACCGGCTTGTAGTGTTTTTATAATGCTAAGATTTTTATTCTCAGGAGACCCTCAATGAAAAAAGCATTAGTTCTAAGTCCTTTTTTTTATCCAGAAATGATTTCCACTGGAAAATACAATACCGACATAGCGCAATCTCTCGCAGAGGCTGGATATGATATAACGATTTACTGTTCGCACCCTATTTATCCAGCATGGGTGCCATGCGAATCTAACGCACAGCTAAAAGGCATGAAGATTATAAGAGGTGGAGGAGTTAATCGATATCCCTCTAACCCGATGTTGAGAAGGTTGGTGTTGGAACTTTGGTTTGCGGTATTTGTTTTCCGAAAATTATTGGCACAGAAAGACTGCTTTGACTTAGTCATTCCTGTTTTCCCTCCCTCGTTGATGGCTATTTCATTCGGTTTATTTAAGCGCAAGATGGGCAGAATAGTCGGTATTGTGCATGATCTTCAGGCGGTGCATTTGTCTGCAACTGGTGGTGCTCTAAAGAGATTAGTTGGTTTTTTTATCAATAGAGTTGAAAAGCGATCTTTTTTAGCTTGTGATTCGATTATCTATCTCTCCTCTGAAATGCGCTCAATCGCAAGTGAAAAGTTCAATATTGCTTTAGAGAAGTCAACTGTAATTTATCCGTTCGTTAATATAGACAGTTTTGTGGATGAAGGTCGTCTAGATCATATTTTTGACAAGGGAAAAAAGGCAATAGTTTATTCCGGTGCACTCGGAGATAAACAGTGTCCTGATGATCTTTATGACCTTGCAAAGAGCCTTACTGCTAAGCGTGATGATGTTATATTTTATTTTTTCTCAGGCGGGCCGCATTACATAAGGTTAAGGAATGGAAATAATAATCCTTCAGTGGTATTTAATAATTTGGTTGATGAAGAAGCTATTGGTGAACTACTGATACGATCAGATATACAAATTTTACCTCAAGCTCCGGGCACGGCTTCGGCGTCACTGCCCTCTAAGCTGCCTAATATTTTAGCTTCAGGCACACGCTTGTTTGTTATTACTGATCCGAAATCAGAAATTGAAACACTACTTAGTAGAGTTGAGACATGTGTGATATCTAATACATGGGAGACCGGTGTTAACTGTAACAATATTGATAAAATGCTTGATAGTGCGGTAACAAAAATCATCGATAACGATGTTCTGTCCTTGTTTGTAAAAGACAGGCTTATTGATTTAATGAAAGGTTGAGGTAGGTAAGTATGACTTGTGCAGTCATTTTTGGCGGAAATGGCTTTATTGGGACATTTTTTGCGCGATATCTGGTGGAACAAGAGGGGTTTGAAAAAATCTATCTCTATGATTCTGAGGCAATGTCTAGTAAGGCTTCTAAATATCGTCAAAATATGTTGACGACGTTCAGTAATATTATCTTTGTTGAGGGTGATGTGAGGACTCCTATCGAATGGGTCCCCATTGAGTCGGTTACTCTAATTGCGAACTTTGCCGCGGTTCATCGTGAGCCCGGGCATGAGGATTATGAATATTACCAATGTAATCTTTTGGGCGCTGAAAATGTCTGTAACTGGGCGGATCGTGTTGCTTGTTCTAAGGTGATATTTACTAGCTCTATAGCCCCCTATGGGCCCAGTGAGGAAGTTAAGGATGAAGGTTCGTTACCTGTTCCTACAACGGCCTACGGTGGGTCGAAGTTAGCTGCTGAAAAAATACATCAAATATGGCAGGCTCGAGATACTAGTTTGCGCCAATTGGTTGTTGTCCGTCCGGGGGTTGTATTTGGTCCCGGTGAGGGAGGTAATGTTTCTCGCCTGATCAAAGCTGTAAGGAATCGTTATTTTTTCTATATGGGTAATAAACGAACTCGAAAGGCTGGTACTTATGTTAAAGAGCTTTGTCGCGCAATGATGTGGGTGCTAAATAGTGAAAAGGCAAAGGCTGATGGTGTGTCGTTGTTCAATATGTCGATGAACCCCGGGCCTTCTATTGAGGAGTATGTTAAAGCAATCGCAAGTGTAGCTAAGATTAAGATATGGGTCCCTTCTGTACCCAGTACTTTCCTTTTTGTTGCGGCCTATATCATTGAGGTACTATCCAGGCCCTTGGGTATCCAGCATCCTTTCAGCCCCGTGCGCATCAAAAAACTAATCCGATCAAATAATATATTACCGACTTATTTGGTGGAGCAGGGATATGACTACAAGTACTCCCTGGCTGATGCTTTTATTGATTGGAAGAAAGACTGCCCTGAAGAATGGTAACATCGTCGTGCTATCTATTTGGATTTATGGAATTAATTTGTTTTTATTGAGGTGTAAATATGATTAGTCAAAATACCCCAGCGGGCTTACCGGTAAATGTACCCGAAACTTCAGAAGAGGATCCGTCTGTCAAGTTTCCTATCGAAGATGTAAAAGACGCTGAAAAGTATTATAGCGAAAATGGATACGTTATTTTTAAACATGTATTTAGCACCAAGGTCATTGATGAAGTCAGGGAGGCTTGGGACTCTTCGGTAAAGTTGCATGATGGAAAGATTTATCGGCAGGCCACATCAAAATTAGAGACTAATAAGTTTAACGAGCAAGGTTGGGTTATGAATCCTATTCTTAACCTTCAGAGCTTAAACCCTAGGTTTTTCTCAAAGTTAAGAAACCTTGTGGTAGAAAAAGTTTTCTCTGACTTCGACCTTTCGGTTGCACTTAAACAGCTTGTGGGGGATGACGTAAAGCTAGTGCAGTCAATGTATTTTGAGGGGAACTCTGCGACATGGGAGCATCAGGATACCTACTACCTAGATTCGGAAAAAGTAGGGTCAATGGTAGCTGGATGGATTGCTCTTGAAGATATCGCGGCAGATGCAGGACGTTTCTTTGTGTGCCCTAAATCTCATCTCATTGATATGGGACTTCAAAGCAAAGAAAATAATGTTATAGATAATCACGATGTATATATAAAATCGATAGTAAGTATTATCCAAAGAAACGGCATGGAAATAAGAGCTCCTAAGTTGGAAGCTGGTGATGTGTTATTGTGGAATAGTAAAACAATCCACGGATCACTTGATTCATCGAGTAAGATAAGTTCACGCTCGTCCATTACGTGTCATTTTATTCCACAAAGTTTAGGGTTTTTGCAGTTTCAGTCACGATTACTTAAAACTCCGTATGATCAAGTTAAGCAGGTTAAGATTTTTCGCCCTAAAGATCTTGCTAAATTTCGAAATAAACTTATATTTTGGATTGAGTCCACTTTTTCTCGACAGTTCTATTGGATCAAAGGTATTGCAATAAAGCTGGTCATTTCCAAGAATAAAGCGATGTAGTGATTTGAGCTTTGCATCGAATAGTAAATGAAAATACATATGAGATATTTAATTAGATGAGCACCTCGGCAAAAACTACTCCAGAACCCACCGAAGCATTCCCTTACACGCCCCCAACTGACGAAATTAAATCAGAATACGCACATATTTTTGCTCTTAAGCAGGGTTTGCCTCCAAGAAGTTTTAAGACATTGTTTGATAAAATGATGGCATTAATACTGCTTTTAATCAGTCTGCCAATTTTGCTGCTGCTAAAGATTGCCTATGTTATTGAGGGAATCTTGATCCCTGAAAATAGGGGCCCCATGCTATTTTATTATTGGGGCGTTAGTGGTGGGAAAAAGATGAAGAAGTGGAAGCTCCGTCTGATTAAAACAAAATATATTGAACCTGAGGGCGCGGCGCGTCATGATTGGATAGCCTTCTCTGCGGAATGGACGCCTAATAGTCGAACTATCGTTGGTGGATTCGCCAAAAAATGGTATTTGGATGAGCTACCCCAGTTTTGGAGTGTATTAATTGGTGATATGAGCATTGTTGGCCCAAGACCTTTGTCGGTATTGCATTATGAAAGAGATAAAGCTCAGGGTAATGTTACCCGGTCATTGCTAAAGGGTGGACTACTCGGTCTCGGACATATCAATAAGGGGACTACTGAAATGGGCAATTCCCTTTATGAATACAAGTACATTGATGAGTATCTTAATCGGTCATCATTCGGATTGCTTAGACTTGATTTATGGATAATTTGGAAAGGTGTGATTGTTATCTTAAAGGGCGGTGGTCACTAAGTCCCCGAAGCACATTTATTAATCGGTCAAAAATATAAAGCTAGCTTTCTTATGATTTCATTTTCTCTAATTAAACAAGGCATCTAGACATCATTGAGGTTAGTAACTCCAATTCCTTAAATACTTCATGGCAGTTGAATCCGTCTGCCATCCCCCTCTAAGCATTATCTTCTCTAGGGGTTCTCCTTGCTCCAATAGATCAAGTGCTGCTCCCACCCTAAATGAATGACCACTTAGTGGTTTTTGATTTGATCCAGATTTTAATCCTTCCTGTAGCGTCTTTAAAATGGTGCTTATACTTGCAGGGTTTAGGCTATCCCCAATATGTCCGTGTTTGTTAATGGATCTTAGGATATAGCCCTCATTGCCAACTATCTCTTTCCATGTTTCTAATAAGTTAAGCAACTCCTCGCTGATAGGTAAAACCTTGCCAGTTCCATATTGGTCGGTCTTTGAAAACTTGAGTCTGATAATAGGTTTACCGTTTGGTGCATGATCTACATCTTCAAACTTAAAGGTGCAGAGTTCTGATCGCCGTCGCATGGTCTCGTATCCCAGACTTAGTAATACTTGGTTTCTTATTCCCATAATGCTGTTATCGCAGTTATTAAGTAGCTGATTGAGCAAGCTTTTGGTGAGTGGTGTCGCTTGATCTTGAGCTCGTCCAATTTTGCGGTGCATGCGCTTTAGGGCCAGTATCAGTTCAGGGTCTTTGGTGGGGTCGTGATTTTTGGAGAGTTTGAGTACGGTACCTAGGCTATTGATACGTCTGCGGATGGTGGCGCTTTTATTAGTGTGGCTTAAATAATCAACATAGGTAGCCATGGTCTCTGCGGTTGCGGGGATTGGGTCTAGGTTATTTTGTAGGCACCAGTTTTGGTACTGGGCAAAGTCTGATCTGTAGGCTCTGATGGTATTTGTGGCAAAGGCGCCATCAAATTTGGCGAATATATGGTCAATCATGCTATTCTCCGAATAAGGATATTAACAGTCTTATAATGGAATAAAAAATTCCATAAATGGATAATAAATGATTTCATCTGAACAAATCAAGGCCTCTCGTGCACTTTTAGGTTGGAGTGCAGCTGAGCTTGCGAAACGAAGTAATGTTGGTGCTACAACCTTGCGTCGTTATGAGATGGTCGGTGGCGTTCCGAGTGCTAACTTATCAGTTTTGTTGAAGCTTAAATCTACGTTAGAAAATGCCGGTATCAAATTCACCGGCGATCCTCTGGTCAATCCTGGCGTTACCCTGAATCTCAAGGGGTAGGGGATATCACTATGGCAGATCATAAAGAAATCAATCTCCCTCAATCTGCTAGTTACAGCAACCTTCCTGAATACCAAGACCATGTTAACCAAATTCTTAGCAGTTATGACTTGCCTGAGGGTGTTTTGGGTGAGTTGGTTCGCCAGATGGCGGATGCGATGTGGTGGGTTAAGATCTATCAAAAGGACAAGGACCATCTGATTGTGATGAAGATGGCAATGCTTGTGAAAAGCCGAAGTGATGTGGGTATGGATGCAGAAGAAAAAGCACTTCGGTTTTTTGACTGCCTGCTACATGCTTGGTCGGGTCAGGAGCTTGAACCAGAGGATCAAGCGTTCTTGGATAGCGCAATGCGATCAAAGGGTCATAATCTGGCATCGCTCAGGGCGGATGCGGTTAGGCGGTCGGTCAAGGAGCTCGAAGTAATTGACAGGCTGATCGAGCGGCAGTTTAAGAATATGCGCCTGTTGATGCAGTCCTATGAGTCGGTTCGATTTGCACCACAGCTGCTCAAAAAAATGGACCTTCAGATCAAGCAGTTAGAGCAGGGTATCGAGAAGAATATTGAAGATCAGCGTCGAGAAGTTAGTCGCCA
>JGI20152J14361_10001345_pt1 | contig 16203 bp, 26 predicted proteins | sample COG_02_FD_14361 | JGI IMG/M metagenome (IMG submission 14361)
ACGGCGAAGGTGACGACGGCGACGACGGCGAAGGCGACGAGGAAGAGGACGAGGGCGAGGGCGACGAACTCCCTGAGGACGAAGTTGTTCCCGACGATCCATACGATCCCGCACCCGTCGTGGAGGCCGCTAATCGAGCCATCGATGCCGCCAACCGAGCCATCCAATCCAATGACGAAACCGAACGTTCCCTCGCCGTTGACGAGTGCTTCCAAGCCGTGAAGGATTGCCAGCAGAGCGTCGATCACAGGTCGACCACGCAACGTCAGGTTCTGCAACGAGCCCTCGATGCCGCGCAGGCGGCGCTGGAGGTGGCATCATGACGCCCGAGGAGATGCAGGCCATGATCGACGGACTGCGTCCGAACAACGTTCCCCTCATGGAGTTACGTCAATGGTTGGACGGTCGTCTCTCCGAGATCCGCCCGATGCAGGGAGAGGATCGTCAGGAAGCCCTCGACCAACTGGTCACCGAGATCTCGGACATGTCCGAGAACATAGATGTCTACGACAGGAACCAATCCCTGGCATTCGCATCACTGCTCAAGAACATATACGATGTAGATGTGGCCAGCAACGATTCACAGTATTACCCACGCACGGCGCAACGCTCGGGATTCCTGCAGCAACTCAAGTCGAGGGTCACCCAGGGAGATCGACGTTTCGGCATCATCAGGAACTCGGATAGGAAATACATCAGTTCGCTGTTCCCCACCTACGCCGATGCCTCGGCCGCATTCGAATCCAGCAACTACGACGAGGAAACCCATTCCATCCTCGAACACATGGGTGAGGCTTGGGAATCGTTCCTGCAACTCGACCGACCCTACGATCAGTGGCAGGAATATATCAGCAACTACAACCGACAGATACTGTCCAGACTGATACCGTTGCAGACCAGATCGGTTCAAGCTCCCGACGAGCAGATCCCCAAGGTTCCCGTGACGGTTCCGCGACCCGTCCGTGAGGACGGTTCCCGTGTGGGCGTCAGCGGTTTCGGTGCCACGCCCATACCCATGATCGATCCCCTCACGGGCATCGTCTCGTTGGTGGCTCCCTCCTCCGCTGACCCGTCCTTCAAAGCCCTACCCGAGGATCACAAGACGGGGGATCGTGACCGTTTCGGTCGCAAGATCATAGTTCCCGCCACCCTCGAGGGACTGGAGCAGTGGTGCACGAAGACCTACCGGACGCACGGCGATGCTGTGGTGGCGTTCCGTTCCGATGCGGGCGGTGTCGTGTCCGTCACCATCACGGGCGATACCTCCGCTTGGCGTGATCGGGTCGCGGCCATGAGGATACCGCTGGCACTCAACATAACCGAGGACGACGCCGATCGTTCCATCACCTTCGCATACCTCTGAGAGTCAACCCGGGGCTTCTTGGGGTCGATCGGGGGCATATACAGGTAGTCGTTTCACCGATCTTTCGCCATGGATGCGCGTGCGGTCATCAATCGTCACGTCGGGAGTGCCCGAAAAATCTCCATCCCAGGTCTCCAGGCCAAAGTCGCCGCAGCCCTACAACACCTCGGAAAGAACAAGGAAGCCCTCGAGATCCTACTGAGGGATCCCCTGGTTATGGGAGACGGCTCCATCAAGGCCAATCTGGACTTCACCGACATCATGGGGGATCCACCTAATGGGGTCGGTCCTGCGGGCACTCACAAACCCGTGGCCGGAGTCGATGAGGGGCAATTGGTTTCTTTCGAACATGGGGGTCGTGGCTTCCTGGTCTCATACAAGTCCCCGAGCTACGAACGACTCACGGAACACCTCGGGGACTATGATGAGGATCCCGAAGCCCACGACGCCGTCTACGATGAGCTCGGCAGCAGATACCGTGAAGCCATCCTGGGGGCCGCGGATTACCTCCTCGCACCGCATCGTCGTCACGTCTTCCCCCGACAATACGTGCGCGATCTCGAGTTTCTCAGAACCACCATATTGGACAGGCAACCCTCCGTCTGGGACATCGCGGATGTCATCCAAGACGAGACCGCCTTCTACACCACCGAACCGGGTGACACCTGGCTGGATGCGGTCGTGTTCGATGCCAGCATCTTCGAGAAATGGGCCGATGGCGTTCTCGGAACCGACGGCGACGACGGGATGATGGTGTGAGCCACGCTTAGGTAGTCGTTCGATCGAACTCGCCACATGGACATGGGTTCGGTCATCAACCGGGCATCTACGCTCCAGATGAGGGTGTTCCACGTTGCCGTTCCCGAACTGCAGCAGAGGGTGGCTGCGGCTCTGATGCACCTCGGTAGACACCGGGATGCCCGTGAGATCCTACTGAGGGATCCCCTGGTCATGGAAGACGGCTCCATCAAGGCCAACCTCGACGTCAGCGACCTATCCGGTTACCAACCACCCTTCATCTCCTACGGTCAGGTCAAGGATCTATCCGACCAGGACGGTATCCTATTCGCGGATTCCAGTGAATCGTTCAAGCGGATGAAAGATGACGAGATTGCGGATCTCTCCTGGTGGTGGATGGAGGGACTCGAGGCATCCTGGTATGAGTATTCGGATCTGAATCCCGGTGCCAGACCTGATTGGATGGATGAAGTTGGTGGCGTGGTCATGGACATTGGATCGAAAACCATGAACTTCGGCTTAGGTGGCGAAGCCAGCACGGCTCTCGCCACGGCTCTCGCCCGATCGGCGTTGCCACTCTGGACCATCCAGGAGTATATCGAGAACCACACACCGTTCTTCACCACCTACGTCGGCGATGAGTGGGCCGACATGGTGATAGCATCACCCGAGTTCTTCGATAATTGGGCGGAACGGGTATTGGGGTGAGCCACGCTTAGGTAGTCGTGACGACGAGATCGTCCCATGGCGTTAGCTCCGTGGATGACCGAATGGATCAAGTTCGATTCCGAATCCGTCAAGGACATGAAGCGCCATTCCGACAACACCCACACGCATCGAGAGTGGATGTGCTACGTCTACGAGCAGGACTACGGGGTGCTGGTTCCCTCCGGTGGATCCATGCCCGTGCTCATGGAATCGTCCGAGGGCGAGACCGCCGTCTTCAAGGATCAGGGCGAGGCGCAACGCGCCGCCCAGCAGAACAACGGTGAGGTCACCACACTCTACCGCCTCGGCGAACCGTCCTACGGCGACGAATCCAGGATCGAGGTCAATCCCCAGGCCAAGGCCAACGAGGACAGACTGGTCGAGGGACTCCGCAAGGAGAACCGCAGGTGGACGATCCACGGTCATCCCCTCAAGGACGGCAAGATCTACACGGGTCGCCAATACTTCTCATCCACGGATCTCGTCAACGAGTTCTGCCACGCCCGCGACACCGGTGAGCGCGTGGTGCAGTTCCTGGTCTATCCCCACCAGCAGGTTGACACCAAGACCGGCGCCAAGGTCATACACAACCGTTGCCGCATCGTGGTGTTCCCCGATCCCGAGACCATACGAGCCGCCATGTCCGATTCCAACCCACAGGTCGACTTCGACGCCATCACGCCGCAGAGCGGTCAGAACCAGCAGGTTCCCGATGGCAACGGTGGCATGACACTCTCCAACGAATCCGGTGTCAACTGGTTCGAGTTCCAGGAAGCTCTCGGACGACGTGGCCAGATGGGCATCGTCGACATCGAGGGTCCCACGGGCGGCATCGTCTACCATTCCGAGGGATTCCTCGGTGGTCTGCGTGGTGCCTCCCCGATCCGTCTACTCGTCACGGGCACCGCTGCCGTGGCGGCATTCTACATTGGACGCCGTCTCTTCCGACAACTCCGACCCTCCGGATCCCTCGCCGGCGTCACCACAGTGGCTGGCGCCGAGGGTCTCTCCGTGGAGGGTGGCCACCATGGCTGGAAGATCTGAACTCCTACTCACCACCGTCGACGGCAGGATAATCAACGCCGTTCCCGTCGGCAGGGGACTCTACCGCGTCTCGATCGACGGATCACCGCTGTCCCGAACTATCTCGCGAAGGGGCATCCGGGAACTCATCATGGGCGTCGGACGCGTCATGCTCAACGCCGAGGACGAACGCGAACTCGGCACCGGACCCGTTCCCAGCACCTCCGTGGTGGGCATACCCACGCGTTTCGGTTTCCGAACCGGTTCCTGCGGTAGCGTCATCGGACATCCCAATGATCCCGACAGCGTCATCAAGTTGGTTCTACTTCCCGATCGTCCGCTGTCATCCATACGTGCCGAGGAGAACAGACGCAATCTCGATCCGTGGCGTGCCTACGTGGGATCCTCGATACTGGCTTCCAACCGTGCCCAGGCGGATCTCTTCAGGGAACTCGAGCGTTCTGGATCTCCCGGTAGCCTGCCCGAGGTCTACGTCTACCGCGAGGGCACCATCAATGCCGATGACATCCACGCCATGTCCATCATCAATCCCGACATGGCTCGCAGACTCCGACCCGGTATGCCGATGGCTTCCTGGATCATGGAGAGGATACCCGATCAACCGCCACCCGATCCCGCCAGCAGGGAGCGTGCGCGTCGACAAGCTCTCGATTACCTGTTCCGTGAACGAGGCATGATAGCCAGGGATCTCAGTTCCGACGATAACTGGGGTCGCAGAGCCGACGGTTCCGCCGTCCTGCTGGATCCACTCGTCGTTCCCGTGGAGTGGTTGGGTCAATTGCCCACCACCCTGCACGGCATAAGGAACCTCGTCAACCGGAAACGCCGATCCGACATCGATCGATACGTCGGGATGGTTGCTCCATTCGGCGCCACCCTCAACGATGGCGAGGAAGCCATCGTCGTGGCACTTCTCGCTACCCAGTTGGCATACCGTTCGCCGGATCCCGCATTCGATTCCATACTCTCGGAATACCTCGGTGGACGCATACTGCCGTATCCGCGCCGATCATACCTGGGTTACGGGCACGGCATGCGTCCGTTCAACGATTAGGACAGCCACAGATGATCCAGCATTCCCTGCAGGTTGGCATCGCCGTCCTGCACCACCAGATCGAGATCCACCAGTTCCGCAGGGATGTCGTCTATGCCCGACTCCGAGACGTCGTGTCTGGCCTCCCAGTGTCGCTCCCAGGAATCGGGGTAAGCTCTCTGCAATCGTTGGGTCTGCAGGATCTCGCTGTCGAAATTGAGTCTGATCAGGATGAATCCCGCCTCCGCCAGCGATTCGGCCTCGTTGGTGAAACGGACATCATCGACGACCACGTTCTCGTGGCATAACGAATGCCTCAGCGTGTCAGCGATCCACATCTTCGGGTCGATCTCGCGTCCGATCGCACCGATGGTCTGCAGCAGTCTTCTCTGCTTGGTGCCCACCAGTGATCGATCCAGTAGACCCTCGGAGACCAGTGCGTCTATGACGCCATCGCCCATCTGCTTGACCCCACGGGCCAGGGACACCCTCACGAAACCGTTTTTTTCGATCAGTTCGTTCGCCAATCGGCTCTTGCCGGATGCCATGCGTCCGCATATCGCCACTCTCATGCTCCGAAACGGAAGCACCACCTACATCAAGTATCGGTGACGACAAACGCATGCCATGCGACTGGTGACCTCGGTGGTTGACATGCCCCTGCGGGGACAGGATGCCTACGCCATCTCGGAACGTATGCTGGTCGTGGCCGACGGTGTGGGTTCCTGGTCGGACATGGGCGTTGATCCCGCCATCTGGTCCCACATACTGGTCAGCGAGATCATACTCTCCGATCCCGATGTCGGGGACGTCGATACCCTCATCGACACACTGAAACATTCCGTGGCCAGGACCCGCGCCCCAGGAACCAGCACACTCACCGTGGTGGTTCTATCGGACGACGGAACCGCCCTGGCCTACAATCTCGGTGATTCGGTGTGGTGGCACATCCGTGGCGGCGAGATCATCAACCGTTCCAGGATCACAACGCACGGCTCCGACGTTCCATACCAGATAGGAAGGAATCCCGACATGAGTATGTCCAACGATTCCGTCGAGGACGGTGTCACCACCCGATTGAGATTGCAGATCGACGATTACATCGTTTTAGCGACCGACGGCGTGACCAAGCTGATGGACGGTTCCGATCTGGCGGTCACCATCTCGCGGAACGAACCCGCCATAGGAGCAACCCTGCTCTCGGAACTGATCAACGATCTCGGCATCGAGGACGATACCACCGTGGTCGTATCCCGTGTCTACGAGTGATCGGGCATGGCCATGAAAGCCTCGATGTCCGCATCGTTCGATGGACGTCGCATCATGTTGGCATCGTAGAGTCGGTTGAGAGCCTGCTCGGGAGTCATCCCTCCGGCCTCGACCACCTCGGTCAACGATAGGTAGGGATAGCACTGATCGCGGAAGTCGCAGTAGTTGCACTCGAAATCACCCACGGTCTGCAGTTCGTTCTTGCCCCAGTTCTTGATGTGAGCCACCAGGTTCCCGGAACCCGTGTATGCGGTTCCGGTGTCCTTCATCTCCTGCACCTTCTCCGCCGACCATCGCAGAGCGAAGTCGCGGTCGGGGATCCTGTCGTGGTCGCCATGCGCCCTCCAATGCTCGACGGCTTTCGAGACGTCGGCGTATGATTGCAGGATGCCGTCGATGGTGAAACCCTGACGGGGTGAGACGCTGAGGTTGGGATCATCGTGCTTGCCCATGAGGTAGGATTGGCTCGGAAGAACCTCGCTGCCGAACTTATCCCAGATGCGGATGTTGCCGTCGGAATCGATGCGGACACGGAAAGTCGAGAAGATCATGGGTTTGAGACCAGCGTAGCAGATCTGACCCTCCTCGACCTTGACGCCGAACTCGGCCTCGATGACTCCCTTCATGTGCAGGTAGCAGGCCACCTGCATGACGTATGCGATCTTGGGTGAACCCTTCGGATAGAGACGTTGCTCGGCATTGGGGTAGCGGACGAGATCGGGAGCCGTCTGCTCGATGGACATGCCACGAGCCGTCTTGAACTCCATGATCGTGGCAAGATCCTGGCTGATGTCGAGGATCTCACCGCCATCCACCGATCGGTGGGCGTTGGCCTGCGTGAAGTTGCGTAGCAATCCGTCCATCTCACCGGAGATGGTGATCTTGGTGCCGTCTGGAGCTTCTGTCTCTCCACGGAATCGGTATCCCTGTGTGATCAGGACACCCGCTTCCTCCCACATGTCGCAGAAGTAGTCCTCCATGGCGTTGCCCGTGGCGAAGATCAGTTGGGTGTTGTCGTTCTTCTCCCCCGATGTGCCATCGGTCAGTCGGTAGTAGATGGCTCGTCGGCACTTGCCGACGCGTTGCGTTCGTCCGAACTCGTTGGTGATCTCACAGGATGCTTCGGTCGGTCGGAAATTGCCGGAGGATATGTATCCGTCCCTACGATGGCGGTAGGTGTAAAGGGCGGCTCTCATCGGGTCTGCTATGTAATCGGTAATATCGATGTCTGTCATCGTGTGCACTCTCGCTCCGACTCTCGTCGTCCCACCTATATCAAGGGTTCCCTCTCAATGTTTGCAGTCGGGTCCGTGGACGTGTCCTTCCTCGCTCTCGGCCAGGAATCCCATGTTGAGACCGACCTCGGGACGATCATCGCCGTCCACCAGCATGAGTATGGAGTGCAGAACCTCGTCGAAGATCTCGACGTGCTTCTGGATGGCATCGGGATCCATCAGACTGTATCCGTCGAACACCGCGTATGTTCCCTTGCCCTCGACCTCTATGACGTTGAACTGGTGCTGGTCGAAGGTCTCCTCGAACAGATCCATGACGTGTCCATGGATCGGATCCCTGGGATCCCTGAATATGCTCTCGGTGCAGGTCATCCTCATGGTGTATCCGTTCACCTTGACACCCGCTTCCGCAGTCCTCTCCAGTGCCGTCTTCACGTCTATCGAATGCTGTCCACTCATGAGTATGCCTCCATATCGAAGTTCTCCCAGTCCCTGACTATGTTCAGCATGGTCTTGAGGGATGGAATGAGTTCTTCGGTAGGCACTTCCTGTGCCCGTTCTACGATCTCCTGCTCGCCACCGGGTATCCGGTATCGTGTCACTTGCAGGTAGCACTTGTTCTCGATCAGCGAAGCCAGCACGGCTCTCGCCCGATCGGCGTTGTCCTGCGAATCCAGGGGTATCGATACCTTCTCGTCACCCGTGGCCACCAGTCGGGCGTAATGCTCGCCGACCAAGTTCAGGTATCCGTTGGGATCCTCGGTGATCATGCGTCGCACATTGGCCTCGTCGACCAGTTGCAGTTTGACCAGCGTCTCGGAGAAGCATCCCACCGTCGCCACCGAAAGTCTCAGTGGGCGATCCTGCTCGGGTGCCATGATGTTGAACATGACGAAGTAGAGATCGTCGCGATCCTGCGGACCGGCCATCAGCACGTTGGAACGCACCATGACACGGGTCTTGTCGTCGAGACCCAGCTTGACCGAACCTATCGATCTCATGCCGTCACCTCGGATCGGTATAGGAAACCGCGTTCCGTGATGTCGAAGGTCTCGCCCGTGTCCTCGCAGACGCGGTATCGGAACCTCAGCATCCAGCGGTGGGAGGAATCGGCAGCATCCTGCCGCGTCATCGGTCGGTCATCGTTCTGGATCAGACCGGAGGACAGTTCCCAGGGAAGCCCCTCCGCCCATGAACTCAGAGCCACGGGATCAGACATGCACCAACCACCCGTCCCGACCTACTTAATCGTCCCCCAGGGGGGTTTCCCTGTGGTGGCTGTGGTCGTGGCCGACGAAGTAAGCGGCCAGCAGGAATATCACCGTGTGGAATAGCGTGATTCCGAAGGTCACCCAGGCCTCCTCGTGGTAGGCCGAGAACACCTCCAGCAGGTGCAGGAGACCGTCGAAGGTCAGGAAGAATACGACCGCGCGAGCCAACCATCCGCGGACGGAACTCACATCGATCGCCCCGCTCTCTTGAAATCCTCTCTTTCCGCCAGACCCAGCGTGATCGACGAATCGCTGGTGGCATCCATGACGGACACCTTGACCAGCTTCTTGTTATCCATCCAATCCTCGATGACGAGATACTTGGATTCCCCCAACGGGATCTTGATCTGCATGGATGCCCATCGTGGGCATACCTACCTGAACCTTCACTCGATCATGACATCCCAGGATTGCATCCGGTATCCGTCCAGATCCCTGTCGTAGTGAGCCATCTGCAGCAACGGCATGACGTGGTGTTTCTTGGCCCAGACCCACATCTTCAGGAACGAAGTGACCGCGGATCCGAGTCCCGTCAGGTATATCTCCACCGTGTGCAGATCCGTGCCGATGACCGATTCGTGCAACCAATCCCTCACACGCCTCTCGATCTCGGAGTAGGCATGGACGTCGGACACGGGTGCATCAAGAACGTATTTGTCCACTGGCAGGGGATGTCGTCCACGGACGAGACCAACCCGTAATTCGGTTCGCATGTTCCACGCACCGTCGACCGGTATTTCAATGTCACGGGGAATACGGTGAGTTGCCCCTAAACAGATCCTTGTGGGTTCCGAACGCCAGCAGGGTGGCCACCCCAGTCTCCTGATCCCAAACGTAGACTATCTGGTATCGTTGCTTCATCACGTAGACGGAACGCAGTGTGGTAGCTCCGATCTCCCGTGCCAGACGGTTCATGGTGGTGTCGTTGGTGAAGACCGGTTTGGTGTCTCCGCGTCCTGGCGATCGCGAGATCGATTCCTCGGCCGTATCCACCAGTCTTTTCAGTCGTCTATCCTTCTTGGTCTTCTTGCGGACCATCCTCTGGTATGAAGCGGTTCGCACTATCTCGGTTCCCATGTTTGGGTCTCTATCCGGTAAGCCCATAAGGATTGCGCCCACCAACATTATGCCGATGGCTACGATGTCATCGCCATTGAGAGCCATGTCTCCGATTGAACGGAACGACTACCTGTATCTTCCTTAGACGTAACGATCGAAGAGTGCCTGTGCCAGATCGACCATGAGTGTGGCCACATCGGCATCCGACATACCCTTGACATCGTGCATGTGCGGGATCAGACGACCCGCGTTGTTCATGCACATACCCATGGTGATCTGCTCCTCGCGGGTCAGTGCCCGTCCGGTGGAATCGGTGCGCGATGTGATGCCCAGCAGGATGGTGTGCCCACCCGGTGTCTTCAACTTGACCTGCGCCTTGGAATCGTCGGTGACGATACCGAAGTCGATGGAGGAATCCTTGGAGGTGACGAACTGACCCTGCGTGCGTGCACCAGGACTGAGGTCGAAGAAACCGAGCGAACCCGTGGGTCCGTCGACGTAGATCCTCGACATCTGCTTGCCGTCTTTGCTCTTTTCCCATGCCTTGGCCTTGTAGCCGGTTTCAACTTCGATATTCAGACTCATCTATTTTCGCCTCGTTACTACGGAGGTTCGTCACCTATTTGAAGAGATCGGCAGGTTGAGGTATCAGCACGGATAATGTGCCTCCATGGTGGAACCATTCGTCATCAACAGATCCGTGGTGAATGGATACAGCGAGCCAATCATCGTGGTGACCGAGTGGAACGATACCGATCCACTACCGTTGGCGTGGGCATACACGGCGACCAACCGGGCCCTGGCCAGCATCCTCCACGAGATCCTGGTCGATTCGGAGATGATTGACAGGGATTTTCGCAACAGGTTTAGAATAAACCCGCAAACCGTGCAGTTCGCTAAGATCTCTCTCCGAGACGAGTTTTCGATCCATTCCGAAGTCATGATCGACGGTATCGAACACATGCAGGGTGAGATCGACATGAACGATACGGAAACGGGATGGTATGACGTTGACGAGGTGGATGGGATCGGGAGTTACGTCTCCACCATACAGAAGCTGCTCATGGAACCCGACCGCCGCCTGGGGAGACCAGATCGCGTGAGTATGAGGCTGAATTGGATCTCCAACGCATACCTCGCTGACAAATCAACGCCCAACCTCGATGGTAGTGTAAAACACCACATGACCATCAACCTCGTATCGCCCAAGGTGGTATCATGAGATTGTCGAACCCGTTCGTCCTCAACCGCGATGTTATCGATCGTGAACATAAAGTTCTGATTGACGTGACCGAATACGATGGCATGCTGGAGGATGCTATTATCAAACCCCTCAACCGACTGACCGCCATCAATGCCATACATGATTGGGAACGGGATTTGGATCACATCACCAACACCGAATACGACATCGTATTCCGGATCGCATACCGTAGACCACCGAACCAGGGAGGCAAGAAAGTTTCCATCGAATACGTTTTCACGCACGGGCGGGGAGTCGCCACCGTCGCCGATTGGGAGGAGGTGGAGGAACAAATAGCCATCGCCCTTGATCATCTAAATGAACCCCTGACCGAGGTGACCGATCTGGAGATCTATGGACCTACTGCCCGCAAGATGTGGTATCGGGTGATTACACAGATCGTCGACTTCACTCCAGTCTGATCTCGCGCCACTCCACGCGTCCCGCCTTGACCAGATCCCTGATCCGACGTTGCTTGGTGCTGAGTGAGGATCCTGCCGATTTGACCTCGGCGAACACTATGACACCGTCTTCCATGTTGCTCTCGTTGTCCCGATGCCAGTCGAACACCAGGTAGTCAATGGGATTGCCCATGAATGTCCAGTCCTCGGGTCGCCAGTGCTCCTCTATCTGCGGGTGATCCACGAACGGTGCCCACTTCTCGAGTAGTTGCCCCTTGGACACGTTGGCCGAGTTGGCCCTACCCTTCTGGTTCTTAGCTTCCAGCCTCATGCTCTCGAGATCGGTCTGCAAGACTGCCACCTGCCTGGCCAGCGTCGCCTCCGAACCCTGCAGGATCGCTATGCGACCGGCGTAATCCTCACGATCGCTGGCGTGATCCGAACGGAGTTCTTCGAGGCGCTCCACCGCCGCCTCCTCGGCCACCTCGGCAGCCATCAGACGTCCGCTGAATCCCGAGTATTCCAATTGGAGAATCGAAATGCGTTCGCGATATTCGGACACTTCGTCCCATAATGTCCGAAACCTCCGCCATGCCAGCAGCGCCATTATCGAACCGAGAATTAGCACGAGGGTCAGAAGCAACCATGCCGATTGGGAGGTGGTCATGACCCGAACTCGGGTTGGCACCCGTTTAACCCTGCTCACCAGGTGGGGGCGTTGACGTAACGGTTTATGATGCAACCACTCCCGTAGTTACTGGGGACGGTGCCATCGATGATGGCCGCCTTGAGAGCCCGTAGCGAGGCCGCTGACTTGCGGGTGGTGCCGTATCGGAAGTTGGCATCGTCCGCATCGTGCATGGCCAACAGACAATCGTAGGAGGTCCTACGATTGATGCCACCGATAGCCGGTAGATTCTCCAGAGCCTGACTCCATTTCTTGTAGTAGACCGATTTCCGACCCTTGCGTAGATCCGACTTGGTCATTGTCCACGGTTTGGTTCGGGTCAAGATCGCGACCCCCTCGTCATCAGCCAAAGACCGCCCATCAGAACGGCTCCGATCCAGAACATCTCCGAGGACACGAGTTCGGAGATCTTGGATCCCAACGGACTGTATCCCACCACGGCTCCGGGAGCGGCGTATATCACCGTGGAGCCCTCGGCCGCGTAGATCGAAGGTGAGACACCGGCATCCGGGGATTGTTCGTCCGAGGATCCTGCCACACGGAAACCGACGTTCGGAGCCACCTGGTGACCCTTGGAGAATGTCATGGTGGGTTTGTGATTCACTTGGAACCGCCTCCCGGAACCTTGAACAGTGCCATGGCCAAGCCGAAAAGACCCAGCACGATCACCCCTCCGATCAGATCCGTCGAACTGAGGACGGAACGAACGGCTTCTGACTTGAGCGTCTTGATAGGATCGTCATCGTTCTTCTCGGCCGCCTTGGACTCGGGTATCTTGTTGACTACCGTGACGTTGACGGGTTTGTCATCGGATCCCCGAAGCTGGGGTTGAGCACGATGGTGCTCATTCGTCCACGACTGATTGTAGACCCTCGTGGACTTGTGGTTCATACTCATGCCTCGTCGTCACGACTATCTAAACCGAACGAGATTCTGTTGATCACGATGATGGACTAAAGCCGGTGAGGGCTGGATCACGACGGGAAGAAAAACGCCGATGGGAACCATCGTCAGACGATGGCAGAGGTGTTCGATCCAATTTCGGTCGTCACGGGGTTCAACCCGCTCGTTTCCGTTGCCCACCCTCGGGGCTCTTGGTGCCGGTTGGGGGTGTTGTCAACTGATCCGTGGCAAGGGGTAATCGCCACGGGAGTCCAGGTTCGCATCATCATTCCAGACACTCTCCTGCTCCGATGCACCGTTCGGGGACAACCCTACGTTGTGCGACGACCTATTTCAATCAAGGGGTCTTGGGAACATCACTGAATCGGATGGAGAGATATTCATCGTCATCGAAGAACTCGATCTCGTATCCGGTATTCTTCGGGTCAAGGAGACCCTCGTTCCCAAGGCGATCGAATCGGATCAACATGATGTATCCTTCTTCTGGAACGTGATACGCGTTGGTCGCGGATCCGTATATGATGCCTGGGACATACCGACCCTCACGAGCCACACGGTTTCCGTGCTCGTCAAATTGCTGGAAGGCATACTGACTGGAGCGAGAATACCAGACGGAATTGGGTTCCGGGACGATGTTCGAGAACTTACCGATGGTGTCCAGTTTTCGGTAGAGTCTGTTGAGGTTGTCAGCGTTCTCCCTCATCCCCTTAGGATCGATGGTGTTGTAGTGGATGACGATTTTGTAGAGATCGTTCTTGTCGAAGGTGCCCTTGTCCCGGATGCGTTGGTGGATGTCGTCGATCGTGGAACCACCTCCCCAACGGTTGATCACGTTGTCGAACCTGCTATGGGGCATGGTCGGTATTACCGACGCCGACTACTCAAAGGTTCTCGGGAACCGTGGGTTCCTCGGGATCGATCTCGAGCGCCTCGCAGATCTCGCGGTATCGGTTGCGGATCGTCACCTCGGTCACGCCAGCAGCCTGGGAGACCTCGCGCTGCGTCCGCAGGGATTCGCTCATGCGGGATGATAGATACACGGCTGCGGCCGCTATGCCCGTGGGTCCGCGTCCAGCCATCATGGAGGTGTTGTCGATCCTCCGCAGGATCAGCGATGCCACGCCCTGCACGTTGGCAGGCAGTCCCAGCGCGTTGCAGAATCTCGGGATGTAACCCTCGGGTGAGGCGGGAGCCACCTGCATCTGCAGTTCCATCTTGATGGCGCGGAATGTCCTTCCGATCTCCTTGCGACCNGTTCTCGATGCCGCACCGACCTCGTCCAGCGTTCGCGGGTTGCCCCGCATCCTGCAGGCCGCATACAGCGAAGCCGCTACCACGCCCTCGATCGATCGACCGCGGACGAGCTTGGCCTCCACCGCCTTGCGGTAGATGAACGCCGCCTCCTCACGGATCGGCTGTGGCAAGTTCATGACCGACGACAGTCGATTGAGTTCGGAGAGAGCTGTAACGAGGTTACGCTCGGTGGAGTTGCGGATCCTGGTGCGCTTGTGCTGGATCCTGATGCGACGCAGACGTCTCGCGAAGTCACCGGATATTCTCCCACCGTTGGCATCTCGATTGCGCCAGTCTATGTCGGTGGTCAGTCCCTTGTCGTGGAGCATGTAGGTCGGAGCCATACCCGTTCTTTCCTGCTCGGATCCTGATCCGTCGGAGAACACGCGCCATTCCTTGCCCGTGTCGATGGCCTGTCCGTTGATCAATCCGCAACCGCCGCACTCCATCTCCCCGATCCCGTTCTCGAGGAATGTTCCTCTGCACTCGTCGCATGTATCGTCTATCTCTATTTCGTAATGATCTTCTTTGCTATCGCCCATGGTATCCCCACCAGTCTGTTTTTCCACCAACATGCTATTTAAGTGTTGGGACGTATTGATATAGGTGAAAGCATCGGACAGCCCGATAATCAACCCACCAGGTGCTCGGAACGAGCCACCAGGTAATCGATGCAGGCCGCGCACAGCGGGATGTGTCTGCGCTCCGGGGACTTGCCCCTGTTGTCGATCAGGGTTGTGTCGTGGATCCGCGAACGTTTCCGACCACAGGAAGCGCACTCAGGCAACCGACATCACACCGGAGATGTAGAGCGGTAGGTGCTCCATGGGTCTCATCATCGCATCATCCTCGANGTAGACGTTGTCGCAGATGGTTCTCACCTCGATGCCACGATCCCGCAGATCCGTCGAAAGGTTCCAACCCCGCAGACGGACGTCGTCGTCGACCCGATCCCTGCTGGTCGTCCCCCATAGAACGATGGCATCGTTCCGTAGGTATGATTTGAGTTGTCTCGGCGTCACCATGCGACGCAGCGGCAGTTGGTAATGGGGATGGACATCCTCCCACTGCTCGTCGGTGACTCCCTTGGCCTCCAGGATCGCACGTTGCGAAACCTCGCCGATGATGACCTCGATGTCACCGTTGTCGGCGTTACTGCGGAAGTCCCAGAAGTGCTCGGCCACCAAGGCCGTCGGTAACTGCTGTCTCAACCATTTGGATCCAGCCAGTTCCACCTTGACGCCGATGACGTTGGACGAGATCTTGTTGTGACCGTATGAGCCGGATCCCCTCGATCCCTGCTTGGCGTAGTGTTCCACGATGCTCTTGGCGTGATCCCAACATCTATCCAGTTCCTCTTCTGTCAGGAGAACCTCGATCAAACCAACCACTTCCTCAACGGACATTCCTGCCCGGGCATCCTGGCTTTGAGTGATAACTTGCAGCCGCACATGCCGCACGTCGGTGACTTCAGGAATCCCGATTGCAGCTCGGGACACTTGCGACACACCGCCATGCGTTTGGCGAACATATCCTCGACATCCTTCTGTCCCATGGACTGTCACGGGGTGAACACCCACTTAAGTCTGGCTCGAGGCACTCGTTTAGGTATCGGGAACGTCCAATGCAAAACATGCGTGGTCTATCCGGTGCCCTCGATCATCACGAGAATGCTCGGCACATGCTGGCCGCAGATACCGCGGTCACGGCGCACACCCGCCGAACCCACTTCGCTTCCGTGGTCACCGAACCCGTCGAGGAAGCCACCGAACAAGCGGTGAAGAAGGGATTCCGTGCATGGTTCAAGCGGTTGATCAAGGGCAAGACCGTGGGTGCAACCACCGACATCACCCGACAGGCCATCGTCTCCACGACGATAATCGCGGGCGGGATCTGGTTCATGACAGGAACCGCCAATATCGCACTCGGCTGGCTCGGCAACACCTCCGAGGAGG
>JGI20152J14361_10001355_pt1 | contig 16161 bp, 11 predicted proteins | sample COG_02_FD_14361 | JGI IMG/M metagenome (IMG submission 14361)
CCTTATTAGACGGTTGAAGCGCGAAATGAGGCGACTGGACGAAGAAAACTTGATTCTAGTTGATTAGTTGGTTTTGACACCGGGCTCGTACAGATAAGTACCATGGGGATGTATTTAACAAAACGAGATAAATAATTATGACACTACCAAACAGAATCAAGGACATCCCTACTCTGCTGGAGTTGGTGGAAAACTGCTACGAAGTACGGTTCGCTGCGGCCAAATACCCAATTTACGAGCGTCCGTTTCGAGCGGCTTACCGAAAAGACATACACGTATTAGAAATCTTGGATAAGGCTGGGTTTAAACCTGAGCACATGTTCTTAACGCCGATTGGCGACGCGCTTGATAACGACCCTCACGGGTGGCCAAGCACCAAGTGGGGTGATGACCATAGAACACCTTTGAACGCCTACCAGAGGGCATATAAATGGATGTTGCGCCATCCTGTGAGAGTCAGAGCCGTTGGCAACCTAGATACCAAACTGCTGTTGCAAGGTATTGATTTTAGTCTAACGGGCGACTTAGTAGGCCGGTCAAAGACTTGGAGCGCTAGCTGGGTGAAAACGCGCGGAACGGCTAGTGAGAATCTGCTGGTTCAATTACTGAAGGCTGAGCAATTTGACTTTAGCCTTGATGATAAAGCTACAGCCCAAAGCATAGGCAATTTGCGACAGTTAGGCCACAACATACTGGTTGAATATCACGTCGGTGATGTTGTCTGGTGTGCAGGAACAGAACGCGAAGTGACTGAAACTGATTATTTGGCAGCTAGGTATTGTCCGCCAGACTAACCAATTACACATGATAGCCGGCCTCAGGCCGAGAATAACCAACGAACCAACCTGCAATGTGCGGAGCTGCTCCCGCGATCCCCTGCCTCAAGTGGGGCCACTATTACTTATTAAAAAGGTTTGTATTATGACAAACAACCAAGGGCTTGCACCTAGTTTCACCCGCAGTATTTTAGAACAAGCCATAAAAAATTCTTATCGGGTGACCCCAGTATTCGCCGATAAAAAAACTAAACCCTACGCCAAGGGAGAAACTTATAGCGCAATGAGCGACTATACGGGCGCCGTAGCGATGGCTATTATTCTTGGCTCGGATCTAATTTTAGTCGACTACGACGCCAACAAGGCAGCGGCAGACGCAGTCGAGCTAAAGCGCAGGGAACTCGACGGGGATCAGGCGGGCATCGACGCCATGATTGCAGCTGGCCGTACAGGCAAGATTCCCTCGACATCAGAGCTAGCGACAAAGTTAGGTATCCAGGCTATGCCGCCCGCATTTCAACGTAATAAAGACGGCGATTCGCTGCACTACTTATTCCGACTGCCTGCCGGTATCAATATCGCCGAGCTAAAACAGTCTAACGACGGGCGCTTCCTTCCATACATCGACATTAAACGCGGCAACCAGTTGTGCCACATTAAACCTCATAAACAGTTGCCCTTTGGGTTGCCTCCATTACATACGCTGTTAGAAGCTCCCAGCGCCTTAATAGAGGCATTAAAAGTCATCAGCTATGTCACGAACAGAAGCGCGCCACCGTTGGCTTGGGCTGGGTCGGCGCGTGACGTGTCTGAGGCGCGGGAAATGCTAAGTTTCATAGATCCTAACAAAGGATACGACTGTTGGCTCAAAGTTTTAATGGCCATTTATAGTAAGTTTGGACACACAGAAGAAGGCGTGTCGCTGGCCGACGACTGGTCACAAATGGGCAACACCTATAACGGCGTCCACGAAATCGAATACAAGTTTTCAACATTTGACCCGTTTGGTCTAGTCACCTTCGCTACGTTGGTGCGTTTGGCTAAAGAGGCTGGTGCAGACATAAGTGAAATCAACAGGAAATTTAATATCGATGGCTCAGCTAAGGCAACTGAAGGTGAGGTCTTGGCTAAGATAAACGAACTGGACGCTGACTCGTCATCTGATGCTATTAAGTCGGTGCTTCATGATGTAGCGGGCCTCCATAAAATTGAAGCAACCAAAGCCATTAAACAAATCAAAGACGCTACAAACCTACCAATCGGCGCTCTAAAGGAGCAGGTCAAAGACTTGCAGAGTGAAGGGAAGGCCGAAAATGATGATAGTTCAGTAGACGATTTAACCCTGTGCCAGCATCTAATACAGCGGGTGGGAGAAGAGAATGTATTGTCGCACAAAAATAGTCTCTACCTCTGGGCTGGTGGTGTTTGGCAGCAGCAAAACCCAGTCGGCCTTAACCAATACATACAACAGTTTCTTAGCAATACTAGCGTTAGCGTCAACTCGTATAGGGTTAGGTCAGTTTCGCAGTTATTAGAGGCAGAAGTTTATATCGAAGGTCACCGTTTTAATCAAGCGCCACAAGACACTGTCAATCTACTTAACGGTGAAATGCACATCGTAGAAGGCCGGCTCACGTTACGCTCACACGAACGGACACACTACAACTCTATACAAATTCCGCACATCTTTGAGCCGTCGGCGACGGCCCCACGGTTTGTGGCGTTCCTGCAAGAGGTGTTCTTTGGTGATGCCGACTGCCAAGACAAATCCACGGCCGTGTTAGAAGCCTTTGGTTACACACTCATGAACCACTGTCGGTATGAAAAATTCTTTATTTGCGTTGGTAACGGTAGCAATGGAAAATCAGTACTTCTCAATGTTTTAAAGCATGTGCTGTCCGCTAAAAATCACTGCTCAATACCTCCCAGTAAATTTGAAAATTCGTTTAATGTTGCCCAGTTAGACGGGCACCTGGCAAACATCGTTTCTGAACTGCCAGCAAAGTCGGTCCTTCCAGATGATATGGTGAAAATAATGGCTAGTGGCGAGGGTGTTCAAGTTGAGCACAAGAACAAAGACCCGTTTACGCTAGAGTCAATCGCCACCACATGGGTTGCCGCAAACGCATTGCCACATTCGGCCGATGTCAGTGGCGCACTGTTTAGGCGAGCTGTCGTCTTAGAGTTTAATAACATGTTCAGCCCGAGTGATGCTTCGCACGATGTTAATCTCATCGACAAGCTTAAAGCCGAGGTAAGTGGGATCATTCGGTTGGCCTTAGAAGCTTACGCAAAGGCCACAGTGAACGATTTTACTTTGCCAGCTAGCTCAAAAGTAGCAATAGACGCTTGGCGCGAGAGCATTGACCAGGTTCGAGAGTTCATCGCTATCGAGTGTGAGGTCACTGCAGATGAGCGTATCTCGCTGAAAGCCCTATTCAATAAGTACCAAGTTTGGCACAGGGCAGAGATGCCTTCCATAAACGCTCTATCTCGAAACGAATTTACCAAGCGGCTGGAGGCAAACGGGTTCAAAAAAAGTCGAGACAAGAACGGAACAGTTTACTGCGGGCTCACAGTAAAAGAGCCGCTATTTATACCACTCTGTGAACGCGTAACCCCCGCTAAATTGAAATCAATCCTGGGGGAGATAAACGCGCCTGCGCAGGCGAGTCAATATCACTAATAGGGTGGGTGCTTAGGGTGTAGTAGAGGTGTAGTAACAGTGTAGCAAATTGCACCGTTTCTACACTGGCTAACCCCATATTTCATGAGTGCTACAGCGATGTTTTCCTCCTGAGGTGTAGTTGGTGTAGTGGCTTTCACATTCATATATAGTGGGAAAAAATAAAAAAACATATAAAATTTTATATGTCCTCTATGAATTAACCTTAAAAATACTACATTTACTACACTAGGAACTAAAAATCATTGCTGTGTATGGCTTTTAGGGGTGTAGCACGGTGGTGATTTACTACACTTTTACTACACCTTGCTACATTAACTACTCAAAAAAACCGAGCTTTAGGCGAACTCTGAGGTGTTGGCGCGGCAAAAGCGCCTTAACTCTGTTTCAGTTGACGAAGGTCCCAAGCAATTTAGCTTTTCCCTAACAAAAATGCAGATAGAGCCTATTTTCCGGCCTATGCGTCAGCCAATGTAAGCCATTCATTCAGCCTTTTACCTCGTACATACTATGGATTAATCCACTAGATTAAGTAAAAGCGATACGGTGTACCAAGACAATCAGATATTAAAGGAATATTTTTCTGTGGAACAAACCCCCAATAACCTCGCGGCCTTCTGCTGGTCTATAGCAGACCTTCTACGTGGCGATTTTAAGCGCAGCTATTAAACGTGTAATTGCCCTACCTCAGGTACCTTGAACGGCACACACCGTGCCTTGGTGGAGGCCACAAAAATAATGGTTAATTAGCTTTCGACTTAGAGAGGCGGCCAGCCGATGGGCGACTTGTTTTTATTTAGGATATCTATATTCCCCTGTTTACCGACGCTGTAGTAACAATTGCCGCTTTTTTTGTAGTCGTCATAAAATCATTTTAATGTGTCATTTGCTTGTCACACTTCACTCATAGAATGGGTTCCAACATAAAGAGCATTTAAATTTTAGGAGTAAACCATGATTATCAAGAATTTTTTAACTGCTGCCGCACTGGTCGCTAGTACCGTTTCATTTTCAGCGCAGGCATCTGATCTGCTTGACCCTAACTTACCTGTTTACAGCAAGGTGAGTGGAGTATCTGGTAACTTGTCTTCAGTGGGCTCAGACACACTTGCCAACTTGATGACATTATGGGCAGAAGAGTTTAAGCGTAATTACCCGAACGTGAANATTCAGATTCAGGCAGCGGGTTCTTCAACNGCGCCCCCAGCTTTAATAGAAGGTACTTCTAACATAGGCCCAATGAGCCGTATGATGAAAGACAAAGAATTGGCGGCGTTTGAAACCAAGTATGGTTATAAGCCTACTGCTGTGCCAGTAGCTATTGATGCCTTGGCTGTGTTTGTAAACAAAGATAACCCAGTGGAAGGGTTGAAGATTGCTGACGTTGATGCGATCTTCTCAGCAACGCGCAAGTGCGGTGGCGAAGCAGATATTGTTAACTGGGGTCAAGTTGGCGTCGCAGGTGCATTAGGTCAGCGTGATATGCAGATCTATGGCCGTAACTCTGTATCGGGTACTTACGGCTACTTTAAGTCAAAGGCGCTATGTAAAGGTGATTTCAAAAACTCTGTGAACGAGCAACCGGGTTCGGCGTCTGTGGTGCAGTCTGTAGCCACTTCTTTGAACGGTATTGGTTATTCTGGCATCGGTTATAAAACCTCATCTGTACGTGCTGTGCCATTATCAAAAAAAGGTGGTGCTTTCATTGGAGCGACCCCTGATAACGCCATTAACGGAACTTACCCTTTAGCCCGTTTCCTGTATGTTTATGTGAATAAAGCGCCTAACAAAGATCTGTCTCCATTAGAGCGTGAATTCGTTAAGTTAGTGATGTCCAAAGTTGGCCAAGAAGTTGTGGTTAAAGATGGGTATATTCCACTACCTCTTAAGGTAGTTAATAAGACTCTCAAGAGCTTAGGTATGTAACACTGAGAAAGTAATGAGCATTAGTTAATGCCTTAGTTAATACCTAAAAGGGCCTGTCATTTGACAAGGCCCTTTTTTTTATTCGTACTATTAAGTGAAGGTATGACAGTGATCTGACAGTTTGGTCATATTACTGTCATATTCCCACACTAGACTTGTCGCCATGAATGAAAAAACAAATATATCTGTTCCGGAACTGGACTTCAACACCCCTGCTTTACGCCGCAATCGTAGACTGAGGGCCATAAAAGACCGCTTTACCACTGTGTTTGTTGGCATTGGTGGCATGAGCGTTATTGTCGCTATTTTATTAATTTTTGTGTATCTAATGTATGAGGTATTGCCATTATTCCAAGGGGCTGAAATTACTCCTTGGGAGGGGCAGAGCACTAGTTACCAAGTGGGTTCGGACTCACCCAGCCTGCACTTAGGTGTGGAAGAGCAAAACGAAGTAGGCTTTAAGTTGGCCAGTGACGGGAGTGCGTATTTTTTTGCCACTCAAACTGGACAAATACGGCTCACCGATCAACTTGCTTTTAGTGAGCAGCAAGGAATTAGTGCTTTTGCTTTAGACACTAATGTTAATCGCTTATTTGGGGCTGCCAATAAGCAGGGCGAAGTGCTAATAGCTCAGCCACAATACGACACTAGCTACCCCATAGGGACAGAGCGTCTCATCACCCCTAGCTTAATCTACCCCTATGGCGATACCCCTATTGCCTTACCGGCAAGTTTTGGTGAGCCCACATTGTTGGCCATTAGGGATGCAGAAGACGCTCTTGTTATCGTGGCGGCCAATGCCTCTCATGAGTTGGTTTTAGTTGAGTTAAGCAAAGATCAAAACTTTATGACCGAAGAGGTGACGCTTAGTGCTGCAGTCTATGCCCTGCCAACTTTGAGTTCTATGCCGTTCAAGATTCTTATTTCACCTGATCAGCGCTGGGTAATGGCGGTAGATCGGGATGCTAATCTGAGTATTTTCGATGTTAAAGATAGCCAGAACCCACGGTTGAATGCGGTTCACAAATTGTCTGATTATGCTTTAAATGACGTGCAGTTGCTGTTGGGTGGTTCAACCTTGACGGTATCTGATGTGAGTGGGGCAATGAGCCAGTGGTTTATGATTCGTGACCAAGACAATCACTGGTCACTGGGCCACATACGCGACTTTGAGCAACAGGATGGTCCCCAATTGTTGGCTATGGAACATCGTCGCCGTGGCTTTGCCACCGGTGATGCAGAGGGTAATGTGGCTTTTTTTAGTGCCACAGCAGGGGTCCAGGTACATCAGCAAAAAATTATCGAAGCGCCTATTCAGTTTATTGCTATGTCACCTCGAGCCAACGCCATGCTCGTGGAAAATAACGCAGGGCATTTGAGCTTTTGGCAAGTCGATAACAATCACCCCGACACCTCTTGGAAAGCCCTGTGGCATAAAATATGGTACGAAGGCTACGAGAACCCTGAGTATATTTGGCAGTCCTCAGCTTCGTCCAATGATTTTGAACCGAAATATAGTTTAGTTCCATTAGCCTTTGGAACTTTAAAGTCGGCTTTTTATGCCATGTTAATGGCCACCCCATTGGCCATTTGTGGCGCCATCTATACCGCCTACTTTATGGCCCCTGCCCTGCGTCGCAAGGTGAAACCATTAATTGAGCTGATGGAAGCTTTGCCCACGGTAATTTTAGGATTTTTAGCTGGCCTGTGGTTGGCGCCGTTTATCGAAACTAACTTAGCCAGTGTGTTCACCTTATTTGTCATAGTTCCCTTGGGTACATTGGTGTTTGCTTTCCTCTGGGCGCAGCTGCCCAAAGATTTTGGATGGCAATTACCAGAAGGTTGGGATGTGCTGATTATCATCCCCGTGGTGCTGGCTTTGGCTTGGTTGTCTATGCCCATCAGTGATGCACTAGAAACAAGCCTATTTGGCGGTAACATGCGCCAGTGGGTTAGCAGGGACTTAGGTATTAATTTTGATCAGCGCAACGCTTTGGTGGTGGGCATTGCGATGGGGTTTGCGGTTATCCCAACCATCTTTTCCATTACTGAAGATGCCATTTTTAGTGTGCCTAAGCATTTGACCCAAGGCAGTTTGGCTCTGGGTGCGACGCCTTGGCAGACGCTAACCCGCGTGGTTATTCCAACGGCAAGCCCAGGTATATTTTCTGCTGTAATGATTGGGATGGGGCGTGCAGTTGGTGAAACCATGATCGTCTTGATGGCCACAGGAAACACGCCAATTATGGACATGAATATTTTTGAAGGCATGCGCACCTTGGCGGCTAATATTGCGGTGGAGATGCCGGAATCGGAGGTAGGTGGATCGCATTTTCGTATTCTGTTTTTGGCTGCGTTGGTGTTATTTGCCTTTACCTTTATGGTTAATACGTTGGCAGAAGTGGTACGACAACGTTTACGTCAGAAATACGGTTCACTGTAAGAGTTAAAAATGATGAGAATTGGTGTAAGACAATGGTTTGCAAGTGGTTTGCCCTGGATTTGGCTTAACGGCGCGGCGGTGGCGATAAATGTCATCATGGTAGTGGGGTTGCTGGGGCTGATTGCAGTGCGAGGTTTAGGCCATTTTTGGCCAGCGCCCATACTACAAGCACAGATCCATGCGCAGCAGGAAATTACTACCCTGATCGGCTCCATTGCTGATGATGAACTGGTGAGTGCAGATCAATTACGTGGGTCTGGCGTCATACTACCGGAAGGCCAAGAAAGTGCCAAACGTCTGCTGATCAAAGCAGGAAACCGAGACATCACAGGGGTAGATTTTATTTGGGTGCTAGAACAGGACTTAATAGACCCAACTTACCCAAAACAAGTGATGACTCTTGAACGACGCGAGTGGGGTAATTTTTATGGTGAACTATTGTCTGTAAAAGAGTCTGGCGTAGTTATTGGTGATCGTAATGATGGGCAAGATGCAAAACTTTGGGGGCTTTTTCAAGAGCGTTTAGCGCGAAGCATAAGTATTTATGATGACATTAAAGGTATTGAAACAGGTGCCATTGGCGATATTAATTATGGCATGGAGCGTTTACGACTAGATCAGCGCCGCCTTGAATTAGATAATCAACTATCCCCTTTTAGGCAAGCTGAGCTTGATGTAAAACGAGACCTATTAGATCGGCGCTATGAGGGATTGCAACAACAGTTGATCGACCTTTATACGGCATTTGAGCGTGACAGTATTATGGCGCAGACGATGTCTGGAGCCCAGGTGGAGATCAACCTTTCAAAGATAGTCCGTGCGTTTCGCCCCAATGGCATGACGGCCATGGAGAAGGTGATCTTTTATATGGCTAAGGTATGGGAGTTTGTAAGCACAGATCCCAGAGAGGCTAATACCGAAGGTGGTGTATACCCTGCTATTTTTGGTACCGTGCTAATGGTGCTGCTTATGTCTGTGATGGTGACACCGATCGGTGTGGTCGCAGCAATCTACCTACGTGAATACGCCAAGCAAGGCATAGTGACACGTATTATTCGCATAGCGGTGAATAATCTAGCAGGTGTGCCGTCTATTGTTTACGGCGTGTTTGGACTTGGTTTCTTTATCTACTTCTTAGGTGGGAATATTGATCAGTTATTTTTCCCTGAAGCTGCTCCAGCTCCTACATTTGGTACACCAGGTTTATTATGGGCTTCATTAACACTAGCTCTATTAACTGTCCCCGTGGTTATTGTAGCGACTGAGGAAGGGCTTTCTCGTATTCCCCGTGCAGTACGTGAAGGCAGCCTAGCATTGGGGGCAACCAAATCTGAAACCCTATGGCGAGTGGTTTTGCCAATGTCCAGCCCTGCGATCATGACAGGTGTTATCTTGGCTGTAGCACGTGCTGCAGGTGAGGTTGCTCCTTTGATGTTGGTGGGTGTGGTGAAGTTAGCCCCTTCTTTACCATTAGATGGTAACTACCCATTTTTGCACTTGGACCAAAAGTTCATGCATCTTGGGTTTCATATTTATGACGTGGGTTTTCAAAGTCCAAATGTAGAAGCAGCAAGGCCTTTAGTTTACGCTACTGCCTTTTTGCTAGTGCTAGTTATCGCCCTATTAAACTTGTCTGCTGTTGCTATTCGTAACCGTCTACGAGAAAAGTACAAGGCTTTAGAGAGTTAATTAATGAGAGCAGATATGATGGATACACAGCGCAAAACCAATTTTAGTTTAGCCATTGATGCCCCTCAAGGCCTCAGCATGGAGCAAGAGCGCATTGCTGTAGAGGTGAATGACTTGAATCTGTATTATGGTGATAAGCGCGCCTTAAATAGTGTCAGTATGCAGATTCCCCGTAATCGGGTGACTGCGTTTATTGGTCCCAGTGGCTGTGGTAAATCGACTCTGCTGCGTTGCTTTAATCGTATGAATGATTTGGTAGACTCATGCAACATTGAGGGTCAAGTTACGCTTGATAAAAACAATATTTATGCCAAGGGTGTGGATGTAGCCGATCTTCGTAGAAGAGTAGGAATGGTATTCCAAAAGCCTAACCCTTTCCCCAAAAGCATTTTTGAAAATGTAGCTTATGGCTTACGAATCCAGGGAATCAAAAAAAAGCAGCTTATCAATGACACGGTCGAGTGGGCGCTTAAATCAGCGGCTTTATGGGATGAGGTCAAAGATCGCCTGCATGAAAGTGCTCTAGGCATGTCTGGTGGCCAGCAACAAAGGCTAGTGATTGCCCGCACCATTGCCGTAAAGCCAGAAATATTGCTGTTAGACGAACCAGCCTCATCGCTGGATCCTATTTCAACGTTAAAAATTGAAGAGCTGATACACGAATTGAAAAAGGATTTCACCATCGTCATTGTGACTCACAATATGCAACAGGCGGCCCGAGTCTCAGACTATACTGCATTTATGTATATGGGTGACTTAATTGAATTTGGCACTACCGATCAATTGTTTACTAATCCTGTGCAAAAGCAAACAGAAGATTATATTACTGGCCGCTACGGTTAAATGACTTTAAGGAATTGCAGATGAATATTACCAATAAAGATGGCCATGTAGGCCATATCTCCCAGCAATTCAATACTGAACTGGATGAAATTCTCACGCATTTAATGACCATGGGCGGGCTCATAGAGCAGCAGTTAAAGGACGCCATGCTGGGCCTGAAAACTGGCGACATACAGCTGCTGCAATGCGCTATTAAAGCTGATGATCAAATTAATATTATGGAAATGCATTTGGACGAACAATGCACCCGCATTATTGCCCGCCGCCAGCCAGCGGCGAGTGACTTAAGGCTAGTGATTGCGATCAGTAAAGCGGTATCAGACCTTGAGCGCATGGGTGATGAAATCTGTCGAATAGCCAATAGTGGGAGTAAACTCATTGATGGATTCCCCGGAGAAGGTTACGCTCAGGTTAGGCATATAAGTGAATTGGTTGCTACTATGGTTAGTGACTCATTAACGGCGTTTGCCCGTTACGATGCAGACTTAGCCTATCAAGTGGCCAAAAGCGATGATGATGTGGATCAGGAGTATAAGTTTGCCATGCGGGCTCTGGTGACACAAATGATGGAAGAGCCACAAACCATTAAGCAAAGTATGCATACTATATGGATTTTACGCAGCCTAGAGCGTGTTGGAGACCATGCCCAAAATGTAGCGCAACACCTTATTTATTTGGTGAAGGGCATTAATGTTAGTCACAGTTCTGTGGCGCAGATGAATGCAACCGTTGATATGGATGACAAACAATAATTTTCAACCCAGTCGCATGTCATTTTTTGGCACAACAACCTTATGTGAGTGAATTATAGGAGACTATCATGACTCAAAAGAAAATATTAATTGTTGAAGATGAAGAAGATATCCGTGAAATACTGCGATTGGCATTGGAGAAGGCCGACTTTATATGTTTTGAGGCGGATAACATTAAAGATGCCTACATCAAAATTATCGATCTTCAACCTGATTTGGTGTTGTTGGATTGGATGTTGCCAGCCGGAAGTGGCATCGACCTTGCGCGCCGTTTAAAGCGTGATGAATTGACTGCTAGCTTGCCCATTATTATGCTCACTGCACGCGAAGAAGAAGCTGATAAAGTGCTTGGCTTAGATTCAGGCGCTGATGATTTTATCACCAAACCCTTTTCCTCACGTGAACTGGTGGCGCGTATTAAGTCAGTCATGCGCCGCGCGGGTGGATTGACAGAACAAAGTAACATACACATTGGTGATTTAACCCTAGACTCTAGAGCACAAAGGGTGATGATTAAGGACCAACCCATCACTATGGGCCCATCAGAAACCCGCTTATTAACCTTTTTTGTGACCCACCCAGAGCGAGTTTATAGTCGTGGGCAACTATTGGACTATGTCTGGGGTGCCAACGTCTATATTGATGAGCGAACCGTGGACGTGCATATTCGCAGACTACGTAATGCTTTAGGTAAAGAGCATGCACAATTTGTGCAAACTGTACGTGGCTCTGGATATCGCTTTTCCACAAAAATAGATGAGGTAAGCTAAGGTGCCCAAGGCTTATGCAGCTGTTGCTCTGAGTGTCATTATGGGTGCCATTTTTTGGTCACTCAGTTGGGCCATTGCCAGTGGGCTCATGGTCCTCTTGTTATACCATGTACGTAAACTACAGCAACTGGATGTGTGGTTAAATAATGATGACAGACTCGCAGAGTTGCCCGAATCCCAAGGTATTTGGGGTCGGGTGTTTGACCGCATTGAAGAGTTACAAGTTAAACACTTCAAATCCGAGCAAGAATTAACCACTGCTATTTTACGTATTCAAAAATCGGCTAATGCGCTACGCGAGGGTGTGATCACGGTTGACGCCAGTGGTGCACTAGAGTGGTGGAACCTGTCGGCCCGCAAAATGTTTGGCTTAAAAAACAAACAGGACCGGGGTGCTCCTTTACTTCACTTACTGCGCGAGCCNAACTTCTTTCGTTACTACCACCATGCTGATTTTGGTCAGCCCATTTATGTGCAATCGCCAGTTAATCCTGAGCGAGTATTAGAAATAGCGGTGACTTCCTTTGCTAAGGGTGACAACCTACTGATCGTGCGGGATATGACTGACAGTATCAAACTGGAAAATATGCGACGTGATTTTATTGGTAATATATCCCATGAATTGTGCACACCACTAACCGTGATTCAAGGCTACTTAGAAACATTCCAACTGCATTATCCTGAATTAGATGCTGATGTACAAAAAAGTCATGCGCGTATGTTAGCGCAAGCCCATCGAATGACTAACTTGGTGCAAGACATGTTAGTGTTGTCGCGCTTGGAAGGGAGCATTGACCGGTCAAAATTTGTGCGTAATCAAATGTCCATATTGTTGGCTCAGGCGATCTCTAGGGGACACGATACAGCCCGGAAGCTAGACAAAAAAGTCACCATAGAGCTTTGCCTTGAAAGGCAAGCAAGTGTGGTGGGTGTGAAGTCAGAGATACTTAGTGTGTTAACGCACCTGGTTACCAATGCGGTTAAATATACTCAGCATGGGGGACGCGTAGATATCGCTTTGCACACAACTAATGATGGGTGGTGCATTAATGTGTCTGACAATGGTATTGGCATTGGCCAAAAACATTTACCGCGTTTAACCGAGCGCTTTTATAGGGTTGATCCCAGCCGTTCTAGTGCCAGTGGAGGCACTGGTTTAGGCTTGGCTATAGTGGAGCGCATTATCTTGCGGCATGAGGGTAGTTTAGACATCAGCTCACAAAAAGGTAAAGGCAGTCATTTTACCTGTACGTTTCCACACCAAAATATGCCATCTTCTGATAAGCGAAGCGATGTAAAAAATATAATAATAACACCAAAGCATTAGCCACCCATCACTAACACACATGACGGAATCTATGGCATTTATGACGGATGGAGAAATTTGAATACAATATTAAAAAAAATATTAATTGCATCAGTACCTTATGTAGGTGTCCTGCTCTAAAAAGGGGGAATCACCAAGAAATTTAGTGTTAAATCGTTATAGAAANGCCTTATCCAAGTAAACTTATATATCTAGTGGTTCAGTGAATTTGGCCACCTAAGGTCAGATTTTTTTTACAAAAAGTAGTACAACCTTTTTTGGGGAGAATGTTTTAATCCTCCCTCTGAATAAAAACTAATAATATTTTGGAAATTTTTATACATTTACGTGCCCCCTGCATAGGTTCCCTTTCCAGGAAAGGGGGGCTAGCCCCGATTCGACTTTCTGNCTNGAGGATCTGAGTTTCAGAGTTTTGGAACCTTGTTTTGAGGGGAAGTGGGCTTTATTCGTCCGCGCAGTAGTCTGTGTCTGCATCTTAAGGGCGCTAACGCGCCCCTCGTCGCTTCGCTTCACACTCCGCTAAAGCGGTGCGCTGCGCTATACTCCAAGCGGCGCATCCGCGCCTATGAGTCTGCAGACAGGCCAAGGCATGGGTTAATAAAGGAGACCGAGGGTGTTTGCACTGAAAGTTTCACGGCAAGCCGATCAACTTTAAGCGCAGACTTTAAAAGCAGCTAGCTGACCCAGCCAAGAGCCAATCGTTGAATCCGGCATTCACCTAGTAACTGGATTAACGAATCATCACTCATAGCACGAAGGGCATCAGAGGTGTACCCTACGCTGTTCACAACTTTGGTAACGCACGTTAGGCCATGTAGTTTCATTTGGCCGTCCACAGCAGTAAGGTATTCTCCAGCAGTTATAGCCATGCGCTTTGCCGTCTCATGATCTGCATGACAGCTCGCTAAGGTGTAGGCTGCTTTTTTGTCCAGTTGGAGTCTGTGCTGAGTCATCCACTCCTGCATCTTTGGGTGGTGCATCAGCTTGTGGGCTGATTGCCTGGCACCCAGGACAGGGCCAGCAGCTGCTCTATACGCTGCTGCTGCATTGCTAGGGTCTTTGATAAGCTCTACGCAAAAGCGCCGTTGTAATTGTGTGGGTTCGTGTGCAGTTTGGCCCATAAAGTTCTCGGCTACATATCTATTTTTCAATATACATATGATACCGTAAATTAGTTGTTACATAATTAATTTTGGTGCTATTTATGGTGCTATAAATTCAATTTACAGCAAGTAATTCTCCAATATTAGGGCTTTTTAGAATATATTACTTGTCCGGCTCCGGGCACCATCTATGACAACTCAAATATTCCCAAACTATTTGTATTTTTATCCCCCGTTTTTGTTATTCACCTAATAAACTAGCTAGTTAGGCGCAAATTGAGAATTATTTGACGTGTTGGGTATTTAACCCTGCCTATGTGCCTGTATAATTTGCAGCTTAAGGAGATACTCATGTCATTATTAAATGCTTTACCCGCAAATTCTGGAATCATTATTTGCGGCCATGGTAGTCGAGCTAAAATTGCTGAAGAAGAGTTCAGCTTATTGGCTACTGGCTTGCGCGCTAGGTTTCCTCAGTTAGAGGTTGAATATGGTTTTTTAGAATATTCATCACCTAATATCCACATGGCGTTAGATCGTTTGATTGCTAAAGGCATCACTAACATCTATGCGGTGCCTGGCATGTTGTTTTCAGCCACGCATGCGCAAAATGATATCCCCTCAGTATTAACCACTTACATGCAAAAAAACCCTGCACTTACCATCAAATATGGTCAAGAGCTTGGCTTGCATGATGAAATGATCATGGCTTTTCAGCATCGCATTATGGAAGCGGTGGATCTAGCTGAAATGCCACAGCCTGGTGATTTATACGACACCATGCTGGTAGTGGTGGGCCGAGGCACATCAGTGGCTCAAGCCAATGCAGAAGTTTCAAAACTCACCCGCATTGTGGCAGAAAATATGGGCTTTGGTTGGTGTGAAACGGTTTACTCTGGCGTTACCTTTCCATCGGTGGGGCGCGGTTTAGAAATGGCGTTAAAGCTAGGCTTTAAAAAGATAGTAGTGGCACCATATTTTCTTTTCTCAGGTAAATTAATTGGTCGTATCCACGGCTATATTGACAAGGTTGTGGCGCAGCATCCTGATGTAAGTATTAGTGTTGCTGATTATTTGCGTGACCAATCCCATGTAATTAATACCTTTGTTGAGCGAATCGAAGAAACAGTGTCTCAGCCTGCGGTAAATAATGGCCTTATGGAAAGTTTTCAAGCTAGGCTAGCTGCTGGTGAAGTAACTGTTCATCATCATCATGCAGAGTTTCAGCCAGAGGTTGAAGTGGCTTCAGATGCCCATACGCACAGCCATGACCATAAGCACGACCATTCACACAAAAAGCAAGGGCACAGCCATGCTGGGCACGGGCACACACATGCGCCTTATAGACACATTGCTCACCCCCATGGGCCCAGAACAATGATAGATGAAAATGTGTGTTGTTGCTTTATGGGGCAGTTCCCTCAAGCGGTCATTGATGAAGAGCGTGCGCTTAGGTTAGCAGCAGGTATTGCGGCTGTGGATCAGATTCCACAATGTAAAATTAAATAGTAAACATCTAATAGGCCACTTTGGGTAGATTCATAGTGGCTAGACAGTGGCTAGACAGTGGCTAGGTAAGTGAGTTTTGGGGGCTAGTGATCAGCTACAAGACTTTCCGCTGATACATTAAGTGCTTTTGCAATTTGAGAGACCTTCTTTAAAGAAGGGCTTACCGTGCCACGTTCAATGTGGCCCATATGGGCTCTATCAATGCCAGCCATATTGGCTAATTTTTCTTGTGATAACCCCAAGGACGTTCTGAGTTGCCTAACTCGGAATCCAAACTTTATATCAATGCTTTCCATAAGACGCCTAAGTTTTGCACTGCTAATAACTTGTTGCAGTG
>JGI20152J14361_10001357_pt1 | contig 16146 bp, 17 predicted proteins | sample COG_02_FD_14361 | JGI IMG/M metagenome (IMG submission 14361)
AGAAATCTCACCTACCAGCAGTAGTCGAATTGATTAATCAAACCTTTTCAATTAAAAGACCAGGCAACAAATTTTTATGATGAAAGGAATCATTCTTGCAGGGGGCACCGGCTCTAGACTTTTCCCAGCAACAATTGCTGTAAGTAAACAATTGTTACCTGTCTACGACAAGCCAATGATTTATTACCCACTTTCAGTATTAATGCTAGCGGGTATCAGAGAAATACTTTTTATTACTACTCCATATGATAAGAATTCCTTTGTTAAATTGTTGGGAGATGGATCAGATTTAGGTTGTAGTTTTAGTTATGAAGTTCAAGAAAAACCAAATGGATTGGCTGAGGCTTTTATTATTGGTAAAAAATTTATAGGTCAGGATTCAGTAGCATTAATTCTTGGCGATAATATTTTGTATGGTAGTGGTTTAGGAACATTATTAAGAAATAAAATATCTGAAAATAAGCCAACTATTTTTGCTTTAGAGGTTCAAGATCCTCAAAGGTATGGAGTTGTTGAGTTTAACAGCAGTGGCCAAGTAATAAGTATTGAAGAAAAACCCCAAAACCCTAAATCTAATTTTGCTGTGCCAGGGCTTTATTTTTATCCAAACGATGTTATAGAAATTGCTAAAAAAGTAAAGCCATCTGAAAGGGGTGAGTTAGAAATCTCTAGCATTAACAATCATTATCTTGACTCAAAAGAATTACAAGTTGTTAAATTTCCTAGGGGTGTTACTTGGTTAGATACTGGAACTCCAGATAGTTTAGCAGATGCTAATGAATTTGTTAAAGTTATCGAGAGAAGAACAAGCAGAAAGGTAGCCTGTATAGAAGAAATAGCTTTTTTGAGGGGGTTTATTAATAAATTTCAAATAGAAATTTTACAAAAAAAATATGGTAATAGCGACTACGCTAATTATTTAAATAAATTATGAAAAAAAGAATTTTGTTTTTTGTTGGAACACGCCCTGAAGGAATCAAAATGGCTCCAGTAATTAAAACTTTCCGTGATTCCTCGTCATTTATAACAAAAGTTTGCAATTCAGGTCAACATAAAGAACTCCTGGACCAAACGTTAAATTTTTTTGATATTAAGCCAGACTTTGATCTTGCGATAATGAGCCCTAATCAAAGTTTAGAACAACTTACTGCACGACTGCTAACTGCAATTTCAGAATTATTAAATCAGGAGAAACCGGATTTGATTTTTGTCCATGGAGACACTTCAACGTGTTTTGTCGCTGCTTTAAGTGCATTTTATAAAAAAATACCCATTGCTCATATTGAGGCTGGGCTCAGGACCAATAATAAGTTTTCTCCTTTTCCTGAAGAAATTAATAGAGTGATGGTTAGTAAATTAGCTGATTTTCATTTTTCTCCAACTGAATTAGCAAAAAAGAATTTATTAAAAGAAGGAGTAGATCCTAAAAAGGTTTTTGTTACAGGTAATACAGTTATTGATGCTTTGTTTGAGACCATTAAATTAATTAAGGATGATGGAAAACAAGAAAAATTAATTTTAATAACTGGTCATAGAAGAGAAAACTTTGGAAAAGGATTTGAAAATATATTTTCTGCTATTAAAAAGCTAGCAAACAAATATGATGATTTCAGTTTCGTATATCCTGTTCATCCTAATCCGAATGTAAAGAAAATTGCAGAAAAATATTTCACTAATCTTCCTAATGTTAAGCTAATTGCCCCTCTTGATTATCCAGAATTTGTGACTTTGATGAAGAATTCTTATTTGATTATTACAGATAGCGGAGGAATACAAGAAGAGGCTCCATCCCTAGGGAAACCAGTAATTGTAACTAGAGACACAACTGAACGGCCCGAGGCTGTAACTTCAGGAACTGTATTATTGGTTGGAGATAGTGTTGATAAAATTGAGCTAGCAGTAAGTAAGCTTATTGAAGATAAAGAGTATTATAGTTCATTCAAAAATATTCAAAACCCATATGGTGATGGTAATGCAAGTAGTAGGATTTTGAAAGAAATAGAGCAAGCTTTATGAAAAACATGTTAGTTATTTCCCATATGGCTAATATACCTGGATGCTGTCAAGCAGAGTGGGTAGATGATCGTATTTACGAATTAATAAAGCGGGAATACAATATATCGGTCATTAGTGCTACTCATTGTTTTAAGTACGGGAATCAAATTAAGCATTATAGGGTCCCCTCAATACTTCCTTTTGAGGCAAAAGGAGAAATTGATGAAATTGAGAGTATGAATATTGATATTGAATCGCGCCCTTTTACAATAAAGTATTTAAGGTTTATGCGAAGTGTATCGAAATCTTTAGATAAGCTGAATATTAGCTTATTTAAAGGAGAAGGAAGATGGTTTTGGATGTTTTCAAGTTTATTTATAGGCTTACGAATTATGCCATTTCAGAAATACGAACTTATTTATTCCACTGGAGGTCCAGCAAGTGCCCATTTGGCAGGGATAATCTTGTCCAAGATTTTCAGGCGTAAACTTATGGTAGAGCTTCAAGATCCCTTAACAGGTGAAGGTATTGGAAGAAATAAACATACTATAAAAGCGCTTGGCATAGTAGAAAAGTTTATTATCAAAAAAGCAGATCATATAATTTTTGCCACTAAAAACGCGTCTATTGCAGCAAAAGAGAAGTATCCATACGCAAGTCATAAAATTGATTATATCTATCCAGGGGCTAAAAAGTTAAATCCTGCTAGGGAAATTAAAAGAGGAAGTGAAAATAATAAGAAAATAAATTTTTCCTATATAGGATCTCTTTATCAGACGCGTAACCTTGATAATTTCATAACTATTTTGTCTCAATTGGAAATTGAGACAAACTATGAGATAAATTTATATGGATGGATTGCAGATGATATTTTAGAAAGAATAAAAAAATCAAACAACCCCAACATCAAAATTCATGGAATGATTAGTCGGGATGAAGCAATTGAAAAAGCGCAAAATACAGATGTTTTGATCTTAGTTCAACATACAGATATGAGAAGTAAAAAAACGATACCATTTAAGCTGTACGATTATTTAAATACGGGGAATTTGATTTTTGGAATGACCTATATGAATAATGAAATCGATGATATTTTAATGAAACATAACCACCTTTTTTGTGATGCATCATCCATTGGACAGATTAAAGAGAAATTGAATTATGTATTTAATAATTATAATGAATTGAAAGGAAAAATTAAGACAAGTCATTTGGCTCCTAATCAAGCGGTAAACAAAATGGAAAAAATACTTGAAAATGTTTGAGATCATTCAGATACTGGACAAAAAAAGAAAGCAAAAGTTTTATTTGATGACTTTTTTCTTGTTGGCGGGAATGTTACTTGATGTTTTTAGCTTGGCACTCCTTCTCCCCTTAATTGAATTGATTTTAGGGAATAACACTAATTTCTTAACCGAACAAGTTTATGCCATATCAAAAACCTTTTTTGAAGGGGGGGTACTGCTTCCCTTTTCAATTTTTGTGATTTTAATTTACTCATTCAAAGCAATCTACTCAATCTATCTTTCGTACAGACAAAATAGATTTATTTCAAATTTAATCCGGGACACTTCTAATAAATTATTTTCATTTTATTTACAACAAAATTATAGCTATCACGTTCAAACTAATTCAGCGGAAGTTATTAGAAACCTTAATTCTGACCTTTTTCATTTTTCTACATATTTAAGGTCCATAATGTTTTTATATACAGAAATAGGATTTGTATTGTCAACATTAACACTATTAATTTTTCTGAATCCTTTAGTTTCCACAGGCACAATATTATTTTTTGTTGTAATTATATTTATTTATTACACTAATTTTAAAAACAAGCTAAACTCTCTTGGAGATAAAAAACAGAAAGTAGCATTGGAATACAATAAAATAATTTTGGAAACCTCTTCAAGTATTAAAGAAATTAAAGTAAATCAAAAAGAACATTTTTTTCATAATCTACTAGCGAAAGAGACAAAAAATTTGTGGGATATAGATTCAACACTCAATACATTTCTACAAACACCAAGATATGTTTTAGAATTAATTTCTATTCTTGCAATTTTCGTATTATTATTTTTCATAAACGTTGGAGAAGGGATTGAAACAGATTTCTATTCTTTTTTAGGAGTGTTTATAGCCTCTGTTTTTAAGTTAATCCCATCAGCCAACAAAATACTAAACAGTCTTCAAAATATAAAATTTAGTAATTCGGCAATATTTTCAGTAAAATCAAAAATCAAAAATCAAACTAAAAATGTAGAAATTTTTGAAGTCAAAAATTTCGATACGTTGGAGCTAAAGAACATTTCTTTTAGTTACAAGAAAAATGAAAAGGTATTAAAGGATATTAATATAAAAATAGAAAAGGGTGATTTTATTGGTATAAAAGGGGAAAGCGGTTCAGGAAAGACAACTTTAATAGATATAATATTAGGTCTTCAGCAACCAGAAATCGGAGAAATTAAAATTAATGGTAAATCCAATGTTAGTTTTAAAAAAGGATACGTTCCCCAAAATTCGTCTATCCTGGATATTTCAATAAGAGACAATGTTGCATTTGGTATTAAGCGTGAGGATCAAGACTTTGAGCAAATTATAAAATCATTAGAAAAAGCAGAAATTTTAAGTTTCGTTAATCAAAAAGAGCAAGGTTTAGATTTTATGGTAGGAGAAAATGGAGGAAAACTTTCTGGAGGGCAGAAACAACGATTAGGGTTAGCAAGAGCATTGTATTCTAAACCAGATCTTTTAATTCTAGATGAACCTACAAGCGCTTTAGATTCAGAAACAGAAAATGCAATTTTAAAAACATTTAAAAATTTATCTGGAGAAATAACTATAATTTTAATATCACACAATGAATCTGTACTTAAAGTTTGTGATAATACGTATCAAATTCAAAATAAAAACTTAATTCAGTGTTAAATAGAGAACAAGATTTTACAAAGGAGTTTTACTTTTTCCTAGAAAAATTTAAGAAGAAAGAAAATTTTAATTTATTAAGATTTTCTGACGGAGAGTTGTTTATGCTTCAGAAGAAACAAATAAAACTTGGCAATTTTTTTGTAAAATTAGATGGGAAAATAACTGGAATAAAACATTTTCCTAAGTTTGATCAAAAGACATATGACCCTGTTAAAAACCATGCTTTTTTGGAGCACTTAATACAAAGTTTCACATACCGTAGCCCTGAATATTTTGTAGGCATTAATTGTAAATGCTGTGTGGGAAATTTAAATTATAAGTGGCAATTTGATGAACATTTGAAAGAAGACCATGATAATTTAACTTGGTCTAACGTTCTCATCAATTCAAACTATCCTTTTTTTTTGAAAGAATTTTATCCTGAAATAAAAAAAAGAGGCGCTAATTTAATTTGTAATATTCAAGCTGATTTAACAAATTTAGATTGGGTTAAAAAGGACTTCAGATTAGGTAATAATGCATTTTCTGATGTAACTTTAATACAAACTATAAAGGACTATATCGAAACTAATAAAATTGAAAATGAAGTTTTTCTTTTTTCAGCTTCTGCATTTTCGAATGTTGCTCAATATGAATTGGGGAAGTTTTTTAAAAGAAACACCTACATCGATATCGGGACAAGTTTATCTCATGAATTTGGAATTCCCGCAGAACGAGAATATCTTCTCAAATTTAAAGAAGGAAAATTATCCGAATTGAAATCATGCACATGGAATTAACCAATTGCACCCATATCTATTGGGAATTTATTAGAGCATTGAGAAATGACAAAAGAACTCAATCAGGATTTATTCAAAAAGAATACATTACTAAAGAGGCTCAGGAAATATACATGAAATTGAATGCATCAAATTATAAAATCGCCCTTTTGAATGGCTCTCCCGTTGGCTATGTTGGTGTAATTGATAATGACATAAGAGTATGTACACATCCAGATTATCAGGGGAAGGGTGTTGGTAAATTTATGATCAAAGAAATTATTAAAATTTGGCCTAACTCTAAGGCCAAAATAAAAATAAATAATTTTAATAGCATCAAACTTTTTGAAGCATGTGGTTTTAGAAAAGAGTTTTTAATAATGACATCATCAGAAAATAATATTTAAAATTTTAAAGTCAGTAAATAAAGAATAGATAATGAAAAATAATCCTTATAAAATTGTGCAAATGTTTGAGGAAGAAATAGCCTCATATACGGGAGCGCCCTATGCTGTAGCTCTGAATAGTTGTACAAATGCATTATTTCTCATTTGTAAATATTTAAATGTTGATGAAGTCACAATTCCTTCGAAAACATATTTGTCAGTACCACAGTCTATTATCCATTCAGGTGGCGATGTGGTTTTTGATAAGAGAAAATCTGTAAATGATTGGCAAGGTATTTATCAATTAAAGCCTTATCCGATTTATGATGCTGCTAAAAGGTTAACTAGTGAAATGTATATTCAAGGAAGTTATATGGCTCTATCATTTCATATAAAAAAGAATTTAGGAATTTCTAAAGGAGGCATGATTTTAACTGATAATTTAAAAGCTGTAGAGTGGTTTAAAAAAGCCAGATACGAGGGGCGAAGTGAAAAGAATTATAAAGAAGACGATATTACCTTTTTAGGGTGGAATATGTATATGACTCCGCAACAAGCAGCACATGGCCTTGCACTACTTCAAAATTATCCACAAAATAATATTGATTTAGATGAAGTAAATGGGTATAGAGATTTAACAGAATTTACAGTTTTTAAAGATTATAAGAAAATTGAAGAATGAAAGTAGCTTTGTGTTTGAGTGGTTATTTTTCATCTCAAAAGGATAAATCTTCCCATGGTAAAGATGGCTTTGAGCATATAAAAGCGAATATTTTATCTAAAGCAGATGTGGATGTTTATATGCATTGCTGGAATGATGATAAAAAAAATGAAATAGAAGAATTATACGCTCCATTTATTAAAGCATCAAAATTTGAAAAACAAATTGATTTTAAAACTGTTTTTCATGATAATGGTTTAGATAAATATCCCATTCACGGAACCCCATTTTATAATATATTTTCTCAATTTTATTCGATTCAAGAAAGCTTTAAACTTCTTTATCAGAATAATTTTAGACAATATGATTTTGTGATTAAATCAAGATTTGATTTAGGCAGGATAAATAGAAAGAATACATCTCCTATAATTGATTTATATAACAGAGTTAGGGGAAATGGCAGAATTTATCCCGTCCAATGCATTAATTTTGATCCATCTTTAGACAACAACAATATTTATTTTCCTAAATGGGCAAAACATAGAATAGATTCAGAAGGTTTGGCCGACATGTGGTATTACTCATCTACAATTAATATGAAAAAATTCCTATGCATTTATGATTTTATGATAAATGAAATTGTTGCAAATAGCGAATATACAGATTGGGCCTCAAATGGAAGGGGAGGACCATTGAATGCTATAAAAGCTCTAAAATATTTTTTGATTAAAAACGAATTGTGGGACGAAGTTGAACTTTTAAAAACAAAATGGGAATAAAGAAAATTAAATTAAAAGGGGGGTCTCTTAGTAAAACTAGTTTAGTAATTGACGGTTCGGATAAGTATGTACTTAAAGAAATATCTTTAAATCAAAATAGAGAATATGGATTCCAGCGATGGTATTCACAATTAAAAAAACTTCAAAGGTTTGAAGTGATGTTTCCAGGCCTTTTTCCTAAACTTTTAGATTTCGGGTATTCTAATGAATATGCGTATTTTAAAATTGAATATATTGAAAATTCTAAGAATGGTTACGAGTTTTTGTCCCAGGAAACTAATCATCAAAAAATCGAAATATTCTTAAAAAACATATTTAATCAGTTAAATAAGATACATAAAACTAAGATTAGTTATTTTCCTAACTCATTAGAGCTTTATTTTGAAGAAGAAGTTTCTCAAAGACTCAACGACTCCTTAAAAGATGAAGAATTTAAGATTTTTGCACAAAATAAAGAAATAATTTTTCAAGGTCAAAAATGCATATCTCTGCTTTATAATTTGAACGAGTATAAAAGCTTGTTTATTAATAATAATGTTTTAGAATTTGAATCATTTACCCATGGTAATGTTACTCTCGAAAATATATTATATGTACCTAATACCAACAAAGTTTTTTTTATAGATCCTTATGAAGAGAACATAATTGATAATCCGTTGACTGAGTATTCTCAATTACTTCAATCTTCTAATTCTTTGTATGAATTTTACAATTCTAAAAATATAGAAATTAAAGGCAATAGAATTAACTGTAATTTTAATCCACCTCATGGAATTTCCTATTTCAATAGTTTATTAAAAAGTAAATTGCGTGAAAACTTATCTGATAAGGAATTCAAATTGATGCATTTATTTGAAATTTCACAGTTTGTAAGAATGCTGCCTTTTAAATCAAAAGAAGAGTTTGATAAAAAAATATTTTTCTATTCATTAGCATCACATGCAACTGACAATATTTTAAAATTTTAAAAAAAATGAGCATAACTAAAAATTGGAAAATAATCTCAAACTTAGAGGTTAATTATGAAATTGTATTTACAAAAAACATTTTTGCAAAAGATAATCCAGAGGTTTTAAAGTATGGAAATAGTGGCAGTAAAATTAAACGGTTGTTAATTGTTGACAAGAATGTTTCAGACTTATACTTGGAACAAATCATAAAATACTTCGATTCAAATAATGTTATCACAAAATTTTTAATTTTGGACGGTGGGGAAGAAGAAAAAAACTTAGATAACTTATTTAAGATTTTGGAAACTATAGAACAATTTGGTATTTCAAGAAAGAATGAACCTTTAATTGGTATTGGTGGTGGAGTTATTTTAGACCTTGTAGGTTTTGCTTGTTCAATTTATAGAAGAGGAATCCCATACCTTAGAATTCCTACAACTCTTCTGGGGTTAGTTGATGTAAGTGTAGCTGCTAAGACTGGTATCAATTATTTGTCAAGAAGGAATAGGTTAGGCTCATATTTTCCTCCATTATCAAATATTTTAGACACATCATTTCTTAAGTCACTAGAAGAGATTGAATTAATTTCTGGTTTAGGCGAAATTCTTAAAATGGCTGTGATCAAAGACACGGCTTTATTTGAATTGATAGAAAGCCACGGGGATAGGTTATTACAAGAAAAATTTCAGTCTGACCCTGCAGACCAAGTTATTTCAAAATCTATTGAAGGCATGAAAACCTCATTAGAAAATAATCTTTGGGAGAACAACCTAGAAAGAGATGTTGATTTTGGACATTCTTTTAGTCCAATAATAGAAATGAGATCATTGTCTGATCCCAAATTATTTTTAACCCATGGGCAAGCAGTTTCGTTAGATGTTCTATTCTCTTCATGTATAGCTTTTAAAAGAAATTTATTAACTTCTGGAGAATTAGATAGAATATTTAAAACGGCTAAAAAGCTTAAATTGCCTACTAGTCATGAATCTTTTGAAGATAAGTTATTACTTTGGGAATCACTAAATGATACTGTAAAGCACAGAAACGGTGATCAAAATCTACCAATTCCAAATGGTATAGGATCATGTGTTTTTTTAAATGACTTTGACTATTCCGAAATTGACGGAGTTATAGAATTATTTAAAAACCTTGGTAAATGAAAGCAAAAATAATTGTAATCACTGGTGGTTCAAGTGGGTTAGGATTAGCCATCTTAAAAAAATTTCTAAAAGAAAACTGGAAAGTTTATGTTTTGAGCAGAACCCCCCCCAACTTTGAATTCAATTCAAATCCTTCTTTTAAATTTATTAAATGCGATATTAGAGATTCAAATCAGGTTGTTAAAGCATTTAGTGAATTAGATGGTATTGATATTTTTGTAAATAACGCTTCAATTTTTAAATCAAAATCCTTCATTGATTTGGATTTCATTGAAATAAATGAAATTTTAGACACCAACCTCAAAGGGACAATTTATTGTACCCTTTCTGCAATTAAAAAAATGAAAGAAGGAAGAATTATAAACATCTCATCAGTTTCAGGTCTTCATGGAATAGAAAATCAGACTATATATAGCGCTTCAAAACATGGAATTAATGGATTTTCAAATTCGTTATCAAAAGAATATTTAGACAAAAACATTAAAGTAACAACGATCTGTCCTGGAGGATTAGATACTCCTTTGTGGAACTCATCTAATCCATATAACGGAGACACTAACAGATTAATAAAGCCCGAAGAGATTGCAGATTTAGTATATTTTATATCAAAATCCAGTTTACAAACTGTATATAAAAATGTTACTATGTTTCCAGATAATGAATGGCATTAAATTAATATTATGAATTTAATTTACACTATGGCCGGGCAGTATGCTCGTTTTAAAGAAGAGGGATTTAAAATTCCAAAGTATTTGTTTCCTTGGGGGGCAAATAATATTTTAACTACTTCAATTGATTTGATGATTGATGGGTTTGATGATATTTTTTTTATAGTAAATAAAAGAGATAGTCAGTATTTCAATCATTTAAAAATGATAATGGATGAAAAAGGAATATCTAAGAATAATTTAATAGTAATTTCCGACACCCATAGTCAAAACGAAACTGCATTTAAAGGATTAAATCAAATAAAAACAAAATTAATTGGACCAATTTTCTTTCATAATGTAGATACTCTTTTGGTTAAAAGAGATTTTGATAGCATGAAGAAATCTATTTTGAAAAGCAGTGGTTATATTGATGTTTTTAGATCAAATTCACACGACTATAGCTATGTAATATCCAAACAAAGAAAAGTATTAGAAGTAGCTGAGAAAGTACTTATTTCTGAAATTGCATCTTCGGGGCTTTACGGGTTTAAAGATGTAGACACCTATTTGAAGTATTATAATCCTGGGTATATTATTAACATGTTTAGTAATTTAATAAGTGATGGTTTTAGCGTAGTTCATGGCGATGTGCATGACGAAAAAGACACAATAGTCTTGGGTACACCTAAAGAGTATTTTGATAACACCCAATTTCTTTTTTGATAGATGAGTTTCCCAATAATCATATATTCTCACTCTTCATATTCAGATGCTTGGCCCTTAATTCTAGGTCAATTCAAGGTGTTTTTGCCAGAAGTTAAAATTTACTTATTTGCAGATACTGATCCTGTAAAAGGAGAATATCACTTTGTAAAGTACGATGACAGTAAAAACTATAACGAAAGAATGCTAGAGTGTTTAAAAAGCATAACAGAACCAATCGTTTTATTTACACATGAAGATATGCCGCTATACGGGACACCTGATTGTAATAAACTTGACATTTATTACAATCATTTGAAAAATGATTTAGCAGACTCTATTAAACTTATTTTTGCAGGTTGGCCTTTTAAATCAAGAATTTCTTCATTTGACTCCTCTTTAAGTAAAAATAAACTTTCTAGATTTTCTATTCAACCCACGTTAATTAAGACGGAATCTTTAAAAAAAATATTAAAACGATATCCTTCAAAAAACCTTTGGGAGTTAGAGCGGAGAATTGCAAAAAGCTGGTATCATCCATACAAGGAATTTGCTTGTAATCTTAAAGGTGAGAAACATGGAAATCATTATGATTGCCCTGCGTATCCTTATTTGGCAACTGCTATAGTAAAGGGTGAATGGAACTTTGAACAATATGATATTTTGAGGCCAATGTTAAATAAATATAATATTAAATCCAGAAATTATGATTAAGCACATTGCATTTGATTTAGATGGAGTTTTACTCGATGCTAAACAAATACACTTTGAAGCTCTAAATAAGGCATTAGGCGAGAAGTACGCTATAAACTGGGCGGAGCATTTGTCTAAATATGATGGGTTAAAAACCAACCAAAAGCTTGAAATGTTATCTAAAGAAAAAGATCTTCCCTTGAGTCAGCACAAAGACATTTGGGCAAAAAAACAAGCATTCACCTTTAATGAGTTGTCAAATATTTCAGTTGAAACAAGATTGGTAGAAATTTTCTCCTATCTATCAGAGTCGGGATTTAAACTTAGTGTTTGCTCAAATTCAATACGAAAAACAGTTCTAACATCACTGTCAAAACTTGGAATAATAGAATATATAGACTATATATTATCCAACGAAGATGTTTCCAATTCAAAACCTCATCCAGAAATTTATTGGCGTGCTATCTCAAAAATGAATGTATTGCCGGAAGAGACATTGATTGTAGAAGACTCGCCTTATGGACTATTAGCAGCCTCTAGGACTAATGCCCACGTACTGCGTGTTAAAAACACTAGAGAATTAAGTTTAGAACTTATTAGAAAACATATTGAATCGAATATTATGAAAACTAGCAATTCTCCCAAATGGGAAGACAAAAAAATGAACGTATTAATCCCAATGGCAGGCGCAGGATCTCGATTTGAAAAGGCGGGGTTTACCTTCCCTAAACCCCTTATTGAGGTCAATGGCAAACCAATGATTCAGGTAGTTGTTGAGAATCTTAATATTGATGCAAATTTCATATTTGTAGTTCAGAAATCACATCGAGAAAAATATAATTTGGATTCATTTTTAAAATTATTACAACCAAATTGTAAAATTGTAGAAACAGATGGAATGACAGAAGGGGCTGCATGCACTGCTTTGCTCGCTAGGGACCATATTAATAATGATGCACCTCTATTTTTTGCCAATTCAGATCAGTTTGTTGAATGGGATTCAAACGAATTTTTTTATAAGATGAACGAAACCGATTCTGATGGTGGAATAGTTTCTTTTAAGGCCACACATCCTAAATGGTCTTTTGCTAAAGTTAATGAAGAAGGAAACGTTGTAGAAGTTGCAGAAAAAAATCCTATTTCAGACAACGCAACTGTAGGATATTATTACTGGAAAAAAGGGGCGGATTTTGTTAAATATGCTGAACAGATGATTGCAAAAGATATTCGTGTAAACAATGAATTTTATGTCTGTCCCGTTTTTAATGAAGCCTTTGAGGACGATCTTAAAATTAAATTATTTGAAATTAATAAAATGTGGGGACTGGGAACACCAGAAGACTTGAATAACTTTTTAAATTTTTACAAATGAAAAACAGACTTAAATTACTTTTTAAAGTTTTATTAAGGCCTTTTTTTCGATTTTTTGACACGATGCAAATTATTAATGGTAATAATCATGTAGGGGTAGGGGATAAATTTGGGTATAATTTTAAAGACTATTTTTATATAAATAAAATGGAACAAATAGAGCATGGTCTTACATTAGGCCTTGATTCCCATTCAAAAGAAATTGTTTTAAGAAAGATCGATATTTTTAAAAACATTCCTTTGTGGGATACAGTATATTCCAAAAACATCAGGACTTTCAATAGAGATGAAATATTATATAATGATGAGGAACTAAATGAAGCTAAAAAAATAAAAAAACAACTCCCAAAAATTAAAAAAAGTATTGATTTTAAAAATTACTTATGCGAGGTTGTTTATTATCACCATGGTCTAACCTTATTAGATTGGAAAGCATTAAATTTTTTATCTAATAAAATTTTTATTGATTGTGGTGCATCATTTGGAGATTCTGCTGTGATTTTTTCTAAATATTATAATCCAGAAAAAGTCATTTCCTTTGAGCTAACAAATGATGCCAAAAAAGCTGAGCAAGATTATTTTAAAACACTCATATCAAATCAAATAGATTTGAAAAAAATAGAATTTGTTCCAGAGGGAGTTTCTGATAAAAAATATAATCTAGACGGTAAAGATTTAAAATTAACAACAATTGATGATTTTGTAAAGCGAAATAATTTGGATAAAATTGGATTAATTAAAATGGACATAGAAGGGGCCGCTAAATTAGCAGTCTTAGGAGCGCTAAATACCATTAAAAATTATAGACCAATTTTAGTAATTTCTATTTATCATACACCTGAAGAGTTTTTTGAAATAAAGCCTTTAATTGAGAAACTGGACATAAAATATAAATTTATGATTAAAAATCTAAATCCAATTGATTATTTTGAGCATGAGACTATACTTTTATGTGTACCTAAAGAACTTTCTTGATTGTAATGAAACATCTAATATCACATAGAGGTAATATTTCAGGAAAATTTACTGATCAAGAAAACACCATTCCTTACATAGAGACTGCTATTTCTATGGGATATGATGTTGAAATAGATATTTGGATTAAGGATGATATTCTTTACTTAGGTCATGATGCTCCAGAACAAAATGTTTCTTTAGAGTGGTTAATAAATAGAAAAGATAAATTGTGGATTCATTGCAAAAGCTTGGAAGCACTTACTTTTTTCAATGAATGCAATGTTTCGTTTAATTATTTTTTTCATGATAGTGATGATGCAACTCTTACCTCTAAGGGCTTTATTTGGGTATATCCTGGTAAACAGCCGGTTAAAAACAGTATCGCTGTAATGCCAGAAATTAATGATGATAACTTTGCTGATTGTATTGGTGTATGCTCGGATTTTATTCAAAATTATACAACTAAATGATTTCTGTAATACTAACGGTCTATGCTCGCCCTCAGAATCTAGATTTACAGCTAGAAGCTATAAATAATCAAAGCATAAAGCCTAAAGAGATTATTATTGTTTTAGATAAAAACATTAATGTAGATTTTGATTTAAAAAAATACGAACAATATCAAATCGTAAGTTTCAATAAAAACATTGGGGTTTGGGGTCGATTTTCAGTTGCATTATTAACCTCTCAGCCTTATATCTGTGTTTTTGATGATGATACTATTCCTGGAAACAAATGGTTTGAAAACTGTTTAAACACATATAAAAAAGTAGACGGATTATTAGGTACAGTGGGTGTTCTCTTTAATAAAGGCTCGTTGGATTATGATTATTCTCAGCGTATTGGATGGCCAGATCCTAATGAATCAATCGAAGAAGTAGATATTGTTGGGCATTCATGGTTCTTTAAAAGAAAACATATAGAACACTTTTGGCAAAACACCTCAAAGCATTCCGAATTTAAAAAGTCTGGTGAGGATATTCATTTTTCATATATCCTTAAAAAAACATTAGGTTTAAATACATATGTTCCTCCACATCCGAAAGGTGATTTGAGTTTTTGGGGATCACTGCCTGAATATGCAACTAAATTTGGCAGTGATGAAAATGCCCTTAGCCTTGAGGTATTATCTACTCTTAGGATGTCTTCTTATATGAAAAAGGTAAGGGGAGATGGCTTTCGATTTGTTTCGGAGAAGGACAACAAAAGCTTGAATTTTGAGCCTAATTTAAAGTCAAATACTAACTATTTCATAAAAAATGGATACGCAACTTTTAAGTTATTTATTAAGAGGATCATAAAATGATTTTAATTGATTCAATTTATATTCATAACAGTGGTGGTAAGGTACTTTTAGAAATTTTAATTAATTGGATTAGAGTTAATAAGAAAGATTCATTTTTCTTTCTTTTTGATTCCCGACTTCCTTCATCAATAATAGCTAAAGTTTCACCTGAAAATTACAAGATTCTGAAAGCCAGTGAGAATAATAGAAAATTTTTTTACAAAAAAGAGCAATTATCATTCAGTCATTTTTTATGTTTTTCTAATGTACCACCTCCAATTAAAATAGAAAAACCAGTTACAATTTATTTTCATAATGATATCATTTTAGACCCTACAAAATCTAACATTGGCTTGATTCAAAAATTTAAATTTAGACTGAAAAAAAAATATATTAACGTAAAGAATCATAAACACTATAATTGGGCTGTCCAAACTTCCCTAATGAAGGATAAATTAATAAAGGCATTTGGAGTTAAATCAAAAAATATTTCCATTTTTCCATTTTTCGATGAGTTTACATCCGTTTTAAATAAAGATAAAATTTCAGACACTTTTTTATATGTTGCTAATTATACTCTAAATAAAAACCATAAAAGATTAATAAAAGCTTTTATGCAGGCTTCTATAGAAACCGACATTAACTTTACTTTAAAATTAACTTTAGAGGAAAAAGAATTCAAAGTTTTATTAAAAGAAACAAACTATTTAAAATCAAACTTTGAATTAATTAATTTAGGAATTTTAGACAAAAAGGGGCTTTTGGTTGCTTATGAAGAAGCAAATTTCTTTATTTATCCTTCATTAAAAGAAAGTTTTGGCTTACCCTTGATTGAAGCATCAAATTTTTCATGTTTTATTTTAGCATCAGATCT
>JGI20152J14361_10001362_pt1 | contig 16125 bp, 13 predicted proteins | sample COG_02_FD_14361 | JGI IMG/M metagenome (IMG submission 14361)
TTTCGTCCTCAAGCCAATCTTGCCATTGCATGGTCCCCTCGCCCTCAGAGCCAACGGTCGCATTCAATGATGCATCCCCACCACTCATGCGGCGGTTCATGCTGATCACTTCAGTTTCCGTTACACCCAGATCATTAGCAATACGGGCCACGTTTTCTGGACGCAGATCACCTTCTTCAAGTGCACCAATGCGGTTCTTGGCTTTGCGCAGGTTAAAGAACAATTTCTTCTGGGCAGAAGTTGTGCCCAACTTCACCAAAGACCACGAACGCAGGATGTATTCCTGAATGCTCGCGCGGATCCACCACATGGCATAGGTCGACAGACGGAAACCCTTTTCAGGATCAAACCGCTTAACGGCCTTCATCAAACCAACATTGGCCTCTGAAATCACTTCGGCTTGGGGCAGACCGTAACCGCGATAACCCATCGCAATTTTAGCTGCCAAACGCAGGTGGCTGGTAACCATTTTATGGGCCGCGCCTGTGTCTTCTTTTTCAACCCAAGCTTTAGCCGCCATGTACTCTTCCTCAGGCTCCAACATTGGGAACTTGCGGATTTCTTGCATGTAACGGTTCAGGCCACCTTCTGGGGTTGGTGCCGGTAGATTTGCGTAATTAGCCATTGTCAGTCCCTCTCATTTGGGTGCCCATGTTTATGGGGTTAACATTGATATGGGTGCCGCGCAGACAGGTTTCAAGAGGTTGCCTATGCGATAATTTCAATATGGAGACACCAATTGCAAAGGCCAATGCTATGTCACACGCCTCACGTCTATGTGCACCATGTGACATAGGCGTAACAAACGAAGGCTTCGCTATTTGGCTGGAATCTCAAGTGCTGCGATCAAACGGGACATATCCGCAGGCATATCCGCCTCAAAGCGCATCATCTCGCCGGTCACTGGGTGTTTGAACCCCAAAACAGCCGCGTGCAGAGCTTGACGCTTGAAAACACCAAGCTCACGCAGACCATCATCACTAATTGATCCTTTAGGCAGCTTGCGCTTGCCACCATAAACAGGATCACCAACAAGGCCATGACCGGCATGGGTCATATGCACGCGAATTTGGTGCGTACGACCTGTTTCCAACCAACATTCCATCAAGGCAATCACTTCAGGCGCACCAAAGCGCTGAACCGTACGGGCGCGGGTCACAGCGTGACGCCCCCCCTGAAACAACACCGCTTGGCGCTGGCGATCTGTTTTATGGCGGGCCAGTTGGGTGGTCATCCGCAAAATATTGCTGGTTTCAAAGCTTGCGCCCTTAACGCCACGCAACCTTGGATCATTCGCATCAGGCACGCCGTAAACCAGCGCTTTATAGTAACGTTCAGTGCTGTGGTCTGCAAACTGGGCTGCCAAACCATGGTGCGCCGTGTCCGTCTTGGCTGCGACTAAGATTCCAGATGTTTCTTTATCAATGCGGTGCACAATTCCCGGGCGCTTCATGCCACCAACGCCGGACAAAGTATCACCACAGTGGTGCATCAAGGCATTAACCAATGTGCCGTTCGGCGTACCAGGTGCAGGATGGACAACCATGCCCGCAGGTTTGTTTACTACAATCAGGTCGTCATCTTCATAGATCACATCCAACGGAATGTTCTCTGGCAAGATGTGGCTTTCTTCGGCCTCTGGCACGTCGATTTCAACATCAGCGCCCTCAAGAACCTTGGCCTTGGGATCAAGAACGACAACTCCGTTCACTTTGACAGAGCCATCCGTGATCAAACGGGACAAACGGGTGCGCGACAGCGATGCATCCTCTGGCACATCACGTGCAACCGCCTTATCAAGACGGGAGGGCGGAGCTTCGCTGATACGGAAACGAACTGAGGTGATCGACATGACAGATCCTGTTGAGCCCGCGAACTTGCGGTTTTTAAGACGGTTGGTGACAGTACTGACCGCCACCATGTTGATCGGCGTTGTAGTCGTGGTCGGGCTGCTTGTCACCCGCCTGTCGTCAAAAGGGCCAGACCTGCCCGAAATGATCACCCTGCCCGACGGATCAGAGGCGACTGCGTTCACGCAAGGGGACACATGGTACGCGATTGTAACGAGCGGGAATGAGGTCCTGATCTACAATCGGACGGATGGGACGCTAAAGCAGACGATCACGTTGGAGTAAGGGCTACTCGCCGCAATCGGTGTAGTTGCTTTGCACGCAGGCGGTCGCCATTGCTTGGCCTTTCGAAATTTCTTCGGGAGACATTGATTTGGCGAGGAACACAGACATCGCCTCTTGTTTGCTTCCCGAACCCGTTGCGCTATCATCACTCACAGTATTTGATGCCGCTATGATAAACCACATTTGAGCAGTTACATTGTCGCGATCAACACCATACCCCATCATATACATGGCACCGAGTGAACGTTGAGCAGGGGCGAAGTTCTGTTTTGAGGCCAATCTAAGCAAACGTAAGCTCTCAGGAAAATTGCGACGCATGTCTTTGGAACCGACAAGCATGGCTCCAAGCTCTGCTTGCGCCACTGGATGTCCTTGATCAANTGCGAGTCTGTACCATTTTTCAGCCTCTTTGTAGTCCTTGGGAAAGCCGCCTGGATAATCGCCCCACAACCAACCACGGTACAGTTGTCCTAAGCTGACTTGCGCATCCGCGTCACCTTGTTCGGCAGCCACTCTTCAAACGCAGCTTTGTAATCGCCAGCTTGGTAGGCATCATTCCCCTTATAAAAATCCTGCGCAACAGCAACGNTACTTGAACAACAAACCAAACTCGCGGCTAAAAATAGGTTATGGAGAGCATTCATTCGGTAAATCCTTGTTACTACCCACCCAAATAATCACCTCACAGTTGAATTGTGAAGCCAAACCATAAAGGCTAATGATCAGATCTGAATGTAGGGGTAAGTGGTACCACCTCCTGGTCTCGAACCAGGGACCTCCTGATCCACAATCAGGCGCTCTAACCAACTGAGCTAAGGCGGCACTTGTGGGCTGATTAACCGCCCAAACAAATGAACGCAATACCTTTCAAACCAAATATTGCACCTCAATCTTATCAATCTGCCCGAAATGGATATTTCAAAGGGCATATCCGCGATCTTGCCAAACATAGTGCATGTAGATAGCACAGGCTCATCATTTCCGGAGAATACCCAATGGGCATCAATAAAGAACGCGACGTCGAAGCAAACATGCAAATCGGTCCAACCGACCTTGGCATGGTCCGCATTTTCATCGAATCGCAAGGCATCGAAGTTCCAATGGATTTTGAACCAGACGAAGCCGAAGAAATCGCAGAAGAGATTCGTGCTGCAGCTATGGCTGCCCGCACTGTAAAATAACTCAGAATTTAGGGCTGCGGACACAACAGTTCGCATCCCTAACGAAATCCTAAGGAGGCGCGCATAAATATCTGCGTGATCGATCCTTCAAGGTTTCCAGACTTGTCGTAAACATAATGGCCAAACGGCTGAGTGATTGTTGGGCTACACCCCCAATTACCAGCCACTGATGTCACCGGTGATATTCAGCTGCGGTTTGACAGCCGCAATCCATGTGCCACGCAAACATTTCAGCGGGCCCGCTTATCATTCAACATACTTGGTTGTCGCAATGACGACCCTACAGATCCCCCGAACGCCAGATTGGCATCGGGGCAATCGGCGTCTGACTACCGCAACACCCCTTGCCCCCGCCCTTCGCACGCCCTACCTAAGGGGAGACGGGTTCTGCTCTCTCTGTGATCGGTTATACATTCCAGAGGCCTTAAGCAATTCCTCGGCCGCTGGCTCTGTTCGGACCCTGGTTCGATTACCTGGTGACCACCTGTACATACAGGTCCCCCGGAATACAGAACCAAGCGTTTGTAGTGGTTCCCGTCACTTACCCTACAGTATCAGCCGCCCACGGCATTGCGCACCATTTGCCAATATTGGTCCTGCACTTCGTTTAGGCTAAGGCGGCCTTCGCTACGAAACCATGTGTTCACACCCGTTAGCATCGCGATCACTGCAAATGTTGCGATCTTTGCATCCTTAACAGTCCAAGCGCCGCTTGCTTGCCCTGCGATCAGAATGTTCTGAAGGCGGTTTTCGTATTGGCCACGCAGGTCTTCGATCAAGGCAAAATTTTCAGGCGTCAGATTACGCAGCTCCATATAGGCGATAAACACTGCCTCGGGCCGCTCATGATGGAAGGCGATGTGAAAACGGACGAACTGCTCTAACATTTCCAACGGCGGCGCTGCATCCTCATCAGGCAAAGCGACCAACAATTCGGTCATATGGGACTGCATCAGATCAAACAGCAGGCTTTGTTTATCGGGTGTGTAATTATACAGCGCCCCGGCCTGCACACCGACCTCGCTGGCGATTTGGCGCATGGAAACAGCGGCAAACCCGTGCTTGGCAAACAGCTCAAGCGCGGCGGTGCGTATTTTAGGGCCTGTGATGCCCGAGTGTGATCCTGTTGTACGTGCCATACCCCAATGTTATATGAACAAGCGTTCAGAACCAAGCACCGCTTGCGCCAAACCTTTGGCTGGTGCATCAAGCGTACAACAGTTGGAAAAAGACATGCGCTTGATTGCTTTCATTTTACCCTTAGCCCTGATGGCCTGCACTCAGTTTCCTGAGTTGGACGGTGTTGTTTCAGATGCTGGAAAAATGCGAAATACCCAAAACTGCGTCCCATCAATACATTGTTGGCCCAAACCGCCTCAACAGGACCATCTGCTGAAGAAACGATCAGCACCATAGATGCGCGCATTGCAGCCTTGCAAAACCGCGCAGCCGCCTTGCAAGGCGCAGTTGTGGATCAGGACACACAAAATCGCATGCAAAACGGCGTGAACTAAGGCTTTTCTCGCGTTGCATGGAAGCCCTAAAACGGCTACATCGCGCCAAACGACCAATCATCCAAAAGGACCCAAACTATGTCACAGCCTCTTCGTCTTGGTATTGCCGGCTTGGGAACTGTTGGAGTTGGGGTTGTTAAAATCATCCGCAAGCAAGCGGCTCTTTTACAGGCCCGCACGGGTCGCGAGATCACAATCAGCGCCGTAAGCGCGCGCAGCAAAGGCCGCGATCGCGGTGTGGCGCTTGATAGCTATGCATGGGAAGACGATCCTGTTGCATTGGCAAAGCGTGAAGATGTTGATGTTTTTGTTGAACTTATGGGCGGTGCCGATGGCCCGGCCAAAGCCGCGACTGAGGCAGCCATCGCTACGGGCAAACACGTGATCACCGCGAACAAAGCTATGCTTGCAATGCACGGTCACGCGCTCGCGCAAGCGGCTGAAGCCAAAGGCGTCTCACTGCGTTATGAAGCTGCTGTAGCGGGTGGCATTCCTGTGATCAAAGCGCTGACCGAGGGTCTGGCTGGTAATGAGATTACCCGCATCATGGGTGTGATGAACGGGTCGTGTAACTATATCCTGACCCGCATGGAAGATTCAGGCCTTAGCTATCAAGAAATTTTCGCTGAGGCCGATGGCCTTGGCTATCTCGAAGCAGATCCACAACTGGATGTTGGCGGCATTGATGCGGCCCATAAACTTGCGATCCTCAGTTCGATCGCCTTTGGCACCAAAGTCGATTTTGACGCCATTGTTCTTGAGGGCATCGAACGCGTCAGCATCGAAGATATCAAAGCAGCAGCCGACATGGGCTATAAGATCAAGTTGCTGGGCGTGACCCAGATGACAGGTCGTGGCCTAGAGCAACGCATGCAGCCGTGCCTTGTGCCAACCAGCTCTCCTTTGGGACAGTTGCAGGGCGGCACAAACATGATCGTTATTGAAGGCGATGCGATTGAACAAGTTGTCTTGCGCGGCCCCGGTGCTGGCATGGGCCCAACAGCCAGTGCTGTGATGGGTGACGTCTGTGACATCGCACGCGGTTTCCATCTGCCGGTCTTTGGACAGCCTGTGGAAATGCTGGTTGAAAGCAAGCCTGCGAAATCGACAATGCCAGCCCCTTACTATCTGCGCATGGGCGTGGTGGATAAGCCTGGTGCGATGGCAAAGATCGCTACTGTTTTGGGCGAGGCTGGGATCAGTATCGACCGCATGCGCCAATACGGCCATGCTGAAACATCTGCCCCAGTTCTCATCGTGACGCACAAAGTTTCCAGCGCAGCCATTGAAGCTGCTTTGGAAGCGATGGAAAGCACAGGCGTCTTGGCCTCTGCCCCCGTTGCGCTTCGCATTGAAGAAGTTTGAGGGCATACTCCCCCAAACATGACTGCTTTTGCCTGACGNATCTGTGGATGCCTCCGGCGGGAGTTTATTTTGTAAGATGAACGGGGGATTGCGTGTCATTTCTGGGGGTTGAGCATTCACTAAATGGACGCCGTTGGGTTGGTCCTGCAATCGAAGTTGACCGCGCCGCCGAGGCGATTGCCCAGCAGACTGACCTGCCCCGCCCTGTAGCCCAAGTGTTAGCCCGTCGCGGCGTTGCCCCTCAAGAAGCTGCTACGTTTCTTGCCCCCTCGTTGCGTGAACTCTTGCCTGATCCGCGATCTTTGCATGACATGGAAAAGGCAGCGACGCGCTTTTTGGCTGCCGTTACATCCCGTCAACGCATTGCTATTTTTGCAGATTATGATGTTGATGGCGGCAGTTCTGCTGCGTTATTGATTGTGTGGCTTCGGTCTTTGGGTTTGCAAGCCACCTTATATATCCCCGATCGCATTGATGAAGGTTATGGCCCCAATGATGAGGCAATGTCTGCCCTTGCCCGCGCCCATGACCTGATCATTTGTGTAGATTGCGGTACACTTTCGCACGGTCCTATTGCTGCTGCAATTGGCGCAGATGTCATTGTGCTTGATCACCACTTGGGTGGTGAAACACTGCCGGATGCATTGGCCATTGTGAACCCCAACCGCCAAGATGAAGACGGGGCATTGGCCCATCTATGTGCGGCAGGTGTTGTGTTCTTAATGTTGGTCGAAGCGGGTCGTCAGATGCGCGGCGCAGGCCAGCAAGGTCCTGATTTGATGTCCCTGCTGGATTTGGTCGCTCTGGCAACAGTTGCCGACGTTGCCCCACTGATCGGTGTGAACCGCGCGTTTGTACGCCAAGGCCTACGTGTAATGGCGCGGCGCGATCGCCCTGGCATCGCAGCCCTTGCAGATGTGTCACGTATGGATACGACCCCATCTTCTTATCACCTTGGGTTTCTTTTAGGTCCCCGCGTGAATGCAGGTGGTCGCATTGGCCAAGCGGATCTGGGCGCACGCTTATTGGCCTGCGACACCGAGCACGAGGCAGCAGCTATGGCCGAACGCCTTGATCAGTTGAACACCGAACGCCGTGATATCGAGGCTACTGTTCGGGCTGCTGCGATAGAACAGGCTGAGGAACGCGGGTTTGATCGCCCATTGGTTTGGGCCTCTGGCGAGGGATGGCATCCAGGCGTGGTGGGTATTGTTGCCTCGCGTCTGAAAGAAAATTCAAACCGTCCCTCAATTGTTATCGGCTTTGAGGACGGAATCGGCAAAGGTTCAGGGCGTTCTGTTTCTGGAATCGATCTAGGTGCACCCATTCAACGCCTCGCAAATGAAGGCCTGTTGATCAAAGGTGGCGGCCACAAAATGGCGGCGGGTTTGACAGTGGCCGAAGACAAGCTTGAGGCAGCCATGGAGCGCCTTTCCGAGCTGTTGGACAAACAAGGTGCCGGACAGATCGGTGCCGCTGATTTGCGCCTAGACGGTGCAATGATGCCAATGGCGGCCACTGTCGAGTTGGCAGAGCAAATTGAACAGGCCGGTCCCTTTGGCGCAGGTGCCCCAGGCCCACGCTATGCCTTTGCAGACATGCAAATTTTCTTTGCCAAGCGGGTTGGTGAGAACCACCTTAAGTTGACCTTTGGCGACACCGAAGGTGGACGGATGGAAGCAATAGCATTTGGTGCATTTGATACGGATATGGGTCCCGCACTTGAACAACATGGTGGTGCGCGTTTCCACCTTGCGGGGCGGTTGGACATAAATACTTTCCGTGGACGTCAAACGATTCAGCTTAGGTTGGAAGACGCTGCACCCGCTTGATAAAAAAAACCGCAATTTTGTGTTTTTTCCACTTGCGCAGTTGGCCTCCTTTCCCTAAATAACGCCTCACCACAGCGGCCCGTTCGTCTATCGGTTAGGACATCTGGTTTTCAACCAGGAAAGAGGGGTTCAACTCCCCTACGGGCTGCCATGGTACCTCCCACCTTACTCACAAATATTTTAGTACACCTCGGTGCGATCTATTGCTTGATCGTGTGAACACACTGGTTCTGAAAGCGGATCGCCACCACAGTTTGTTCAGTTAAGACTGAACAAACTTGAACATCGCCGTCGCAAGACCTATGTGTCCCTCACAGCAAGGGAAGTATTATGTCCAACGATCCAAACATCGACGCGATCAGAAGCGATTTCATTGAAAAAACCGGCCTAATCTCCCAATCCGAAGGGTTGCCGCGGATTGCTGGCCGCATATTTGGCATGTTGATATTTGATGGACAGGCAGTCGCATTTGCCGATCTTGCGACAAAGCTGGAAGTCAGCCGCGCCAGCGTCAGCAGCAGCATTCGCCTGCTTGAAGAACGTGGACTGATCAAACGCATGACCAAATCCGGTGACCGTCAGGACTATTTCCGCCTCGCCACTGACCCTTACGCCACGATGCTGCAAGGCCTGCAAAAAAGAACACAGGCCAACCGCGATGAAATTGCAGAAACTATTCAATCACTGCCCGCCAATTCTGAGGCCGCAGATCGTCTGAATGAATACGCCAAATTTCACGAATCAAAGAGCGCTGCGATCATTGTCGCGTTGGAAACCATTCGCGCAGCAGCCCCCACATCATCCGAGCCACAAAATGCCGTCTTGAAGGAAAACCAAAATGACTAAGACCAAAGCCAAAAAAGACGAGACCGCTGTGGCGAAACCGGTAGCCAAAGCGAGATCGACCGCTGCGATAAAAGTACCTGCAGCCCAAAAAGCCGCCGAACAAACTACACCCACACCGTTGATCTTTACGTCTGATAAAGGCGCATCCGGTTCCATGTGGATGGCGGCGTTTTTGGTGATCGCGATTGTGGGCTGGATGGGCAGCGGATTTGTCCTGCCTTCCGAGGATGAAGAAGAACCCATTGTAGTCCGCGCAGATGTGCAACCCGTTGCCGTAGCTGTCACAACCTCGGTCGCCGAAACTGTCACACAATTTTATCAGGCCGAAGGTCAGGCCCAGCCAGATCGCGATACAAACGTACGCGCCGAAATCTCGGGCGATATCGCAGAGGTATTGGTATCCAAGGGCCAAGACATTGAAGCAGGAGCCGTCATCGCCCGCTTTGATGCAACCAACAATGACGCTGAAGCCAACCGCGCGGCCCAACAGTTGGCCCAAGCCCAGCGTGAATTTGACAATGCAGAACAGTTGCTAGCGCGCGGTGTTTCCACCGCAGATCGCGTATCACAGGCGCGTGCCGCCCTTGCCGCCGCTCAGGCGCAAGTGACTGAAGTGGAACAGGACGCCAAGGCGCTAACGATTACAGCCCCTTTTGCGGGTCGCATAGAAACCCTGAACATCGATGAGGGTGAATTTATATCTGCTGGCAGCGAAGTGGGGCGCATTGTCGACATCACGCCGCTGACAGTCGCCATTCAGGTGCCACAACAATCCCTGACCCGTTTGGCCATCGGTCAAACCGCAACCGTCCGCTTTATTACGGGCGAAGAACGTACTGGGACGCTCACCTTTGTTGGCACTTCTGCTGCTGCCGAAACGCGCACGTTCTTGGCCGAGGTAGAGGTGACCAATGATGATCGTGCGATCCCTGCAGGTATATCAGCCGAAGTTGTAATCCCAACTGGGGATGCGACAGCCCACTTTCTGTCCCCCTCAATCGTCTCTTTGAACACCGAAGGAACACTGGGCGTCAAAACGGTGGATGCTGACAACATGGTGGCGTTTTATCCGATCCAGATGGTCAAAGCACAGATCGACGGCATCTGGGTCACTGGCCTTCCAAAGACTGTGGATGTGATCACCGTGGGCCAAGGATACGTTAACAAGGGCGAAATTGTTGCCCCATCCCCTGCGGAGCCAAAATAATGGACAGCATAATTAACGCCGCATTCTCGCGGACCCGTGTGGTCGTCATGGCCCTCATGCTGGTTCTTGGCATCGGCGCTTTCGCATATTCCGCCATTCCTAAAGAGGCCAACCCCGAAATACCGCTTCCGCTGTTTTATGTGTCTACCAGTTTGGACGGCATCAGCCCAACGGATGCAGAGCGTCTGCTGTTGGAACCGATGGAGACTGAATTCTCATCCATTTCAGGATTGGACAGCATGAATTCGGACGCCGCCGAAGGCTTCGCCAGTATCCAATTGGAATTTGCACCTGGTGGCGACAATCAAGAGGCGCTGGACAAGGTACGCGAAGCTGCAGACCGCGCCCAAGGCGACCTGCCCGATGATGCCCGTGATATTACGATCACGGAAATCAACACCGCCCTTTTCCCGATTCTAAACGTGATCCTGTCAGGCCCCGCACCTGAACGAACATTAAACGCGCTGGCCGAAGACCTGCAGGACGAAATTGAAGGGATTGAGGGCGTTCTTGAGGCCGAAATCGGCGGACAGCGCTTTGAGTTTCTTGAGGTCCTGATCGACCCAACCGTTTTCCAAACCTATAACCTGTCCTTTGACGAACTGATTGGCCAAATCCAACGCAACAACCGCTTAATCGCGGCGGGTGCGATTGAAACTGGGTCAGGGCGCATCGTGTTGAAAGTTCCGGGACTAATCGAAGACCTTGATGACGTAATGTCGATGCCTGTTAAGGTACGCGGCGATGCGGTTGTGACCTTTGGCGATGTCGCCACGATCCGCCGGACCTTTGAAGACCCCAGTTCATTTGCGCGGATCAACGGCCAACCTGCTTTGGCCCTTGAGATCACCAAACGTTCAGGCGCGAACATCATTGAAACCGTCGACGCCGTTCGCACCGTTGTCGAAGAGCTGCGAGTTGAATGGCCCGAGAGCATCAAAATCACCTACCTTCAGGACCAAAGCAAGCAGGTCAAAGACATGCTCAGCGACTTAGAGGCCAACGTGATCGCAGCCATCATTCTAGTGATGATCGTGATCGTTCTGGCCCTTGGCACACGCTCTGCGATCCTAGTGGGATTATCGATTCCTGGCGCATTCTTGGCTGGTGTCATCGCGCTTTGGCTGATGGGTTACACCATGAATATCGTTGTGTTGTTTTCCCTGATCCTTGTGGTTGGCATGCTGGTGGACGGTGCGATTGTGACCACCGAATTGGCTGACCGCAAACTGCAAGAAGGGCTGCCCCCGAAAGAGGCCTATGCATTTGCCGCCAAACGCATGGCTTGGCCCATCATCGCCTCTACGGCCACCACCCTCAGCGTATTTATCCCTCTGCTGTTTTGGGCCGGATTGATCGGTGAATTCATGAAGTTCCTACCAATCACCGTCCTGTTGACGCTGGCCGCGTCATTGTTTATGGCACTGATCTTTATCCCTGTTGTCGGCGGATTAATCGGCAAACGCCAACCCCAATCTGCCAAAGCAAAAGCAGCGCTTCATGCGGCTGAATTCGGCGATCCACGTGAAATGGGCGGTTTTACAGGGCGGTATGTCAAGCTGTTGCAATGGGCCATCCTGCGCCCTGCCACGACGCTATTGTTGGCCTTGGCTTTGCTGTTGGGTGGTTTCGGTATGTACGGGACCTTTGGCAAGGGCGTCACGTTCTTCCCATCAACAGAACCCGATTTCATGCAGGTGCAAGTGCGCGCACGCGACAACTTTTCGATCTTTGAACGCGACGCCTTGGTGCGCGCAGTTGAGGACCGCCTGTTGGGGTACGAAGAAATCGCCAGCATATATGCCCGCTCTATGATGAGCGCAGGCCAAGGCGACGAAGAAACCATCGGCACATTACAGTTGGAATTGACCCCTTGGAACACGCGGCGCACAGCGGCCGACCTTGGCGTTGATATTCGCAAGAGCGTGGCTGACATCGCAGGGATCGATGTGCAGGTTCAAACCGAAAGCGGTGGACCCGCAGATGGCAAGCCTGTGAACCTAAAGGTAAAGGCCCGCAATCCCGAAGTGCAGGCACAATCCGTGCAAGTCATTCGCGATATTATGGACGAAATCGGTGGCTTTACCGACGTCACCGACACGCGGCCTGTGCCGGGGGTTGAGGTTTCGATCCTTGTGAACCGCGCCGAAGCCGCACGTTTTGGCGCAGATGTCAGCCTGTTGGGACAAGCCGTTCAACTGCTGACCCAAGGGATCACAGTTGCGGATTATCGACCCGATGACATTGACGGATCACTTGATATTCGGGTGCGTTTCCCCCGTGAAGAACGCTCATTGTCCGAACTTGCTGGTCTTCGTGTGCCTACGTCGTCTGGCCTAGTCCCCATTTCTAACTTCGTGACCTTCGCCCCGTCTGAACGCACCGGCGTTATTCGCCGTATCGATTCAAAACGGGTGACAACGATTGAGGCCAATGTGGCCCCTGATGTCTTGGTCAACGATCAAATCACCCTTTTGACCCAAGCGCTGAATGAAGCGGAATTGCCTGATGACGTTGAATTCAGTTTTGGCGGTGAGGCAGAGGATCAGGCCGAAAGCATGATCTTCTTGGTGAGCGCCTTTGGGGCGGCGATCTTTATGATGTTTGTGATCCTCGTGATCCAATTCAACAATTTCTACCAAGCATTCATCGTAATGAGTGCAATCGTGTTCTCAATCGCAGGTGTCTTGCTGGGGTTGCTGGTCACGGGCCGTGCCTTTGGGATCGTGATGGGGGGCATCGGCGTGATCGCCTTGGCTGGCATCGTGGTGAACAACAACATCGTTTTGATCGACACCTACAATGCGCTCAAACGTTCAGGCCAATCCCCGCTTGAGGCCGCCTTGCGTACGGGCGCACAACGTTTGCGCCCTGTAATGTTGACCTCCCTGACCACCGCACTTGGGCTGATGCCGATGGTCATTGGCGTGAACCTAAATTTCTTCTCCAGAGAAATCGTTTATGGCGCGCCTTCGACCCAGATGTGGACGGAGCTGTCATCCGCCATCGCAGGTGGATTGGTCGTGGCGACCGTGCTGACGTTGGTCGTGACACCTGCCATGTTGATGCTGGGAGAACGGCGGGCAAATCGAAACGTCGCAGGATTGGTGCCCGCAGAATAGTAAAATACCACCATCCCTTTGATCAGATAAGGGATGGCGGGGATTATGCACCTGATGACGGCATCAGTCCTTCATGATAAAATGTTTGACGCGCACGCCCTGCCCGTTTGGATGCATAAAGCGCAAGATCCGCTTCTTCATAAAGTTGCTTGGCTGTTGCAAGGCGGTTCGAGGTCTTGAACACCGTCCCAATGCTGGCTGAAATTCTACACACATTTTCCTGAAACAGGATTGGATATTCGAGCTGTGAAATTATGCGGTTCCCGATCCTTTTCAGAACAGCAATATCGTTGAGATCTGGAAACAAAATAACAAACTCGTCCCCGCCCAACCGCGCCACAGTATCCGTAACACGCGTTTCTGCGGCCATTATTCGAGAGACCATTTGCAACACATAATCGCCTGCAGCATGGCCGTGTGAATCATTCACCATCTTAAAAAAATCTAGATCAATTTGCATCAATGCGAACGGACTGCCTGTTTCCAAATGACGTTCAATGATCACGTCAAAGGCACGCCGATTCTTGAGCCCCGTCAATGTGTCCGTAAACGCCTGTTCTTCTGCCGCGATCATCGCCACCTGAAGCCGCTGGTTCAATTTGCGCGAGGCTTCCATCGCAGCGGATTTTGCTTCGACCAGATACAGCATCTCCACGGTCAAATCAGTGGGGGCAAAATCGGTACTGGTCAGATCATAGACTTGGACCGCCTCAACTGCTGAAATGCCAAAAGACAGGTTCACAATCTGCTGTCCATCCACACAACTGGGCACCAACACGCCCTTAAGGTTGGTGGTCGGAGGGTCACGCAGCTGGAGGTGTAATTTGGAACCCGCAACCCCCATCAATTCCTTCGCAGAATTGACAGAACGTGGACGCTTTAATGCGAAAATTTCAAGGAACCGTTTGCCTAGCCAATCACCTTTATGCCTGATTTTCTCAAGCGTTGGGCCAACGTGAATAATATGACCCGTTTTGTTCAGAACAAGGTGCATCGGGCAAAGCACATCAAAAATGGCAGCCATGTCGCAAGGCGTGGCTTCAGCCCCTGTTCTATCAGATAGAATGTCAGTCATCCCTGCACCCCAGATCAAACCGCCGCCCAGTCGCAAACTCGCTGGCGACCAAAGAAATTGAAATGGTTTCGATCCCTTGAGACGCACCAAGATGTTCCAGCATAACCAATGCGCCATAATCATCCGCCATTGCCCGCAAAATGCCGATGAACACATGCCCTGAACCCGCTATCGGGCTGCGACAAGCCAGGGAATATTGCGTTGCTGTTTGGTCGCGTAAATCCAGTTCTGGCAAAACCAAATCTGACACCGCCAGTCGCGCACGATCAGGCAATTCGTCCAATGAATGCAGAAACTCTATGAATGTATCCCCGCCAAAGCGCAGCAACCGCCGCAAGCTTTCGGTGTTGGGATGTGACACCAGATAGGTACCAAGGTCTTCCATCAGTTCAAACCGCGGCCTGTGTAAAACAGCGCTCGCCGTGTCCAGGATTTCATTGGTTAGGTCGTTGTCGTAGATCAACAACGTTTCGAAATCAGAAAACCCGATGTCCGCGACCCGCGCACATTCAGTCCAGCGATCAACCCCATAGGTATCAATGACAAAGCACTGTATCGCGCGATTTGTTAGCCCATGCATTGTTGCCTCGTTCCCAATCCCATGGGCACGATGCACTGGTATCTCTTAACATTCCCCCAACACAAAAGAGACGCGGAAAATCTTAATTAATATAGCCCGCTGGATTAAAAATCGGTCGGCGCACCGCCCTCTTCTTTGCGCCGCGCGACAAAGGCAGCCAATTCTTCACGAATGGCTGGATCCATCGGAGGTTCTTCAAAGTTTGCAATGATTTCTTTGAACATTCTATGCGCTCGTTCTGGCGTCCACACACCGCCATCGACCTCCCAACCCTCATAGTTTTTCCAGTCGCTCAAGAAGGGCTGGTAAAACGCCGTCGTATAGCGATCTTGGGTGTGTTGAATGCCAAAGAAGTGCCCATCGTTCCCGACTGATTTGATTGCATCAAGCGCAATATCATCCACCTCGGTCGCCCAAATCTTGGGATCAAGGTAGCGCTGAATTTGCTGCAGCACTTCGCAGTCCATGATGAACTTTTCAGGACTGGCGATTAGACCACCCTCAAGCCACCCAGCTGCGTGGTAAACCATGTTAGTCCCAGACTGCACAGCCGCCCAAAGGCTATTGGATGTTTCCCACATCGCCTGCCCGTCCGGCACATTGGCCGCGCACACGCCCGAAGACCGCATCGGCAAACCATAGAACCGCGCCATCTGGCCCGTCATCTGGGTCGCCCGCATGTATTCAGGTGTTCCAAATGCAGGGGCGCCAGACTTCATATCGACGTTGGATGTAAACGTCCCAATGGCACAGGCGACACCAGGGTTGATATATTGCGCCAATGCAATCGCGCACAGGCCCTCAGCCAGCGACTGCGCCACAGCACCTGACATCGTGACAGGGGCCATCGCCCCCGCAAGGGTGAACGGCGTCACCACAAGCGCCTGACCACGACGCGCAAGACGCATCCAGCCGTCCATCATCGGATAGTCATGTTTTAATGGCGAGGNAGAGTTGATGTTCGTGTACATCTTGGGGCTGGCGTCAAATTCTTCGTGAGTGTGACCACCTGCGATACGGACCATCTCGACCACGTCCTCCACCCGTTCTTTCCCCAAGGAATAGGCGTGCATGACTTTGTCGGTGATGGTCAGTTTATCGTACAATACATCGAGATGGCGCACGCTAGCATGTACATCGACAGGTTCCACAGGATAGCCGCCAGCAAAGTGGATGCAGTTGAAATACTGGGTCAGCTTCAAAAGGTTCTGACACATCTCACGGGTGCCCGACACTTTGGTACCAATCGACATGTCCCAATAGCTTGG
>JGI20152J14361_10001372_pt1 | contig 16070 bp, 8 predicted proteins | sample COG_02_FD_14361 | JGI IMG/M metagenome (IMG submission 14361)
GGCGTCAATGCGGGCGCGCGCCGCCGCGGCATCGTCACTGTAGCGGCCGTCTAGGCGCAGCCCTTGGGGTTGGGCAATGGCCAACCCATGTGCCAACGCACCTGTTTTAACAGCGGACGGCTGCAATCGCATACCCCGCCCTGCTGGGCGATCGGGCTGCGTGAGCACGAGAACAACCTCATGACCGGCTTGGACCAACGCGTCAAGACTCGCGGCTGCGAACGCGGGCGTACCGGCAAAAATAACCCGCATGCGCTAAACGCCCTTTACCGCGCGTCGCGCTGTTGTTTTTGTAATTTGGTCTTGATGCGGTTGCGCTTCAAGGGCGATAAATACGCAACGAATACCTTACCCATTAAATGATCCATTTCATGCTGGATACACACCGCCAGCAAGTCATCGGCCTCAATCTCACGGCTAACGCCGTTGTCGTCCAGTGCACGCACGGTCACGCGCTCAGCACGGGGCACACCATCGTAAATACCCGGCACCGAGAGGCAGCCCTCTTCCGCCAACTTACTCTCTGCGCTTTGCCAGAGCACTTCGGGGTTAATCAGCACCAGCGGCGTATCGCGCGCCTCACTCACGTCGATCACGATGACGCGCTCATGCACATCAACTTGTGTGGCCGCCAGACCGATGCCATTGGCGTCATACATCGTCGCCAGCATGTCTTTCACCAACTGCTTGACGCGCGCGTCCACGACCGCAACCGGTTTCGCAACAGTGTGGAGCTTGGGATCTGGATAACAAAGAATGGGCAGGAGATGTGGCTGAGACATGGCAACAAAGAGTCTTAAGAGTTAACCCCAATATTGTCGCGTTTTTTTGCCGCTTCGCTAACTACCGCCCCGGCATACCCCTATGCCTATTTCTGGGGTGCACGCGCACACTCGACAGCTATGGCCCCTACACCGTCAGACAACACCCCTGCGTGGCCGCTCTGGCTTCGGCTACTACGCGTGCCGGGCCTAGGGCCTGCCCGCATCAAACGCGTGTACCTCGCGATGCAAATGGACGGCGCGGTGGAGGCGGGTGCGCTCGCCCAAGGACCTCACGCGTTGCAAAACAACCCCTTGCTCGGGTTGCGTTACGGACTAAGCGCTGCGCAATGTCGTGCCTTTGGCGACCACAGCCCGGAATGGCAGCACACCCTAGACCAGACGCAGCGCTGGTTAGCGCAGGGAGAGACACGTTTCATCGTCACGTTGGGCGAGCCCGACTATCCACCGCAGCTCATGGACATCAGTGACCCGCCGACGCTGCTGTTCGGAGAGGGCTGCCGCGGTCTGCTGACGGCCCCCCCAGCGCTCGCGATCGTCGGCAGCCGAAACCCCAGCGCACAAGGTCTGCGCAATGCCAACCGCTTCGCCGCCACCGCCGCCGAAAGCGGCTTGACCGTTGTCTCTGGCATGGCTTTGGGTATTGACGGCGCGGCGCACGCTGGCGCCCTGAGCGTCGCCGCACAGACGGGGCCCAACACCATGGCCGTTCTGGGAACCGGTATCGATGTGGTCTACCCTCGCCAGCATCAGCAGCTGGCAGGCGATATCGCCGAGCAAGGCTTGTTACTGTCCGAGTTCGTCTTGGGTGCGGGGCCGCAACGCATGCACTTTCCCCGGCGTAACCGTCTCATTGCTGGCCTAGCGCTTGGGACACTTATCGTTGAAGCGGCGCCAGCATCCGGCTCACTCATAACGGCGCAAATGGCCGTCGATATGGGGCGCGAGGTGTTCGCGATTCCGGGGTCCATACATGTGACACAGTCCAAGGGCTGTCACTTGCTGATTAAGCAGGGAGCCAAACTCGTGGAGTCGGTCGCCGACATACTCGATGACCTGTCCCCATTGCCACCCCGCCCCAACCGAACCAGCCGACCCAACGGTACTGCAGAAGCGGCCGACGACGTCTTACATCCCGGGCTGTGTCAGCACATGGGGTTTGATCCGCTCAGCTTGGACGACTTACTGAGCCGCACACAATGGGATGTGGCAAGTCTGCAAGTCGCGTTATTTGAGCTAGAGCTCGCCGGGCGGGTGGCGCGTATGCCGGGCGGGCTTTTCCAGCAGCTCGCGTAAGCGCGCTGGCAGGTGTGCGACGTTAGACCATTGCCCCGGCATTCGGGTCATCCGGGTCGGTGTCATTGCCAGCGCCCGGTGCTTTGGCCTTGATAAGGTCTTCGCGGCGAATACCCAACCACATGCCCACCGCAGCGGCGACGAACACCGACGAGTAGATGCCGAACAGAATACCAATCGTGAGCGCCAGCGCAAAGTAGTGCAACGTTGGCCCACCAAAAAACAGCATGCTGAGCACCATGATCTGGGTCGACCCGTGGGTAATGATGGTGCGACTAATGGTCGACGTGATGGCGTGGTTGATGGTTTCAACCGTGGTGAACTTGCGATAGCGGCGGAAGGTTTCACGAATACGGTCAAAAATCACCACGGACTCGTTCACCGAGTAGCCAAGCACGGCCAACACAGCGGCCAACACCGCCAACGAAAACTCCCATTGGAAGAAGGCGAAAAACCCCAGAATGATAATGACGTCATGCAGGTTCGCAATGATGGCGGACACCGCGTACTTCCACTCGAAACGCACCGCCAAATAGATCATGATGCCGATGATCACGGCGGCCAGCGCCATCAAACCATTGACGGCCAGCTCATCACCCACTTGTGGCCCGACGTACTCCGTGCGACGCAACGTCACGGTGGGNTCAGCGGCCCTTAGCGCTGTCAGCACCACCTCACTCTGTTGGCCAGAGGTTTGTCCGGTGACGGTGGGTAGTCGCATCAACACGTCACGCGCTGAGCCAAAGTTTTGCACCGGCACATCAATGTAGTTCAGCGTGGTCAACACCTCTCTAACGGCCTGCACGTCCGCAGGCTGTTCATAGGCGACTTCGATCACCGTGCCACCCGTAAACTCCACAGACAAGTTGAGGCCATTGGTGATTAAGAAAAACACCGATGCAATAAAAGTCGCAAACGACACCGCATTCAGCGCCAACGCATGGCGCATGAAAGGGATGTCTTTTTTAATTCGGAAAAATTCCATGACGTGGTTTCCGTGTTTCTATATTTTTAACAAGCCGTCGGGGTGCTTACGCATCCGCATCTTTGGTGACCTTGGCATTCCAAACGGTACCAATCGATAGTTTTTTCAATTTCTTCTGACGTCCGTACCAGAAATTCACGATGCCGCGCGAGAACATGACAGCGGAGAACATGCTGGTCAAAATACCCACACAATGCACCACCGCAAAACCGCGCACGGGGCCAGAGCCAAACGCGAGCAAGGCGATGCCCGCAATCAGCGTCGTGATGTTGGAGTCAAAGATGGTGCCCCAGGCACGGTCGTAACCGGCATTGATCGCCGCCTGCGGCGCCGCGCCNGCGCGTAACTCCTCGCGAATACGTTCATTGATCAACACGTTGGCATCAATCGCCATACCAAGCGCCAGCGCCATCGCGGCCATACCAGGAAGGGTGAGCGTCGCCTGTAGTAGCGACAAAATAGCCACTAACAACAGTAAATTAACCGCCAAAGCCACGCTGGAAAACATACCGAACACAGCGTAGTAGGCACACATAAACAGAATGATGACCAAGAAGCCCCAGGTCACGCTGTCAAAACCTTTGGCAATGTTTTCTGCACCCAAGGACGGGCCAATGGTCCGCTCCTCAATGATTTCCATGGGCGCCGCCAGTGAGCCAGCGCGCAACAGCAAGGCAACATCCGCCGCTTCTTGCGTGGTCATGCGCCCTGAAATTTGCACGCGACCCCCGCCAATCTCGCTACGAATGACGGGCGCAGTAACCACCTCGCCTTTGCCTTTTTCGAATAGCACGATGGCCATGCGCTTACCGATGTTTTCGCGCGTCACGTCCTTAAAAATGCGCGAGCCCTTGGCGTCTAAGTTCAGGTGCACGGCCGGCTCTTGTGACTGGCTGTCAAATCCGGTTGCGCATCGTCTAAGTTGTCACCCGTCAGCACCACTTGGCGCTTCACGATAACGGTGCGGCCATCCCGCTCTAGAAACCGCTCTGAACCAAACGGCACATTACCTTGACCACGCTCCGCGGCTCGGCCCTCGGCGCTTTCGTCAACCAGTCGAACCTCTAGGGTCGCCGTGCGACCCAATATGTCTTTGGCTTTGGCCGTGTCCTGCACGCCAGGGAGCTGCACGACAATGCGGTCGAGTCCCTGTTGCTGTATGACCGGCTCGGCCACACCCAGCTCGTTGATGCGGTTGTGCAGCGTCGTGATGTTTTGTTTGAGGGCAGCGGCTTGCACCGCTGTCGCCGCGGCGGGCAACAAACTCAAATCTAAGCGCAAATCTGTCGGCACACCTGCGGGTATCACCGCAAGTTCGGGAAAGGCCGTACGAATCGCTAATTGCGCGGCGTCTTGGGTGGCCTGATCACGCACACGCAAGATCAACGACTGGTTCTGACGATCGATGCCACTGTGGCGGATAGATTGGTCACGCAAGGTCGTGCGGATGTCCCCCGCAATCGAATCGATTTTCTGAGTGAGGGCGGCAGCCATGTCAACCTGCAACATGAAGTGCACACCACCACGCAAGTCCAGCCCCAGATACATGGGGGCGCCACCTAGGCTGTTGAGCCAAGCGGGGGTACGTGGCACCAAGTTGAGTGCCACCACATAACTGGGGTTATTGGCGTCTGGGTTCAATGCCTCCTCGACCGCATCACGGGCCCGCAGTTGGTCATCGGTATTGGTGAAGCGCGTCTTGATGGAGTTGGTATCGAATTGGACGCGATCAGCCTGCAAGCCCGCTTCTTGCAAGGCCAACTCCACACGCGTTACCGTCTCACTGCTCAGTCGCACGGTGGCCTTGCCCGGCGACACCTGTACCGCAGGGGCTTCGCCGTAAAAATTGGGCAAGGTGTACAACGCGCCAATTAACAGCGCGAACACGATGACCACATACTTCCACAAAGGGTAACGATTCATGGTTTCACTCACAACCCAGAACGCATAACGCGCGCTCATGGGCGACAACAGGGCCTGCAACAGCAGGCGTAATAAAAGCGAAAAAAGCGGCACCGTTGGCCGCTTTAGTCATGGCATGACCCGAACACGCGGACCATGCCACTGCACTAACCGATTACTTAACCGAGCCCTTTGGCAAGACCTGCGCCACAGAGACGCGCTGCATCTGTACTTCAACGCCGGGGGCAATTTCAACGGTAATGACCGTATCACCTAGCTTCGTGACCTTGCCGAAAATACCACTGCCCGTTGAGACCTCGTCCCCTTTTGACAGGGCTTCGATCATGGCTTTGTGCTCTTTTTGACGCTTCATTTGGGGACGAATCATCACGAAGTACAAGACCACAAACATCAACAGCAAAGGCAAGAGGCCCATGAGAGAGGCGGTGGTGTCACCACCGGCAGCTTGCGCGTAAGCGTTAGAAATAAACACAGGAATCTCCAAATTCAAGTTCACGTGGGCACAGTTGAATACCGTACCTGCCACTGCGCATTGTACGGTGAGGGCGGGGGCAACTGGACAATAGCGGTGATGCCCCGTTTAGGCGTCAGTCCACTGCGACAGCAAACTGTCCCAGCGGGCCCGTGCTGCGGCCATATTGCGAGCCTTCACATGGCCAAAGCCCTTCACGTTGGCGACCACCGTGGCCAACTCGACGGCCAGCGCGTGTCGCTCAGGCGTTAAGCCCTTGCTTATGCGCGCCACTAGCGCCATATAGTCGGCGCGAAGTGCGCGCTCACTTTTTCTTTCCTCAGTCAAGCCAAAGATATCCAAAGCCGTTCCACGCAGGAAGCGCAAGCGCGCCAAGACACCAAAAACCGGCATCATCCAACCACCAAACTGTGACTTAACCGGGCGACCAGAGGCGTCCTTTTTGCCAATTATTGGCGGCGCCAAATGGTATTCCCGCTTAAATTGATCTCCAAATGTGGCTTTTAGTCGCGCATTAAAAGCGGGGTCTCGGTGCAAGCGTGCCACCTCATACTCGTCTTTGATCGCCATCACGCGATACAACTGCTCAGCGACAACACGCGTTAGCGCCAAGGTTTTTCCGGGTGCCAGCACCGCCGACTCAGCCGCCTGAACCGCGCTAACACGCGCCGCATAGTCCGCAGCGTAAGCCGCATCTTGATAGGCCGTCAGCAAGTTGACCCTCAGGCCAATCACCCCTTCCAAGCTACTTTGTTGCACCCAAGTGACGGGTTGGGCGGGCGTACGCGCCGCCTTGAGCGCGGCCAATTCAGCCTGTACGTCGGCCCAGTCGTGGGCGCAACGACGCCCCCATGCAAACGCCGTTTGGTTGGCCTTCACCTGCACGCCATTCAACTCAAAGGCACGCAACAAGGAGGCTTCACTCAACGGGATCCAGCCCTTTTGCCACGCGAAGCCCAACACCACTGGATTGACGAACAAGCTGTTACCTAGCAACTGGGTCGCCACCTGCTCGGCATCAAACGTCTGCAAATCACCGGGCGCCACCGCCGCAGCAATTTGCGCGGCACAGGCCTGCGCTGGGTTTTGCCAATCGGTGTTTTGCACAAACGCCGCCGTCGGCGCACTGTGGCCATTCAGCGCCACATGGGTGCGTGACGCGTGCATACGCAACATGGTTTCTTTGCTTGCCGTTACCACGGGGTCACAGCCCAACACGAGGTCGGCCGCGGCCGCGTCTACCCGCGTGGCATGCAAGGTGTCTTGGTCGCGTGCGATGGTGATATGGCTCCAGGTTGCCCCACCTTTTTGCGCCAGCCCCGCAGAGTCCAGCGTGACCACGCCCTTTGACTCCATGTGGGCTGCCATGCCAATTAACTGGCCGATGGTAATTACCCCTGTACCGCCCACACCCGCAACGAGAATACGCCACGGGGCATCGGTGCCTAGGGAATTAGGAACGGGTAACTGCTCTGAGCGCGGCTCTGGCGCCACCAGCGCAGCCGCCTGCGGCCGGGCTTCCTGCACGCGGCGCGAGCTATCCGCGCCCTTCAGCGTCACAAAGCTAGGGCAAAACCCTTTCACGCAACTCTGATCCTTGTTACAAGAGTTTTGGTTAATCGTGCGCTTGCGGCCCAACGGCGTCTCTAACGGCTCGATAGACAAGCAATTACTCTGCACGCCACAATCGCCGCAGCCTTCGCAGACAGCTTCGTTGATAACGACACGCACGTCAGGATCCGTCAGGGTACCGCGCTTGCGACGACGGCGCTTTTCGGTGGCACAGGTTTGGTCGTAAATAATGACCGTGGTTCCGGACTTCTCTCGAAACGCGATTTGCACCCGCTCGAGTTCGTCGCGGTGTTTAACATCAACCCCTTTGGGAAGCGCAGCGCCCGCATACTTCTCGGGTTCGTCAGTTACCACCACCACCTCGGTGGCGCCCTCTGCCGTCACACTGCCAGCAATTTGCAGTACGGTGTGGCCCTCTTGGCGCTCACCGATACGCTGTCCGCCAGTCATGGCCACCGCGTCGTTGTACAACACCTTGTAGGTGATGTTTACACCCGCGGCAATGCTCTGGCGAATCGCCAGCAAGCCGCTGTGGAAATAGGTCCCGTCGCCAATATTGGCAAACACGTGCTGCTCCCGCGTAAACGCGGATTGACCGACCCACGGCACACCCTCGCCGCCCATTTGGGTAAAGCCCACAGTTGCCCTATCCATCCAAACCGACATGAAGTGGCAACCAATGCCAGCCATCGCACGAGAGCCTTCTGGCACCTTGGTCGACGTGTTGTGCGGGCAACCCGAGCAAAACCAAGGGATGCGATCTGCCACGCCACCGCCCGCCAGCGTCGCCATCGCGCCGTCTTTGCCGTCCAACACCGACAGGTATTGGCTAATCCGCGCCTGCACATCTAGGGGCAAATCCAGCGCCTCAAGGCGGGTCGCCAACGCACGGGCGACCAAGGAAGCGCTCAGGTCCGCGTTACCACGGACCAACGTTACCGCCTCACCGCCAGCGTTAGGCGCCGTCTTACCCACTACACGGGGACGCTGGGCGTCGGACAAGTCAAACAAAATGTCTTTCACTTGCGGCTCAATGAGTGCCCGCTTTTCCTCGACCACGACGATTTCCTGCAAGCCGTGCGCGAAGGCCTTCACCGTCTCGGGTACCAGCGGCCACACCGCCAACACCTTGTGCACCCGCACGCCAATGCGTTGGCAGGTTGCGTCATCCAAGCCTAGGTCTTGTAGCGCTTGGCGTGTGTCGTTGTAGGCCTTGCCGCTGGCAATGATGCCCAAGCGGTCTTTTGGTCCCTCTACAACGTTGTGATTGAGGGCGTTGGCTTCAATGTAGGCGCGCACTGCAGCCCACTTGACATCAAACAAACGCTTCTCTTGATCCAGCGCGGGGTCTGGCCAGCGGATGTGCACGCCCCCCTCGGGCATCTTGAATTCAGGCAAACGAACCTGAACGCGATGGGCGTCTACCAACACGGTTGCACTAGACTCCACGATTTCTTGGATGGTCTTCATGCCTACCCAGACACCGGCGAATCGGCTCATGGCGAAGGCGTGTAGACCCGCATCCAAAATATCTTGCACCGAGGCAGGGAAGAGCACGGGGAAGCCGCAGGCCTGAAAGATTTGGTCGCTTTGGTGCGCAACCGTTGAGCTCTTGGACACATGGTCATCACCCGCTACGGCCAGCACGCCACCCAACGGTGCCGTACCCGCCATGTTGCCGTGCTTGAAGACGTCCGATGAGCGATCAACGCCCGGACCCTTGCCATACCAAATGCCAAAAACGCCGTCGTGCGTTTGCGCCTCTTTGGGTGCGAAGTGCAGTTGCTGCGTCCCCCAAACAGCCGTTGCAGCCAACTCCTCGTTGACGCCAGGCTGGAAAACAATGTCGTTTTCTTTGAGGTATTTCTGCGCCTTCTGCAACGCCTGGTCGTAGCCGCCAAGCGGCGAGCCGCGGTAACCACTGATAAACCCCGCTGTGTGATGGCCTGCCTGCAGGTCACGCTCGCGTTGCAGCATCGGCAAACGCACCAAGGCGTGGACACCGCTCATGAAGACACGCCCTGAAGCCAGGGTGTATTTATCCTCTAAGCTAGCCGCACGGATCGCTTGCAAAATATGATCGGGCAAAGGTGCATTCATGTCAGTGAACTCCTGCTATTTTCAAAAGTCGTAGCTTCCTACGAAAAAGCTACCGCGACAGTCCCCAGCTTTACGCTAAAAGACACGTCCGGCCATTTAACGGGTTTATGAGCGCGGCCACAACACCCATAGGTGCAGGGGCTGCTTCAAACCACCCGCCAGCCGCGCCGCCTCATCCCCCCAGCCTGCAAAAAAATCTGCCCGCACGGCGCCAACAATCGCACCGCCCGTGTCTTGGGCCATCACCAGCCGCGCCCCACGCATCGTTGGGCCCGCCGTGGTCATCCAAACGGGTGTGCCGTAGGGGATACTCCGCCGGTCCACCGCGATGGAGCGCATCGGTGTCAGGGGAACGCCTTGGGCGCCACGCGGGCCCGCAGCGGCATCGATCTCGCTCAAGTCCTCCTCTTGGAAAAAGACCGTTCGGGGGTTACGCCACAGCACGCCCTGCACCGCGTCTGGCTTCTGCGCGGCCCAGGCCTTGATGGCTGGCCACGACGGCTCCGTAATGTCTCCCGAGTCCAACAAGCCGCGGGCCACGCTCTGATAGGTGTGGCCGTTGTGCGCGGCAAAGGCCAAGCGCGCGACCTGAACACGCCCATCAGGCTCGGTAATTTCTAAACGGCCAGAGCCCTGTATTTGAATAATCAACGCATCGATGGGATTCGCCATCCAAACCAACTCGCGCCCTTGCAAGGCGGCCAGGGCACGGGGATCGGTCTCCATTTCTTCCCGTGTAAACCAAGGGCTGCCCGAGGTCAACCCCGGCGGCGGCGCATACATCGGCGTCTGATGGGTCGCTGTTTTAATGCGGCTAGCCCGCATCATCGGCTCAAAGTAGCCGGTGAGTAGGCCGCGCCGCTGACCGTCAAGCGCCGTCACGCGATAGGGTTGCCATGTGCGCATGATCCACTCGTAGCGTTGCGCATTGTCGCCAATACTTAAACGTCGGATGGCGTCGCATTGCGACGCCAGTGCGCGCGCTGGCCGCTCACAGCTGCGTACCCATGCCGCCCAAAAAGACTCTAAGTCATCACTTCCCCAACCCGGCACTTGACGCCAGTAAACCGGTTGCCAAAGCGCCTCCTTGCGGCGAACCACAACCGGCAAAGCTTGCGCCTCGTCCCACGCCAGCCCGTCACGCAACGCCGTATCAGCAGGCGGCGACGGCAGGGCATCGATGACGGCATCACTGGGCTCCGCTGTGACCGCCTCGGTCACTGCAGCCGTCGCCCCTTCTTTCGGGGCATCGCTTGGCGTCGACATGGGGGGGGCGGGCGGTGATGGGGTCGCGACGGCCGCTGGCGATGTCCCCGGAGGCAGGGCGGCCAATACGCCACGCACCGGTGCGCACCCGCTTACGTTTCCTACAATGGCAGCAACCAACGCCCATCGGACTAAGGCTCGCTGCCTGTGTTTAACGTCAAAAATTGCTGTTCGCAAAAAATTCTCCATGACTCTGCTTTTGCTTGAAGCGCTAGGCGCCTTGCTCATTTTCGTTTTCATTATCTGGTGGACCATGTTCTCTGGGAGAAAAAATGGCGAGCCTATCGATCCCCCCGCCGATGAGCGCAAGGAATCCGAGAACAAACCGAAGTAAGGCGCGACGCCAAGGCCATAGCGCCAGCGCCTACTTCGGCGTTGAAGCCGGTATCTTCTGCTTCATAGCGTCATCCACTTTCACGTCCGCAACGTCTGGGTCTGCCCACGAGCCCGTGACATGAAAGCCCTTCACCGTCACCCGGTTAATCAAGCCATCGAGAAACTCGTTGGCAAAGTAGGTCACCACGCCCACCACAGGGTTGGCCGCTGCGGCCAATAAAGCCAGCGTTCCGTTATCAACTTTGGGAACGACCACCACGTTTAGGTCTTGTGTCTCGGCCTTCATGTCCGCCGACCCCTCCATTAAAACCAATGCGCCCAGCCCCTGCATCGTAAGGTTATTGGTCGTCAACACCCCGTCGCGTATGGTGGCACTTCCGCGTACGCCATCAAAAGAGAAGCCTTGAAAAAACACGTCACTGAAATCAAGGGTCAGGCGCCTTGGTAACGACTGCAGGCTGAGGACGCCAAGCAACTTAGACAAGCCCGGGTCGGCTTTAAGGAACTGACCCTTTTGCATGTCGACGTTAAGCGCCCCACTCAGGCTAGGCGTATGAAAGCGCGTGGGGGCACCCAACCATGCCAACTGGCCCGACAGGCTGCCGCTACCCGCTCGCAACACGCCCGGCATACCGAACCGCGTCAGCAAGGCACCCCCATCGCGCACGGTCAAATCCACATCCAAATACGTCCGACGTGCGGCGGTCTCTGCCGGCAGCTTGGCCTTACGAGCCACCGGGGCCCACTGACCCGTCGCCTGAAAGCTGGCTTCGGCCATATCCAAACGTAAGACCTCAATTTGCCACTCATTCGCCACCTTGCCCCCCTCTTGACGCGCAAGGCGGTTGCTGGCTTGCAATTGGAAGCGGCCGAGATCCCGCCCGCTAAGGGTGAGCTGGTCAACGGCTACATCCAATGCAGGCATGGCTTTTGGCTGGTTGCTGAGCAGATCGACCACGTCGTTGGTTTGGGCTTCGGCCAAGTTAAGCATCGCCAGACGTGCGTAGAGCTTGTCTTGCGCTCCCTGCTGGCCGAAGTTGTACTGGACGTAGCCATTTAGCTCCTCAGCCAGTACGTTGGCACGCCACAGCGGCCCGGCGCGACTGCCGCCCAGAACGACTTGGTGAAAGCGCCGTCCCGATACCGTCACNAGATCAGCNGCACCCACAATCGTCGTCGGCAAGTAGGCCTCAAACGCCGCCAACATCGACGCCGCNTTGACGCCACCGCTGGTGGTCACCGGGCGCGCNGGTAGCGCAACACCGACACGAACCGGCGGTGTTGTTGGTTCAAATACAGCCATCCATGCGTCGGCGTTAAACGCGGGCATACGAATGTCCGCGGCCACGCCACTCTCCGGGAGAGTCACGGGCACGGCGTCGGCGCTACCGAATACATAGGCGCCCCTCACCACATCGGGCTCACGCAGCGCCAAGCTGATGGGCCGCACGTCCGGTGTAGCGGCGGCATAAGCGCGTTGCACGCGCGCGCGCAACAAGGGTGCACCCACCGGTCCGATGTGTAACCCAAATTCTTGACCACGCACCATGTCTGTGGGCAACGCACTGGGTGGTGCTGTTTGTAACACCGCCTGCAAATCCCAAGGCGTTCCGCTAAGCTTATTGAGCGGGGCTGGCAAATCAATCGCCATCTCGGTCAGCGGTGCATTCAGTTTCAGCTCGAACCCAGACTCAGGGGTCTGCCGAACAGAGGCGACAAAACGGGCTTCTCCACGCGCCTTTCGCGCGGCCAACGCCAAGCGGCCTAACGCAGGCGTTCGGGCAATGGATTCTGCCCGCAGGCTACCCCGCACTTGCGCTTGCAACATCGACTCCCCCGTCGGCGACAGCCGCCACGTGCCCTCGCCCGTCATCGGACCACCCAACCACGTGGCGGAGGCGTTGGACACCGTAATCGACTGGTCTGTAAACGCAATGCGCGTGCTGAGGTCTTGCAACGGCGGCAAAGAAGGGAAGGGTCTTAGCCCCACTTTAGACAGGCTGACCCCGCCCCGAACACCGACGGGCTCCACCGCACTCGCTGCCAGCGGCACAGCGAGCTCAAGACGCAGTGTGGCCTCACCATCACCCTGCCAGTCACGCATATACCCTTGGGTCTTGGCGGCCAGTGGGCTTTTATTTAATTGAGACAGCCAAGCGCTGAATGGTCCCCTCGCGTCGAGTACGACGGTCATGGGTTTTTGGCCACTGATCTGGGGTATCTCAAACGACCCATCCGTCAACACAATGGCTGGCGCGTCGCGCAGGCGGCCCGTCGCTTTTGAGAAGCGAATGGCGTTGTCGCGCATCTCAAATTGCCCGGCCAATTGCGTCAGTGCCGGCCACGCCAGTTCTGGCCCCAACTGGCGTCCAACATCAAAGGTCGCCTGCGTAATATCCGCGCGAATGTCCAAGTGCCCCTCTTCTCTGGACGCAAAGGGGAAAGCGTCCAGCGCGCCATCAAACGCCACACGGACGTCGTTGGCGCGCCCTGCGAGCAAATGGGTCGCCAAGTAATCACGCACACCCGCGTCTTTCAAGGTCAATGGGAAGTAACGCGGCAAACCGTTCAGGTCCACGTGATCCGCATTAAGGGTCAGCGTTAGACGACCGGCCGGGTCGGGGCCAGAGCGCCAGAGCACCGCCCCGTCAAGGCGGCTACCACCCGTGGTCAGCGTCAGAGCGTCCGTCCGCACGGTCCACTCATTGGCGGGTGCCTGCGGGGCGGTCCACTGCATATCCGCCGCCAAACTGTCCACGCCTAACACCGGGTCAGCCCACAAGCCGGGTAAGGTCCAGCGCCCCGCCGCCATCTGCAGTTGGAGACGTCCGCCGAGTTGGTCGCCGGTCCACGTCACATCCAGCCCATCCACGCCCGGGCGGCCCAAAGGCGCATCTCCCTCTGGCGAAGCGGCTAACCACGAGACACCGCTGGCTTGCCCATTGGTCTTGAACGCCAGCGGTGCCGCGAGGTCACCGGTCCACGCCACGCTCGCTTCGCGCACCAAGCCTTGTGGCGCATAAGTGCGCAAGGCCCCTAACGCGGTAGGGCCCAACGGCAAGCGATTACCCAACTCGCCCAGTAATTTGAGATCTAAATAGGTCCCGGTTAGCCGTCCTTTGCCAGGTTGGTTGCCATCGCTCGCCTGCCAATCGAGTTGGGCGTTGCCGCCCGGCCAACGCAAGCCATCACGCGTCTCAAATGCCAAGCCCTGTGTGCGCAGCGTCCAGTCCGTGTCGGTCTCTGACCAATCCAGCTGCCCGGCGAGACGCTGCAGTTGCAGTGGCGCCAAGTCGGCACCTAACTGCACATCGAGGTCCGTCAGGGCGATCTCGTTGCGAATGGATTGAATGCGCACGCCGCGTCCCACGGCCAACTGGGCACGCCAAGACCCCTCGCCACCGCGAACCCAATTCGACGGGAGATTCAAGGCGCCATGGGTGGGCCAACGGTCTGTTGGGATAAACCGCGACAACAGGGCGCGCAATGCTTCTAGGCGCACCGATGGAATTTGCGTCTCTACGTCGCCTTCCCAATCGGCAAAATCGGTCAGTGATGAAGAGAAATAGCCGCCACGCATGCGCGCTGACGAGGTCATACGGGCACCCAGGTCACTCGGCGGTGTTACCTCTAGCTGTAAGGCGTGGTTGCGGCCGTTATTGGCAAACGTCGCATCAATCGCCGTAAAGAGCCACTGCTGCGGTTCACCCTGCCCGTCCCGCAATGCGAGGGTGCCACCAGAAACGGCTATCCGCGGCTGGGCAAGCAACCAGTTTAGCCACCGCGGTGGCTCGGTCGTCGTCGCGGCGGTGTAGGGTAGCCCTGCGATAACCCATGCACCCGAGGCTTGCCGCGCCGCCTGCACGACAGGGGCCGTGATTTGCACGTCCGCCAATTCCAGCTGCCAAAGGGACGCCAGAGAGAAGCGCAGGTCGACTTGGGGAATGGACAATGCGGGCCCACCATCCGCCCCATCGATACGTATCCCTTTAACGCGCAGATGCGTGGTGCCGTTTTGGCTGTCGCCTTCAATCCCGCCAATATGAACCGGCAATCCGAGTGAATCACTCAGCTTGACCTCAATACGCGCACGCCAATCGTCCACACGGGGCACAATCGTGGTGTGTATCAGCCAATAGGCGGCACCCACTACCCCACTAAAAATCAAACATGCAAGCAACAACCACTTCAGCACAGCACGAAGCCAGCTGCGTGATTGGACGGTCGGTTGATTGGTCTGTTGCATGACAGTTAATTATGACCCCGAGCGCACCCGAAACAGATAAGCTCCCGCAAACGGGCGCAGGGGCGAACGTGCGGCCCGGGCTAGCCGCACATTCGCGGTTTGTCCAACGCATTCGGCGTCGGTACGCCAATGAGCTTACTTTATTGGCGCCTGGCCTGCCAAGCGAGGCCCATATGGTCAGCACCCTGCAAGTCCTCAACGACAAAGGCTACGACCTAGGGGCCAGCCTGCGCATCTTGCGCCAATTGGTGATCGAACGCCTCGCAGTTTTAGACTGCGAGTGCGCAGCATCTGCACAAGACGTCACGCAAACCGCCACCACGTTGGCAGAGTTCACACTAGACAAAGCCGTCACCGCGGCCCAGCAATCGCTCAAAGAGATTCACGGCGCTCCCATGATTGACCCGGACAACGAGGCCGCGGGCGAACCCAAGGAAGCCACCCTCTGGGTCGTTGGCATGGGCAAACTAGGGGCGCGCGAGCTGAACGTATCCAGTGACATCGACCTGATCTACGTCTACGACGGTGACGGCCGCACCACAGGCAACGCACACGGTTTGCAACGCATTAGCAACCAGGCTTTTTTTGCCAAAGTCGTTCGGCAGGTCTATCAGCTCATTGGAGAGTCCACCGAACATGGCTTTGTATTTCGCGTGGATTTGGCGCTGCGACCCAACGGTAGCGTGGGGCCCGCCGCAAGTGCACTGGATGCACTGGAGACCTACTTCGTGGTTCAAGGGCGCGAGTGGGAGCGTTTTGCCTGGCTCAAGAGCCGTGTCGTGGCACCCGCTGAAGCGCGTAAAGCCGAGACCGTGTTCTCTTTACGCGACGTCGTTTTGCCTTTTGTGTTTCGGCGCTACCTAGACTACAACGTCTTCGAAGGCCTACGCCGTCTGCACCAGCAGATACGCGTGCACGCGACCAAGCGCGCCAGCGGCCACCCAGAGCGGGCGAATGATGTGAAGCTCTCGCGCGGTGGCATCCGTGAGATTGAGTTCACGGTGCAGTTGCTACAAGTGGTGCGCGGCGGGCGCTTCCCCGAGTTGCGTACCCGCTCAACGCTTGATGCGCTTGACCGCTTGGCCAAGGCAG
>JGI20152J14361_10001381_pt1 | contig 15999 bp, 11 predicted proteins | sample COG_02_FD_14361 | JGI IMG/M metagenome (IMG submission 14361)
GAGCTATCAGAATAGAGCTATCAGAATAGAGCTATCAGAATAGAGCTATCAGAGTAGAGCCCATGTATCTATGCCCTGCCGTTATACTAGGCTGGTCTCCATCTGAGGGGCTTTGGCTAACGCCCCTAAGACTTCGCTTAGTGCCTGAACTAGCTTGTCTGTATCACCGCGTCTGCGGACCACATTGCGAAGATAAGACTCTGTAGAACCCACCTTATTGCTGCACTCCCGTGTCACTAGTCCGTACTGCTCTAGCAATAGGTTGCGTACTTCTTTGCCTGAAACCCCCACTGGTAGCTCAGTAAACAGAAAGTTACATTGCGACGGGTAGGTTTTTAGCCCAGCTACGGTCTGTAATTGCTGATACATATATTCGCGGTCTTGCGCTACCTTGATAAAGCTTTCTCTGTAGGCGTCCTTAAAGTGGTGCATGTTCTTAAGCACAAAACCCGCAAGACCGTTAATGTTCCAATAAGGCAGCTGATTGCGTAGCGCCTTGGCTAGCTGCAGGTTTGCAACCGCATAGCCGAGTCGGATGCCGTGCCAACCCAGTGACTTGCCCATGCTTTTAACCACCACCATATTTGTTGAGTTTATGGCGAGGGCTTCGGCACTTTGCAAGTTTGAAAACTCAATAAATGACTCGTCAATAATGATACGTTCAATATGTTTGAGCTGGTGGAGTAGCGCCTTGATATCGGCATTGGAAAAATAGGCGCCGGTTGGGTTGTTCGGGTTAGAGATGACCACAGTCTGAGCACCGGTCTCATTGGCGCGGCGAACAACCTCACTGACCTCCAGCTTAAAATCCTTGGCCTTCTCGCGCTGGACAAAATGCACCGGAATATCAAAGTCGGGCGGCAGATCGGTCCAGCGACCGAATGTAGGAACCGAGGTAAGAATGGGTCCATTACTGTCTTTACAGAGAATAGTAATGATTTCAGTAATGCCATTGGCCGCGACAATATTGTCCGCCGGACTACCACAGAGATCGGCAATGCATTGTTGATGCGCCGGCGCATAGTCTGGGTAGTACTTTAAAATATCCGCCATATTGTCTTGAATTAGCTCAACCATCTTTGGCGGTGGAAAATAGGAATTGGCCGGAACACAGAAATCAGTCAAAGCCCCTTTGAAGCGCGTGCGTGAACGTATTTCGAACATAGACGGGTTATGAAATAGGGTTTGAAAAATATCGAGATGTTGATTAGTACTCATAACAGCCTCCGCTGATCATATGGTGGTTTCCAATAATGTTTATGTCGTTGCCAAAGTATTTGCTAATGCCATTTATAAGGCGCTCTTCGAGCAATTCATTACTGCGGTACATCACACCAAGCACGGTGCCGCTATGAGCGCAGTTAACGCCCAGTGCGCCAGCTGCCAAGCTAATGGCCAATAGATCCTCAAACTGAGATTTAAAATGGATCTGCTGATTAAATTTCGCGCTCTGGGTGGCGGCCTTAGCTACGGCGGCTAAATCATTAGTGTACAAACCCGTTTTGAGTAGCTTGAGCATTGCACATAGCTCGGGCTGATGGTTGCGGTAAAGGCTGCGAGCTTTTATGCGATCAAACATCACCGTATCAATGTGGCCTCCGCAGTCTATGACCAAAATACTCATTTCCTCAGGGGCCGGCATAGACTCAAATAGTTGACCGGTTAAATGATTGATATGACTAACGCCGGGGAAATGGACAAGATCTGATGGTTCGACTTCTGTGACTGTATGAGCAAAGGCCTCGGCGGTCAGTGACAGGTCCGAAGAGCGACAAATAGCCTCAAAGGCAGCGCTTATATCCGCTGAACTTGACGCCATACCTTTGCCACGGGGAATATTGCTATCAATCTCTAGCGCATGATTAAGACTGAACTCATGCTCTTCGGCCGCGAGCAAAATAGTGTCACGAATCTTGGTATAACGGTGTTCATGTTGCAGCTGTAAGCCGGCGCTGCCGATTCGCTGCACCTTGGCATAAGAAAAAAGATTGATTGGGCAGTTTACGAGAAAGTCTTGACCATCAATGGCACCTTGCAGAAGTTCTCCGCAGGTGCCTGGCGCCTTAATAAATAAAGCGCCTAAATCGTTGGCCGGTTCTAGAACAGTCTGGTGAGCTGTAGCTTGCATAATATGTACCTTGCAAAAGTTTATACGGGTATTTTTAATAGGCGTGCGTTAGCTAGTAGCGTACATGTTGTCGTGATAATTAAGTGCGTTACTGTCGAAGTCTCTAATGAAATCCGGGAGCGGGGAAGGGGNAACATCGTCCTGTGGAATAGCCTGATTAAAGCTAATGGTATCGCCAACCTGCGCGATAAACTGGTCCATTTTGTCCTGATGCCCCTCAAGCGAATGAAAAAACGTTAGCTGTTCACGGGTATAGGGTTCCATTTCTGCACCGTCGCAAACCATAGACCAATAGTCTTCGTAATCCGCATTGCGTACATCAGTGTATTGAGTCATGGCTGTGTCCCAGTCAGACTCGTCCCTGAGTACCTTTTCAAGATAATCAGCAAGCAGTTCTGCATCGCGCAGTGAATGGGTAATGCCCATCGCAGTCCATTGATCTTTGAAACTGCACGCGTCACCGACCAGCACCCAACCTTTGCCCCAGTTCTCGCGGTGAAAGGCAACCATTCGGCCCATGGCTTTAAAGTCTTCTACTCGCGTTGCGTTTTTCACCAGAGCCGCTACATCAGGGGCAACAAATTCGTAGGTTTTAAGAAAGTTTGCCTCAGGATCTTTGCTGAAATCACTCCACCAGGCAGTGGGCCCATAAACTAATACCAGATGCCGCTCGTCCATTGTCGGGAAAATGGCAGTGCCAAACCGGCCCTTCTTATGAATACACAGCTCCGGCTTATCAATGCCCGAATAGTAACCATAATAGGCAAACGTCGACTTCTCACGCACTTTGATTTTTTGAGAATTAACACGGTGAGCAAACTTCGACATGCGCCCGTCGGCACCAATTATCACCTTGGCCCGCGCCTCTAGGATCGTTTCATCGGGGCCAGTACCACGCACCCCAACGACAACATCGTCTTCAATAATGACTGACTTTACCGAAGTGCCTTCTCTCACATCGACGCCGGAAGACCGCGCTTCATCGAGTAAGACCTTGTCGAGGTAGAATCGTCGTGGGCCACAGTAGTAGTCCACCACGCCATCGTCATCGCCATGAAGAGACATAAAACGGTCGCGAACCGCCTGCAATGGCACGCCGCCATGCAAGCGAATTCCCTCAATATTGACTTCGAGTTGTTTAAAGTGCGGTGTTTGTTCAAGAATTTTGTCCGCCACGCCCAAGCGGTTAAGGTATGACATGCCGCGAGGCCAAATAAAGTGGGTTGAATTTGTATCCCGCGGAAAGATATCCTTTTCCACCATCAACACCTTGAAGCCTTTGCGGGCAAGCCAGGTTGCCGTGGGTGCGCCAGAGACGCTGCCACCTATAACAATCACATCAAATTGTTCCATCAGTAATATCCTCCTTTTTATTTTGATTAACTCGGCTAGATGGGATAAACCGAATGAAGAGCCGAGTGCATACGTGTAACAGAGAGCTTAATAAGCCTCTCTGTACACAAACCCCTCAAGAGACACCCGGTACATCTGGTTGGCCGGTTTGTATCTCATACAATATTTGGTTGGGTAATACCCCGCAGTTTCAAAAGCCATCGGGGTTTTAATAGGAGTGCAGAAATTAGGCTTCTCTAACAGAAAATCCCGAGACACCATTGGCTCGTAAAACGTAATCTGACTATCGTAAGAGCCCTGAATAAACGTATGGGTAAAATCACCGCCATTCAGTTCAGGGCTAGTTGAATCCACGTAATGGTTGCCCATATGTGCAAACGCCAGCTGAGTATTAATGAAATCGGAGTGAATAAACTGACTGGGTAGCGGCATAATCGCGATCTGCTCCTGCACACAATTCATCAAGCCAGTGCAGGGTCCCGGAGTGATTTGCTTACGCTCAATATCGGATGTCAGATAAAAGTGAAAGTCGAAGTGTGGGCTGTCGTATACACCGGAGGGAACATGGCCGTGAGGCTCCCAATTGATGGTAATGTTTTTAAACGGCGTTAAATCGCTGTTGAAATATAGTGTGCGAGAATGGCCTCCGGTGCATTCATTATGCAAATCAATGTTGTCGTTACTGTCAAGGTCATAACAGGTTTTGCCATCATTGAGAGGGTGCATTGGCAGGTTTTGCAGGGTCGTCTTTGGAAACTTAACGCCAATAGCCTTGGGTTTCCCGCGCCTTGAAACTTGCACAAACGTCTGATAATACCCGGTTCCAATCGAAGCTCGGTCATTCTTGTGAGAGACAGCATTGCCGTGATTGACATCTTGTTTGCTGCCTGTCGCAAAGGCGCCAGAACTGCCTGCAAGCAAGGCTAGTGCAATAGCCATATTTTTAATGATCATATAATAGCTCCTATGACTGTGGCCATATTGGGCACAGACAAATTTTTTATGTTGAGAGGTAAAAACCAAAATTATTTTCAATAACTTGGCGAAACTATGGTTGCAGGATATAGCGGCAGAACATATAGCCGAATAAGGCTATTCGTGAGTTTTTGCGTGGTTTTAAAAAAGGCTAGATATTTTCGGCCAGTCACTGCTGCGGCCAAACAAGCAACGCTAAGGGCTTTATGCTCCCCCTCGGTGTTGTAACTCTATGCAGCAGCGATGCTGCTGCTCAAAATAGGGTAAAAAATCCAGCAGCGGCCCACCTAATAGTTGGGCGACCAAGAGAGTAGCCACGAGTGCTCAAATAAAGAGACCACCAAGACAGCGAGGGAGAAAAGAAATAATCTGTGAGGGAGTGAAAATGACGAAGCAGCTCAAGTAAAAGCGCGAGAGACCTTACTTATTATGCCGTCGCTTCGGGAACACGGGCAGCTGATGAGGTTCATGCTCGGCGAAGGAATTGATGCAGCCAATAATGAAGCACCCAGTCTGTCATCTCGAGCGTAGTCATTTGCGGCGCTTCCGTGCTAAATGATCAAATAGCGCAATATATTGCCCAGTCAGCTTATGGGACGGTGCGTAATATATCAGCGGCACGCACTCATTGTGCGACTCTTTCATTTTCACCGACTGATTCAGATAGGTAGGAATCACCGGCAGCTTCTCTTTTTTCATCTCGGTAATCAATCGAGTGGGTAACGATGCTGTGGGCTGAAACTGATTCACTACAATGCCGCCAACACTTAAGCCTTCATTATGGTCCTCACGAATTTCATAGATCACATCGAGAATCGAGTACAGCGCCTGCCTAGAAAAAGCATCGCAGTCAAAGGGGATAAGCACTGTATCTCCGGCGATTAACGCCGAGCGGGTATAAAAATTTAACGCCGGTGCCGTATCTATATAAATCTCATCAAACTCACTATCGAGATTATTTAACAGATCTCGCAGTTTGTAGATCTTCTGCCGCGACTCAAGCTTGTGCTCAAGGGCCAGCAGGTTGACGCTGGAGGGCAGTACAGAGAGATTTTCGTAAGGGGTTTGATGAACATAGTCCAAGGGTTCATTGAGCTTTGAAGAAAATTCTAAGGTGCCGTCAAAATAGTCGGCAACGGTATTTTCTTCAGGGCTGTCGCCGAGTAAATAGTGGGTGGAGTTACACTGGGAATCCAGATCCACTACCAGTGTGCGTTTGCCCCTTGAGGCGCTAATGGCTGCTAGATTACAGGTGATGCTGGATTTTCCAACGCCGCCTTTCTCATTAAAAATAACTCTGCGCATTTGCTTGGCTCCACTTTCTGTCAAAGGATGGCTGATTCTACCCAAACTCAAGGCTAAAGCGATAGTGGCGGGTGGACAAAATCCCGTTTTAGTTAGCTGCTCGGATAGAGCGGTTTAAGCTCTGCCTTGTCAGTTTGTGCGGTTTTGGTTTTCGGCACTATGGCATTGCGGACCAAATTGACCAGCAGTTTCAGGTCTGGCTGTTGCTCAGAGCTGCGGTTGTACAAGGCCTGATCAAGCAGGTCAAACTGCTGCTGTAGCTGTCCATCGTCGAGCAGTGCCGCAATCTCAGCTAGGGTTTTAATTTTTTGCTGAGGGAAAATACAGCGACCCCAGGCGAGAAGGCTATCACGCAGTGGCACTAGATCTGATTTTCGCGCTGCCCGTTCTATATTGGTGAGCAGCTGCTTGAGTTCCAGCCGTGCACTATTCAGTCCGCTCAAATCCCTGCGTGGCGCTGCCTTCGAGGAGCGGCCTAGCGATACAAATAACAGCACCAATAACAGCACCAATAGCAGGGCATTGCCGGCCACTGACAGTTGCAGTGCCAGGGATGAACGCAGCTCTGCCATAAGCGACTTTGGCGCCTCTGGTGTAGCCTCTATGATTAGACTGTTACCCCCAACTGCTGCGTTGGGCGCTGGACTATAGGGGTTCACTGCACTGACCTCGGCTGCAGCAACCTGCAGGGTTACGGCGTCCAATGTCGCCGTCTGCATACGCTGTTTGCGACTGTTCCACCAGCGCACACTTACCGCTGGGACTGTGATTTCTCCCGGGCGATTGGGTACTAGGGCAAAGGATTCACGACGAGTGCCGGTAACTCCGGCGGCGTCGGCACTGTCACCCAGCTGCGGCTGGTCGGGATAGATTTTATAGTCGTCGCTTTCGCTGAATGACAGGGGCATTATTTGTGCGCCGGTTAAATCTTTGGCGGTGATATTAATCGTCCTGGTGATTGGCTCGCCGACTTTAAGCTCATTTAGAGAGCTGCTCCACTGCTGGTCGAGGCGAACACTGCTGGCGGGCATCCAGTTATCTATATCAATCTGGGTGGGGCGCGCCATTACATTGATCGTTTTTGCATCGGTGCTGCGGACTATGCGATTGCCTCTGGCGCTAAAACCGCCATAGCGATTATTGCTCGCTTCGTAAGCCGAAAAGCGCAGGGCGGGTATTTGCAGTTTGCCGCTGGTCTGAGGGAATAGGGCGTAAACGATTTCAACCACCTGATAATTTTTACCGGCGACATTTTTCTGGAATTGCGTCTCCGAGACTTTTTGCATCAGTGCATCATCAACCGTTAGCGGATCCAGGCCCAAATCGCTGAGTCGCACCGAGGTATAGAGTCGGTGGGTGAGTAGCAGCTGTTCCTGAATATAGACTTCGGATTTATCCACCAGAGTTTCGGTGTAAACCGGCTGGCCAGCGGCTGATGCGGCGGTGGCTTTGCGCACGGTGATTTCGATGGCGTTGCTGATATCTTTTTTATATTTAATCGAGGGGACTAATAGGCGGCCAATGCGCTTGGGTGCCAGGAGCAAGTTCCAGTCGGTGTAGGACTGAGTCTGGCCATTAACTCGGGAATATTGCTGCTGACGACTGGTTGAGAGAATCTCGAAGTCGCTTTCGATCACGGTGAAGTCTGGTTCGCCGATTAGCGCTTGGGAGTCTAGGCGCACTAAAAGCTGTAGGGTTTCATTGCTGTCGATAATGGTGCGGTCTGCGGTGGCAGTGAGGCTCGCCCAGCTGTGGCTGCAGAGGAGGGTCATGACAACCATCAGTGCTATGGAACAGGCCCGCTTAAACGGATTATTTTTCATGTACATCATTATCATTACTACCAACGCTCTTGCTGTTCATTATTGGGAGGGACGGGGCGGCGCGGTTCGAGGGCGCGCTGGCGAGATTGATAGCGGAATTTCTCCCGCAACAAGCCACCTGGGTCATCTGGAACACGACGCAACCACTGTTCTAATTCTTGCTGGGCCTGCTTTTCGGCTTCACTTTCTTCTTCGGTAGGCTCTTTAGTAAGGTCAGGGGCATTCTGCTCCTGTTCTTGGGCCTCTTGTTCCTCTCGCTCGCGCTGCTGCTCTTCAGATTCTTCTGACTCGCCTTCTGTTGCCTCGGGCTCTTGTTCGGAAGGATTCTGTTGCTGGGAATCCTGCGGGTCAGACTCTTGGCTCTCTGATTCTTGGGATTCTGAATCCTGTGGTTGAGAGTCCTGTGATTGAGAATCCTGTGACTGAGAGTCCTGGTTCTGCTCAGATTCCTCTGAATTTTCCGAGTTTTCCGAATCTTCAGCCGAATCTTCAGAGTTCTGCTGTTCTTGCTCCTGCTGCTGTTTAAGTTGCTCAAGTAGCATTTTATTGGCGCCGGCATCCTCCATATCAGGATTCAGAGCCAGGGCCTGATCATAGGCTTCGATAGCGGCGTCAAGATCCCCTGAATGGGCCAGGGCATTACCACGATTGTAGTGGCTGTCGGCGTCTTCATAATCTAGATAGTCGCTGATTGCCGACTCGTAGTCGCCGGCCTTATAGGCGGCACTGCCACGCCATTGGGGATCTTTGAACAGTGTCTGTGCTGTTGCCGCATCACCGCTCTGTAGTGCGTCACTGGCCTGCTGGTCGGCGGTCTTCCAAAGATCCTGCCAGCCAAGGGCTGAGGCGGGATCAGAAAATAATATGGGTGCCAGCAGAATTACCGCAATATTGCCTTTGCGGAAACTCAGCAGGATGATTGGCAGCACCAAAAATGCCAACCAAAAACCCTGATCATCCCAGAGGTCAAAGGAGCGCTCTAATTCTTTAGTGGCGTCTGGAAACAACTCTTCAGTAGTGGCCAACAAGGTTTCTATATCTGAATCATCGGCGCTCATACCGGCGTAAATACCGCCATTATTTTGCGCTAACATTTGCAGCGAAGTCGGAGAGAGTTTGGGAATAACAATCGCGCCATTAGCGTCTTTAGCAAAGCCCCCAGCACCAGTGGGGATCGGCGCGCCCTGTTGGGTGCCCACGCCTAATATCGAGAGTCTGAATTTACCGGCTTTCGACATCATCGACTGGATAGTATTAAATGCGGACCGCGATACCCCGTCGGTGATCAGCAGCAGATCCCCTTGCTGGTAGCCACCATTTATCGCCAGCTCCAGAGCTGTCTCTATGGCATCTTCGGTATTGCTGCCGTACTCCGGCAATAAGGTCGGGTGTAGCACGGGCACTAGGCTGATAATGGTATTGCTGTCCTCAGTCAGAGGCGTCAATGTATAGGCCGCGCCGCCGTAAACCACTAGCGCGCTGAAGCCTTCACTGCGGTTCTTGAGAATGTCGATTAACTTAAAGCGCGCGCGTTCCAAGCGGCTGGGCTTAACATCTTCGGCGAGCATGGAAGGTGACAAATCCATAATCAAAATCAGCGCCGCGTCTTTTTTATGGACGGGCTGGGGAAGCTGTTGCCAGCTTGGACCGGCCAGTGCGACACAGGTGATAATCCAGGCCAGCAAGACCCAGAGCATACCGCGTTGTTTTTTGCTGGTCTCTCCCTGCATTAAGTAGGGCAGCAGTGCAGGGTTGATAATCTTTTCCCAATTGCCAGCGCTGCGTTTGCGCCATTGGGCCAGAGCCACTGCGATCAGTGCAGGAATCAAACCCAGCAATGCCAGAGGTCGCAGTAGGTGCAGTTGGCTGAAGTCGCTATTTAAAAACTCAAGCATTAGACCCCCTGTTGTACTTGCTTGGACCGCTTATTAGGGCGATCAGTAAGCTGAGCACAAAGGCTAATGCCAGAGGCCAATGATAGAGCGCAGCAATCGGCCGAATCATCTCGGCGTCCTGCTCAATAGGTTCCAGACGATTGAGTTCTTCGTAGATCGCCACCAGCTCTTCAGGATTTCGGGCGCGAAAATATTGGCCACCGGTGGCATCGGCAATGGCGGTTAAGGTCTTCTCATCGAGATCCGCCGAGGGATTGGTGACACGCTTGCCAAACAGTCCCCAGGCCTCTTGAGTTTCTGCGCCAACACCAATGGTATAGATCTTAACCTTGGCACGACTAGCCAGCTCGGCGGCTTTTAAGGGTTCTAACTCACCGGCATTATTGGCGCCATCGGTGAGCAGTATCACCACCCGATGATTTTCCGGGCGCTGTTGCAGGCGTTTCACCGAGAGCCCAATGGCGTCGCCGATAGCAGTGCCATTGCCGGCAAATCCCAGCTGCGCCTCATAGAGTAATGTCTGCATGGTTTTGCGATCAAAGGTCAGCGGAGTCTGGAGATAGGCCTTCTCGCCAAATAAGATCAGCCCCAGACGATCGCCTTCGCGCTCTGCGACAAAGTTGCCGACCACGGCTTTTACGGCCTGCAGTCGATTAACCGTGCGACCGCCCAGCTGCATATCGTCTCGCTCCATACTGCCGGAGATATCCACCGCCAATAGAATGTCGCGGCCGCTGGTGGGCAGTGACACCGGATCGCCAATCCACACCGGACGAGCAATGGCTAGCAAAGTGCAGAGCCAGATAACAATAAGCACTAATAGTAGTAGCGACCTGCGCCAGGATGATGTGGCGGCAGAACTGCTGGCGCCCGCGGCATTCGCTAATAGCGGCGCGCGCAGGGCACGCATGCGCACGTCTGCAGGCTTGCGCAACCAACGGTAAATAAGTGGCAGCGGTGCCAGTGCCAGTGCCCAGGGCCAGATCAGTTCTAACATGGGACACCCAGCTCCAATTTATCTTCCACCATATGGGCTTTGATCCAGATGCGAGCATCTTCAAACAGAGCTTCAATGTCTTGGCTCTGTTCGCTGGTTTGCTTGGCGTAAAGCAGTGTTTGCAGTTCGCCGGTGGGCTGGCTAAAGACGGATTGGTCGCAGCTGAAACGCAAAAACTCAACAAAGGGCTCTATGGCCAAGCTGCTTGGCTGACGATTGGGATAGGCGCAGTTGGCGGTCTGTTTTAGCAGTACAAACAGAGCTCGAAGCTGTTCTTGGGGATCAGTGTCAGCTTTGACCTGCTCTAGTTGTAGCAGCGCCTGACGGCGATAATGCTTGGCCTTATAACGGCGGTAAAGCCATCTCAACAGCCAGACTGCGAGGACAGAGCCGGCCAGAGCCAGAATCCACCAGCCTGGTGCCGGTGGCCACCAGGAGATCGGTTCGGGCAGATGAATATCCCGCAGTTGATCCAGTGGGTTCGGTGGCTGTTGGGCGCTTGCTGAAGACATAGGAGTATTAGCCATTAGCTGCGTCGACCTTTGCGGCGTTTGCCATAGGCTTGAGCCAGTACAGACATCACTGAGTCGGCGCTATTAAAGGGCAAGAGCCCGGCCGAGAGTTGCTGGCTGGTGCGTTTAAGTTTTTGGCTTCGATCAATAAAAGCCTGCTCAAATTCACTGCGCAGCTTGCTATCACCTGTGTTCAAAAGGGTTTGATGTTCCCCGTCACTCACAGCATAGAGGGCCGCAGGGGGAAGTTCTGTTTCAATCGAATCAAAAACATGGCAGAAGTTCAGGTTGCAGTGACGTGCTAATTCAAATAGCTGACGCTCGCAGGCATCATCGAAATCATGGAAGTCACTGACAATAAAAACCGTGGTGCCGGGCAGGGCAAAGCGCCGTGCCTCCTCGAGAATATGGGCGAGGCTGAATTGATCTGGCGCTGGCTCCAGCAGCTGTTTACTAAAGTCCTGAAGCTCATGAATATATTGCAGTACCGCATGATGGCTGCGTCGGGATTTCACTTCCGCTTGCTGTTGGGCGCCAAATACAAGGCCGCCAACCCGATCGTTGGCGCTGAGTCCGGCCCAGGCCAGAGCTGCAGAAATCTCGCAGGCGACCACGGACTTTAAACGCTGACTGCCGAAAAACATTGGCCCGCGTAGATCGCAGACTACCTGTACTGGCCGCTCGCGCTCTTCACGAAAGATTTTGGTATGGGGCACCTGAGTCTTAGCGGTAACGCGCCAGTCGATAGTGCGCACATCGTCGCCCGGCTGGTAGATGCGCACCTCATCGAAGTCCATACCGCGGCCGCGAAAACTTGAGCGGTGTCCACCGGCCATCATCTGACGCGCCTGAACCTGAGGAAAACCGGTGAGTTCACGGGCAGCATAACGCAGGCGCACCATCTCACTGAGGCTGGCGATGGCGGGATGATTGTCCTGTTCTGGGGGTTGATTCATTAGGCTGAGGCAACAGATTCCAGTAGTGTATCGATCACTTGATTGGCGGTGACACCGCTGGCTTCGGCTTCAAAACTCAGGATCAAACGGTGGCGCAAGACATCGTGAGCCACGGCGCGAATATCATCTGGGGTGACAAAGTCACGGCCCTGGAGCCAGGCTAATGCGCGGCTACAGCGATCCAGTGCAATGGTGGCTCTGGGACTGGCACCGTAATCTAGCCATTTAGCGAGATCGCCGCCATAGAGTTTAACGTCACGAGTCGCCAGAATAAGCTGAACTAAATACTCTTCAACCGGTTCCGCCATATGCACTGCAAGGGCTTCTTTGCGCGCGGCAAACAATGTCTCTTGGGTGAGCAATTCAACTGTCTGTGGCGCTTCTTTAAGGGCTTCTCGTCGTGACAGCTCGAGAATCAGGCGCTCAGTTTTCGGCGCTGGGTAGTCCACCATAATATGCATTAAAAAGCGGTCCATCTGCGCTTCGGGGAGCGGGTAGGTGCCTTCTTGTTCAATGGGATTCTGGGTTGCCATAACCATAAACAGCTCTGGCAGCGGGTAGGTGGTGCCGCCCACAGAGACCTGACGCTCGGCCATAGCTTCGAGTAATGCCGACTGAACCTTGGCTGGGGCGCGGTTGATTTCATCGGCCAATACTAGGTTGTGAAACAGCGGTCCGGCCTGGAATTCAAAGTTGCCCTGCTCGGGGCGGTAGATGTCGCTGCCAGTAATATCCGCTGGCAGCAGGTCTGGGGTGAACTGCACACGTTGAAAATCCCCCTCTATACCTTCCGAAAGCGTCTTGATAGCCTTGGTCTTAGCCAGGCCTGGTGCACCTTCGACCAACAGATGTCCGTCGGCCAACAGGGCGATAATCAAACGTTCAACAAGCTGTTCTTGGCCGACGATCTGTGTGTTCAGCCAATCTTTGAGTAGATGAATTTTCTGATGCAAAACTAACCCCTAATGATTGTTGCGAAATAAACCGCGATGGTTGATTCTAGTGTCTATTATTGCAACACAAAAATGACCTTTTTTATATCCGCTAAGCGTGATAATTCTATCCAATAACAAATGAATTTCGTTGTTATTGGCTTACATAGCGTTAATTCAGCGAGCGGGTAGAAGGTTGTAGACTGACAAAACTAAAAAAGGTTTAGTAACCCGCCCATGGATGCCAAAAATAATAATCAGCGTGGCAAAATTATAGCCTCGCTGAACAAGATTGCCGCTCGTCAGCTGACCCAATTTCAAGCTCAGCAGTTTGATAATTTTATCGCTAACGCCATGCACTTCTATCCGGATGCCGACTACCTGGCTCGGCCAGTTCAGGATATCTTTTGGAATCTTTGGGGGCTCTGTCGCTTTAGCGCTGAACAGGTCAATGTGAACAGTGCAGAAAATCGCGCCCGAGTGCGAGTGTTTAATCCGGACCCAGAGCTGGATGGCTGGTCCAGCGCTCATACCACTATTTACATTAACCAGCGGGATATGCCGTTCTTGGTGGATTCCCTGCGCATAGTGCTCAATCGCCGTGGTTTAAATATCTTTACCTTACAGAGCAACCCGGTCTGGGTTGTGCGAAATACTCAGGGCGTAGTTGAGCGGACTTACGCAGATTTTTCCAAAGGTGCTGAGAGAGAGGCGCTGATCACTATTGAGGTCGACCTCCATGTAGAGTCAGAACTCGAGGATTTGCGCCGTGAGCTGCTCGATGTGTTAGACGACGTTGAAGTGGTGGTGGCGGAGTTCGACCCCATGCGTCAGCGAGTCGAAACCCTTATCGAAGAACTACAGAACAATGCACCAAAGGTTGAGCAGCTCAAGGAGTCCCTGGAATTCTTACGCTGGATCCACAATGGCTACTTTACCTTCACCGGCTGTGTCGAATTCGACTTAAAAGTCGATGGCGACAAGCTCTATCTCAGCGAAGCGGCCAATACCCGCTTTGGCCTATTAAAAAAATATAGCGGTGATCGCCGGGAGGGTTGGGTTGAAGAGCTTAGCCCCGGTGTTCGCGCGCTCTATGAAAGTGATGAGCTGCTGACCATTACTAAATCCTCGCAGCGCTCCCGAGTACACCGAGATGTCTACTCGGATTATGTGGTGGTTAAACGCTTTGATACCCAGGGGCAACCCTGTGGTGAGGTGCGTTTTATGGGCCTCTATACCTCACAGTTTTACTCCTACAGCCCGAGGCGCATTCCAATTCTGCGCAACAAGGTTAACTGGGTGATGGAGAACTCAGGCTTTGTAGCCAATAGTCACGATGGTAAAGCGTTGATGACGATTCTCGACTTTCATCCTCGAGATGAGCTGTTTTTTGTTAGTCGCGAGACGTTGGCGGAGACAGCTATTGGCATATGGCAAATCTATGAGCGTCGAGTGATCAAGGCATTTATTCATCCAGACCCTTTCGATAAGTTCGTTAGCTGTATTGTCTATCTGCCCCGTGAGTCATTTAGCACCCAATCGCGCATGAAGATCCAACATAGCATCGGCGATCGCCTAGATGCCGTCGAGAGTGAATTTACTACGCAGTTTTTACCTGAGTCGGTGTTGGTGCGCATCTATCTGGTCTATCAGGTGCGCAATAAGCAGTATTTAGATGTGACTAGCAACGACCTGGAAGATATTGTCCGTCAGGTGACCCGTGACTGGTGCGACGAGTTTGCGGCCTTAGCTCTTGAGCAGGGCGCAGAGACTGGTGGCACTCAGAGTCAGGATGCTGCCTTGGCGCGGCGTTTTCAACGAGCCTTTCCCGGAGCTTATCGAGAGCTCTATTCGCCTCTCCAGGCCCTAGCCCATATTGAACTCTTCGATGCCCTCGAAGGCACTGCCGATATTGCCATTCAACTGCAACATCAGCAGGCCGCTGAGAATAATCATCTGCAGCTAAAGTTGTTTCATCGCCTGCAGCCCCTAGAGCTGTCAGATATGATCCCAATGCTGGAAAATCTCGGCTTCCGCGTGGTGATGGAGCATCCCTATCTGATTCGCCCTGAAGGAGATGGCGATGTCTGGCTGCAAGAGTTTCAGCTGTCTTTTTCGTTAGACGTAAATGTCGATGTGGAAGCGGTACAGGGTAGCTTTAAGGAAGCCTTGAGTACTGTTTGGAAAGGCGACGCTGAGAACGACAGCTTTAACCGCCTAGTGATCGGCGCGCGTCTCGATTGGCGTGCGGTGGCCATGTTGCGGCTCTATGCTCGCTATTTGAAGCAGCTTGGCATTTCCTACAGTCAGGTGTTTATTGCCGACACCCTGTCTCGTTATCTGGATATTACGCGCAACTTAGTGGCGCTATTTAAAAGTTATTTTGACCCTCGTTACGCAGGAGAAACTCGTGGTGAGCGAGCTCAGGGATTGGTTGTTAAGATCCTCGGGGCACTGGACGACGTGGATAACATCAGTGAAGACAATGTGATTCGCAGTTATCTAGAGGTCATTCAGGCGACCCTGCGGACCAACTTTTTTCAGACTATTGAAGACGGCAGTTACAAATCCTATATCTCAGTCAAACTGGAGTCGGGGAAAATATCCTTGGCACCCAAGCCGCGCCCCGAGTATGAGATATTTGTCTACTCGCCGCGAGTTGAAGGTGTCCATCTGCGCGGCGGCAAAGTCGCCCGTGGCGGTCTGCGCTGGTCTGACCGACTAGAAGATTACCGCACTGAAGTCCTGGGGCTGGTAAAGGCCCAGCAGGTTAAAAATGCAGTGATTGTACCCACAGGCGCCAAGGGCGGATTTGTCGCCAAGCAGGCGTCAATGGCGGCTGGTCGAGATGCCTGGCTACAAGAGGGCATCGCCAGTTACATGCTCTATATACAGGCTCTGCTAGATATTACCGACAATATCATTGAGGGTGAGATTGTGCCGCCGGTGGATGTGATACGCCGAGATGGTGACGATCCCTATTTAGTCGTTGCCGCGGACAAAGGGACTGCGACTTTCTCTGATATCGCCAATGAAATTTCCCATGCCAATAACTTCTGGCTCGGTGATGCCTTTGCCTCCGGTGGCGGCAATGGCTATGACCACAAAGCCATGGGCATTACC
>JGI20152J14361_10001384_pt1 | contig 15988 bp, 14 predicted proteins | sample COG_02_FD_14361 | JGI IMG/M metagenome (IMG submission 14361)
ACTGGAACAGGCTCTGGATTGTAGACCCTATAGATGGTACCAAAGAATTTATAAAGCGCAATGGAGAGTTTACGGTAAATATTGCCCTTATAGAAAATCAACGCCCTCTTATTGGTGTTATTTTTGTGCCTGTAACAGGAGAACTGTATTTTTCTAGTAAAGAATTAGGCGCTTTTAAAGTAGCGGTAAATCAAGAAGATTATAATGTTGAAGCTTTACTATCAAAGGGCAATAAATTACCATTAGAAAGAGAAGATAAAAGCTTTACTATCGTGGCAAGTAGATCTCATATGTCTGAAGAGACAGAAGGCTATGTGCAACAGATGCGAGAAATCCATGGAGATGTGAAATTAATCTCAAAAGGAAGTTCTTTAAAACTATGTATGGTAGCAGAGGGTACTGCCAATTGTTACCCCCGTTTTGCGCCCACTATGGAGTGGGATACCGCAGCAGGGCAAGCCATTTGTGAGCATGCAGGTTTTCAGGTTATAGATTGGAATACAAAAAATAATATGCTTTATAATAGAGAAGAATTGTTAAATAATTGGTTTTTGGTTACGAAACAATAATCTTTTTTATACAAAAATATTTACATCAATATCTAATTCAAAACTCAAATTATTCGATTTGTTTTTACAGACAACTGTGTATTTAAATAATTAAAAAACTAATTTCATAAGGATTGATAAATAAATTAAAAACTAAAAAAGAAAATTTCAAAAAAAGAGCTTTTCTTAACTCATTGACATCTATTCTTGACCAAGCCGTTAAGATAATAATTGGTTTTGTTGTTAACCCTTTTGTTATTTCTGGTTTGGGAAGCTACTTATTTGGTGTATGGCAAGTTTTAAATCAGTTTACTAATTACACTACTTTGGCTAACATTAGAGTTTCTGAAGTTTTAAAGTGGTCTGTAGCAAGAGACAGAGAAGTACTGTCAGATACTGAATTAAAGGAAAATCTCACTTCTGCATTAGTTTTAATACTATTAATAATCCCGATATTTTTAATATTTGGAACTATACTAGTTTACTTTTCACCTAGTATTACAAAGGTATCTCCAGAATATCAAAATCTAGTACAAATTACCGCGTCTTTACTGGTTCTTATTGTTATTGTAAAAAGTGTATTTAGTCTTTTTGAGTCTATACTCAGAGGAATGAATATTGGCTATAAAAGTATGGGAATACGTGCGTCAATATTCATATTAGGAGGTGTTCTAAAGATTATTACTTTAAAATTGGGATATGGTTTAATTGGTCTAGCATCTGTTCAAGTTTTAATAGTTTTTTTAACTGGTTTCGTAATTTTATTGATTGTAAAAAAAAATGTACCATGGTTTGGTTATGGTAAATTAAACATTAGTAGAACAAAAGATTTTGTAAAATTAAGTGGGTGGTTTATGGCTTGGATGGGAGTTAAAACACTTTTAGTTAGCAGTGATAAAGTATTTCTAGGATATTTGTTAGGTCCAATCGTAGTAACTAAATATGTTATCACCAAGTATATTGGTCAAGCGACACAAGGAGTTATTACCAATGTTATACATGGAGTTTTACCAGGGGTTGGATCGCTTTTTGGTCAAAAAGAATTTCAAAAACTTATAATAGTAAGATACGAAATGAATATAATAACCTGGCTATTGTCAGGAATAATTGGTTTTGTTATTTTACTTTTTAATTCCTCATTTGTTGAATTATGGGTTGGCGCAGATAATTATTTAAATCAAGAGGCTAATTTTGCAATTTTGTTGATGATTGTTCAATATCTGTTTATACAAAATGATAGTGTATTAATAAATACTATGTTAGATGTTAAATCTAAAACACTTTTAGGACTTCTTTCTGTTTTTATTTCAATTTCACTAGCATATTTCCTTTCTAACGAATACGATACTCTTGGGTTTATATTTGGTATCATTTTAGGTAGATTTTTACTTTCAATTACATACCCAATCATTGTAAAAAATAAATTAACAAACACTGTAATCCCAAAAAAACCAGTTCAATTGATATTTTTAATATTAATCATTTGGTTTTTAGGTTTTTATTTTGAGGGTTTTGTTGAAGTAAAAAGTTGGATTTCACTTATTTTTCTGATTTTTTCAGCTTGTTTATCGACAGCAATAATATTTGTTTTTTTGGGGCTTAAAAAGCAAGAACGATATAGGTTTATTAAATACACAAAAGCAATATATTCAAATAGAAAATAATTATTGATGGACATTAATCAAATATTTAAAAAAATAAATGATTCAAAGCTTGAGTATATTTTGATGACTGGTAATGTTGATCTAGAAAAAGCATTTAAAGGTAAAGGTGATTTTGATATTTTGGTAGATAAAAAAGATGGGCAGAGTTTTGAACTTTTATTGCTAAATTTAGGTTTTAAGAGAAGAATATCTACATTTAATAATTCTTTCTTTGGTGTCGATAATTTTCTTTTTTATGATAGTAATAATGAAAAGTTACATCATTTCCATATTCATTATGATGTTGTTTTTGGACCAAAAAATGGATTAAATTACTATTTTAAAAATTCCAATTCTTGGTTTAAAAATTGTTATATACATGAACAACGTTTAATTAAAATTGTAGATCCAGAAGTAGAATACGTTTTTCTAATTTTAAGAATTTTAGTTTCTGGTGATAACTTGAAAAAAGTTAAAAACTTTATCAAAAGGAAAGATAGTAGTAAATATAATTTAAAGCACAGTAAGTTAATAACGCAGATTAATACAGAAAAATTAGATTTTGTTTTAAATAATTATTTTCTAGATTTTAAAGACATTATTTCTGCCTATTATAGAAATAAAGGAGTTTTTTCTCTAATTCAAGGGATTACTTTAGAAAGTAAGACTAAGAAAATACTTGCTAAGTATTTAAGAGTGGATTTAACAATTAATAGTGTTTTCAATAGTTTAAGAGATGAAAGTAAGAAGGTTTCTTCTCATTCCTTAAGTACCAATGGTAAAATTATTTCTTTGATCGGAGTTGATGGAGCCGGTAAAACTACTTTATCAAAAGAAATAAAGAAATGGTTAGGTTATAAATTAAGTGCTAAAAATGTTTTTTTAGGACAAATAAAAAATTCAAGAGTTAATTGGGGATTAAGAAAATTATCCAAAGTTTTTAAATTTTTTCGCTTAACAAGCATATCCAATTACGTAAAAGATTATACCCATATTATCAATGCTAAGTTTAGAGAAAACGGAGTTATTGAGTCAAACTATTTAGCCCAAAGAGGACATTATATTGTTACGGATAGATATCCTTTAAAGGAATTTTGGAATATGGAATTGATAATGGATGGTCCTAAGCTTAAAAAGAAATCTTCACTATATAATAAAGAAAGAGATATTTATAATAAAATAGATAATTATCCTCATTTAATTATAATTCTTAAAATCCCTATTGAGGTAAGTGTAAGCAGGAAGCCTGAAGAACATAGTGATCCGAAAAGAGTTGATAATTTGAAAAAGAAAATTAGCGCAATCACTTCAATAGAAAAATTACCAAACATATATATAGTTGATGCTACTCAGAGTTATGAAGCTGTTAAAAAAGAAGTTAAGTCTTTAATTTGGAAAAATATTTAAGCTAAAGATATGGTTAAAAGTTCAGAATGGGTTGAGTTTTTTGGAGCCCCAGGAGTAGGTAAAACTACCTTATATAAAGAGGTTGTTAAAAAAATGCCGAAAGATTGGATAACAGAGCAGAACGCTATTTTTAAAAGCAAAATGACATTTGTTAACAGAAATAGTTTGATTTTTTTTTTCTACAAAACATTATATTCAATACCCCAAACAGCAAAATTTTTATCCAAAATTCATGAACCAATTAATCACAGGGTTTTATTGTATGATTTTATAAAGGATTTTCCTGTTTTTTATAAATTTTCTTTAGATTGTATTTTTAATAGTAGTTCTACATCATACAGAAAAACAACAGCTTTTTTACAGTTTTTGGAAACTGCAAAAAAGAGAACACTTATCAAAAAATCAAATTTAAATATTAAAGTTTTAAGTGATGAGTCCTTATGTCAAAGGATGTTTACTCAATTGTCCGAAGAAGAAATAGACGAAGAACAATTGGTTGAAAAATACTTTAAAAATATTCCTTTTATTGGACGTTTAGTTCATGTGAAACTAAATGAAGATGAAATTGTTTATAGAATACAAAAAAGATTTAAACAAACGAATAAAATAAACTATATGAATACCGGTTTGTCTTCGGAAGAGTTGTTACATCAAACTAAAAAATATACTAGCTATGTAAAAACTGGGATTAAAGTTTTGGAGCAGAGAGGTGTTACAATATTACAAATAGATAGCTCGCTTTCAGTGGATCAAAATGTGAGTAAAATAGTTGATTTCTTAAACAAAAATCAAAAATAAAATGAAGGTTAGTATAATAATAACAAATTATAATTATCAAGATTATGTCAAAGAGTGTATTGATAGTTGTTTAAATCAAACGTATAAAAATATTGAAATTATAGTTGTTGATGATGGCTCGACAGACAATTCTCGTTCTGTTTTAAATGAGTACGAAGATTCTGTTAAGTTAGTTTTTCAGGAAAATGCAGGAATGGTGCAGGCTTCTAATACGGGGTATGCTTATGCTACTGGAGATTTGATTATGTTTCTTGACGCTGATGATTTTTTAAAAGAAAAAGCCCTTGAAAATGTAGTTAATGTTTGTGAAAAAGATACAGTTAAAATTCATTTTAAATTAGAAAAGCAGAATAATAATAGAGACATTCTTGGCATTGTACCTTCTGAAGGGTTTAATTTAAGTGAAGGTGATGTATGGTCTGAAATAGTAAAAACAGGTGATTATAACAATGTGCCAACTTCTGGGAATGTGTATTCTACTATTGTATTGGATAAAATTTTCCCTATTCTAGGGTCAAAAATTGGTAAAGAAGATACTTATTTAGATAGATTTCCAACAGATGCTTATTTAAAGTATAGAATTCCATATTATGGACCTATAATTGCCATACAAGAGTCACAAGGGGTGTATAGGATTCATGGAAACAATAATGGAGTCAAAGTTTCTCCATATTTAAATAAAAAAAAGAGAAAGAGGATTTTGTATTTGGCAAAAACAAATACTGAATTCATAAATTCAAAATTAGAAAATAAAAATTTTCTTGGATTTTACAAAAGAGTTAAAGTAATTAGGCTAATAGCAATTTCCTATAGGCTAGATGGAAATGATCCGATTTTTGGTATTGAAAATAGATCTAAAATTTATTTCAAGTTACTTTCTCTTTTAGTAATATCATTACGATTTAAAATATTTAGTCTAATTTACAATTTTTTACTTATAACTTTATTTTTATTTCTTCCTAAGAACAGTAATAATAAGTTATTGAATAAACTATTTTTTAAATAATAGAAAATGGCTTTTGCTTTCTTATCAATAGTTGTATTATTTTTGTTATTCTCATGTTATAAATGGCCTGGGATAACTGTCGCCTATTTGTTTTTTTTTCAAATATTAAATAATTCAATGTTTGAGCAAGCAGGATTACAATCCTTCAAGTACATAACATCTATTTTACTATTACCTATATTATATTACAATTGTTATTCTAAGATTAAGGTTAGAGTATTCAAAAAATTAATATTTACTAGTATAATTAGTAAAGTCTACTTCTTGCTACTTTTGTATATCATTTTGTATGCTTTTTTACTAGGCACAAGCTATGAAATAGTTTATTTACAAAAAATTATTTTTCCTGTAACTATTTTTTTTGTTCTTGCGCTGTATTTCTTTAATGATGCTGCTATTTATAAAGAAGTGGTTATTGGAGTTGTATTATTTTCTTTTTTAACCTTATCATATCTTTATTTTTTTAGAGGGATTACTTCAATTATTAATGTTGGTCGACTTGAGATTTCTGAAGAAACAGGTATGGGGCCAATTGTACAGGGTAGAATGGCAGGTATGTTTGGTTTAACAATTTTGATATTATTTTTCAATTCAAAAAAAACATCATATAAAACATCTTTTTTAATATTATTTATTACTGCTTTCTTGTGGTTGGCATTAACTGGTAGTAGAGGGCCAACATTGGCATTAATAGTTATGTTTTTAGCATACTCGTATTTAACTAAAAGTATATTTAAATTTTCTATTGCTCTAGTCATCCTTTCACTAGTAGCAATACCAGTTCTTATATATTATGGAGTTCTTGAATTAGCACTTTTTGAAAGGCTAACTGAGCTTTCTAGCCAAGAAGACATAGAGTCTATGAAAAGATACCGTAGATACTTAACTTTCTTCGATATGCCTTTAGGAAATTTTATTTTTGGTTTAGGACCTGGTGGTTGGGGTAAAAAGATTGCTCTATCAGATTATAGTTTCCCTCACAATATTATCATAGAGTCTATTGTAGAACATGGTATTATGGGTGCTATTTTTATTTTTACAATCATATCAACTGGTTTTCGCCAATTCTATAAAAGAATCAGCAATATAAATTCTAATTTATATATGAATATTTTATTATTATGGTGGGGTTATTATCTTTTAAACACTATGGTTAGTGGAAGTTTTATTCAAGGAAATATAAACTTTTTTACACTAACTGCAATATTAGCTTGTATACACAATCAAAAAAATATTTATGCAAACTAAAGTAAAACTTTTTATAAATATTGGTGGTACTTCTAGAAGTGGATCTACCTTACTTGGTCAAATATTATCTAACGATTTAAAGGCATTATATACTGGAGAAATGCAAGCAGTTTTTTACCCTAAAAGGATTCATCACTTTGAGATTATAAAAGATATTAAATCTGGAACTAGTCCTTGGAAAGGGATTTTAAAAAAAAAAATCACGAAGCTTCCCATTAGTATTTTTGATGCTTTTATTGATAAAGAATTTATTATTGATTCAAGTAAAAATTCATTCTGGATTTCAAAACTAACTTCTAATTCAGCCAGACAATCTATTAACCATAAGAATGTTTTAATATATAAAGACCCTAAAGATTTTGCCTATTCAATCTTGAAAAGAGGAGGGAAAAATTGGGTAAGTCAATACATTACTTATCATAAAAAATATTTTTCAAATATTAATGACTTTTATGTTATATCGTTTACCTCCTTTGTAAACAATAAACAGATTCTGAAATATTTGTGTGAATGGCTAGGTATTAAATATTTTGAAGCTAAATATAATTATTGGGAAAATACTAACCAAGGGTTTTTTGGAAGCAATACACCTAATACCAAAAGGGAGATTGAATATAAGAATGATATTCCAACTGAATATATTGAGACTATAGAAAAAAACTTAAGAGATAACCCTGAAATTAATATCATTTGGAATTTTTTAAAAGACAATGAGAATAAAGTTGTGACCAGTTGCCCAATAAAATTCAATAAAATTCATCTTAATATTTTAGAGATTAAAAACAGATTAAAAACTGAGTACAGAAAAATTAATCCTGAAAATTATCACAACAATTAAACTATGGTTTCTTTTATAATAATTGGTAAAAATGAAGGATGGAAGTTGTTAAAATCTATAGAAAGTGTATTCAACGCTATAGAAATAAATAAAATTAAAAATTCAGAAGTTATTTATGTTGACAGTAAAAGCACAGACAATACTTTAAATGCTATAAAAAAATACAAAAATCTAAAAGTTTTTTTAATTGAAGGGGAAACGAATGCAGCTGTTGCTAGGAATATAGGTTTCAAAGAATCTACTAATCAAAATTTAGTCTTTATTGATGGCGATATGGAAATTAAATCAGATTTTCTCCCATTAATCTTAGATAATAATAACAATCTTAAATATCCTTTTTGTTCTGGTAATTGGATAAATTACAATTACGATAGTTTTAAAAGTAGAAAATTATTAAGCAAAGAGATTAAAAAGAAAATGACTAAAAACGAAACAGAATTTATTTCAGGAGGGTTATTCGCAATAAGAAGAGATACCTGGGAATCTGTTGGAGGAATGAGGACCGTTTTTAGGAGAAGCCAGGATTGGGATTTAGCTTTAAGATTAGCAAAAAAAGATGTTTTTTTATATCGACTTAAAGAAGTTTTTGCTCATCATCATACATTATCTCCAAAAGAATCGATAAATAAAATGTGGAGCATGTTTCATTCTGGATATAAATTATATAGGATAGTAATTTTAAGAGGTAATTTTTTCAACAAATACCAGTGGAAACACTTCATTAGAATAAACTATACTTTTATTTTATTTTTAGTGATGCTAATTTCGTTTTTAATAAGCGGAATAACAACATTTATATTTGTTTATTTCGCTGCAATTTTTATAAGAAATTTATTTACTTATGGAAATAAGTTGTTTTATGTGTTAAATGGTTTAATTATTGCATTATTATATGACATTGCTTTTTTAGGAGCGCTATTTTTATTTTATCCTAAAAAATTATCGTTAGAGTACAAAGTAATTCAAAACCCAAATTAAATTTATTTCATTCTGTAGAAAACTTATATATAATGAACAAAAAAGTAAATTTTTTTATAGTAGGTCAACCAAAATGCGGTACAACCTCGTTGTTCCATTATTTTAAGAAGCATAAAGAAGTGTTTATGCCTGAGCAAAAACAGCTGTATTTTTTTGCAAAAGATCATAATGAGCACAGAAAAAAATATTCAAAATTTAATACCGAATATTACGCCAAGTATTATAATTACAAATTTGAAGACTATATCTCAAGATTTGATTTTCATGATAATATTAATATTTATGGAGATATAACACCAGATTATATTTATTCTAAAACGGCTCCTTCAGATATTTATAACTATAATAACAATGCAAAAATATTGGTTATACTAAGAGAGCCATTAAGTTTTTTAAAATCTTTTCATAATCAACTTATTCTGAGTGGAAGGGAACATGAAACAGATTTTTATAAAGCATTATCTTATCAAGAAATGAGGGCAATAAAAAGTTGTAAAAATGACGAAGAAAGCCCTCCCTTTTATTTTCAGTATGATGAACTTGTAAACTACTTGAAATTTGTAAAATCTTATCATGATAGATTTAAAGATAATTTTAAAGTCATTTTTTATGAAGATTTTAGAAAAGATAATAAAGGTACATTAGATGATATTTGTAAGTTTCTTGATATAAAGAAGTTTGATAATATAAGGAATATTGAGTCTAATCTGTCAATGCAAGGGGTTAATAGATTAGACAGTATAAAAAAAAAAAAATTAATTAAATTATTCATTTCTTTAGTGCCAACAAAAGTAAAATATTGGATTAAAGATAACCTCTTTAAACTTGTTTTTAAAAAGAAAGAGGAAGACTTAAATAGTAATTTAGATATAAAACTGCGCGAGAAATTCTATCAGAATATACAAGAATTAAATCAGTATGTAATTAAACATGATTTAAATTTAGGTGGAGGAGATATTAACTTGTTAAAGAAGTGGAACTATGATTAATACAGTTAATTATAATATTAAAAGTAATGTTTTAGTTTTTGATGACGGGGGAATGACACATTCAAATCCAGATGGAACGGGTTTTAAGATAGATATAAAAGTCTATGATCGTATGCTGCTGCTTGCAAAGAAGAACGACATCAAAATCCAAATTGCATGTAATGCTGGTTTTTTTGATGTAGATAATATTGCTGGCTTGAATTTACTTAATCCAGAGTGTGATAAAATTTTAAAATTATTTGATGATAATAGAAGCTATCTAGAAATTTGGAATCATGGATTAAACCATAGGTATAAAAATGAATGTACAGAATTTTTTTCATATAAGGATGGGCCTATTAGCTATGATTATCAAAAAGAACATTTAAAGTTAAGCCAAGACATTTTTAAAAAAAATAATATTTTGCCTACTGTATTTGTGCCTCCTGGGCATGCTTGGGAGCAAAATATTACTGATAAGATAGCAGAAGAACAGGGTATAACCGCAATAGCAATAAGAGAATTTGAAAAGACTAGTTTTAAGGCTTGGATTAAAAATCCTGGCAAGCCTTATAAAATGACATGGGAGAAATCTGAAAGTATAAATACATTTTTCAGGTTGGGTTTGGGGATCGCCTTTGATCGAGTAAATTTTGATCAGAAAGTTAAACTTAAAATGTCTAATTATATCGCAAATAGATTTCCACAATCGTTATTAATTAATAGAAAATTAAGGCTTAAATATCCAGTCGACCATTTTTTTGCACATATTCAAAATTTACAAGACCCAAATAGTGTAGATTATTTTGATGATGTAATCAAACAGATTAAAGGGTTAAAGAATAACGAATGAAGGAAGAAAAGAAGTTAAATGGTTTGTGGATAGGTAAAACCGGAGAAAGCAATGCTTGGTATCATATTTTTCCTTTTGTTAATGCATTTTTAAATAAAAAATTATATGTGGTAAGACATAAAAGACCACAACGAGATATTTTATCACCTAAAGTAGAATTTATTACTTTTTCATCTGAGAAAGGTAACATAAGACATTTATTGTCTATGTTTTCAAATGGTTATAGAGTTTTAAAAACTAATAAAATTGATTATATAGTCTGCTTTAGTCTTGTTCCTTGGGGAATAATTGGGTGGGTATTAGCTAAATTATTTCGAAAAAAAATTATTATTGGTTTAATTGGCAGTGATTATAACCACCATGTTGAAAAAAGTAAGTTTGCATTTATTTTTAAATATATTTTGAGCGATTCAAATGTAATAACTACAACTGGATCTGTTATGAATTTATCTGTAGAGAAAAAAATAAAACATTCTTGTGTGCAAATTTTCCCTCATTGTTTACCAGACGACTTATTTTGTGATAAGGAATTGAAAAAGACTAAAAGGTTAAGATTAATATCTATCTCTGAGTTAAGTAAAAATAAGAGAACAATTGATATAATACACGCCGTAGAAAAATTAGTCAACAAAGGCATTGATGTTAGCTTAGACATTTTGGGGAGTGGAAATCAATTTGGTTATATTGACGGGTATATTAGCGATAGAAAATTAGATGATCATATAACATTAGTAGGTTATGTTAAAGATATAAAAACTTATTTAAAAAAAGCAGATGTCTTTGTACAAGCATCTTTAAAAGAAGGCTTGTCTTTAAGTTTAATTGAATCAATAGGTATGGGTTTAATTCCAGTTGTAACACAAGCAGGCTCTGAGAAAGATATAATTAAAAATAAGGTTAACGGTCTTTTCTTTGAAAAGAAAAACCCTAAAGATTTGGCTGATAAGATAGAACTTCTATATAATGAGAATGAATATACTCGGTTTTTTGAGGCGGTAAAAGAAATAAAAGAAAAATTAAAAATTGAATATGCAACTAAAAAAGTTGAACAAATTTTATCTAAAATATAAATATGAATCTAGATTACATTAATAAGTCGCTACTAAAACTTCATGATTTTGTAAAATCTGAAAATTATCTAGGAAATAGTTTATATGATTCTCATAATTCTAAATTCTCTTTTGAGAATTTTGGAACTAAACCTTCTTTTTATATTAATCAGATTGTAAAAAGATCTCCTATTAATCTGAGAAAAGTATTAAGAGTCTCAAAAGGTATTAACCCTAAAGGTCAGGGGCTTTTTCTATATTCTTATTCGAAACTATATGGAACAGGTTTAATTGATGATGATGAAATTCAAGATAGAGCAAAGTATTTTTATAATTGGTTAAAAGACAACCCTAGTGAAGGTTATTCTGGACATTGTTGGGGGTATAATTATTTTTGGCCTAAAAGAGATGGTAGTCACGTTCCAGCATATACTCCTAGCGTTGTTGTTACAGGATTTATTTCTAGATCTTTATTGGAATACTATGAGGTTTTTAAAGATGAAACTGTTCGTGATGTACTTAAAAGTTGTACAAAATTTGTTATGAATGATGTAAATCTTTATAAAGGAGATGATGGTTATTGTTTTTCATATACACCTGTAAAAAAAGATTTAACAGTGAATGCTAACTTATTAGCAGCTGAAACTTTACTTTATAGTGATTTTCTGAATAAAGAAAATAATTTTAAAGAGTATGTTGATCAGGTAATTAAATTTACATTAAACACTCAAAATGAAGATGGTTCTTGGTATTATAGTTTTGATTATTCTACAAGAGTACCTAAAAAGCAAATTGATTTCCATCAAGGTTATGTGTTAGAGTCACTTTATAGACTCTCTAAATATTATGAAAGCGCTTATAATATAGAATCACCAAATGTTAATGATGCTATTAAAAAAGGACTGAATTTTTATAAAAAAACTCAGTTTGACCTAAAAGGTTTTGCTTATTGGAGACTTCCGAAAAAATATCCTATTGATATACATAATCAAAGTCAAGGAATTATAACATTTTACTTTATGAAAGATCATATTGAAGAGGGAGAAGAATTTGCTTATAAAATAACAAAATGGACAATTGATAACATGCAAGGAAAAAAAGGTAACTTTTTCTATCAGAAATATCCTTTTTTAACTAACAAAACAAATTACTTAAGATGGAATCAAGGTTGGATGTTAGTAGCCCTAACTACATTAATAGAAAAAAAATAATTGCAAAAAATGAGAATATTTATAGATATTGGACATCCTGCCCACGTGCATTACTTTAAGAATTTAGTTAGTATTATGATAAAAGAACATAACACAGACTTTATAGTAACCGCTAGAGATAAAGAAATGGCACATTATTTACTAAAAAGTAATAATATTTCATTTATTAATAGAGGTAAAGGAAAAGACAGTTCTTTAGGTAAACTACTTTACTTAATTAAAGCAAATTTTCAATTATTGCGAATAGCATTAAACACTAAACCAGATTTATTTCTAAGTTTTGGATCACCATATGCAGCTCAGGTGTCTTATTTATTGAGCATTCCTTCAATTACTTTAGATGATACAGAAAGTGCTAAATTTGGGCAACTTTTTTATAAACCTTTTTCTAAACTTATTTTGAGTCCAACTACTTTTTCAAAGGATTTCGGAGTAAAGCATAAAAAGTTTAATGGCTACATGGAATTATCTTACTTAGACCCAAAATATTTTGAACCAAATCCAACGGTATTAGATGATTTGGGGGTCTCTAAAGGAGATAAATTTACTGTTTTAAGATTTGTAAAATGGAAAGCGAATCATGATATTGGCCATAATGGAGTTTCCATTGAAAATAAAATTAACGCTGTTAGAGAATTCTCTAAATATGGTAAAGTTTTTATAACATCTGAAGAAAAACTACCAAAAGAGTTAGAAAGTTATAAAATTACGATACCATATGAAAATATCCACAGTGTGCTTTTCTATGCTTCTATGTTTTATGGTGAAAGTGCGACAATGGCTTCTGAGTCTGCTGTCCTTGGAACACCTGCTATTTATCTAGATAATAGTGGTAGAGGTTACACTGACGAACAAGAATCTAAATATGGGATTGTTTTTAACTTTAATGAATCTCTAAATGATCAAGCAGAATCAATTGAAAAAGGCGTAGAGATTTTAAATATCGAAAAAGTAAATTGGGATTTTAAAAGAATGATGATTTTGAATGAAAAAATTGATGTTACAAAATTCATGGTTAATCAATGCCTAAATATAATTTCAAAAAGAGCGGAAGAATAGAAATTAAACTTTGAGCCCTTCTTTTAATAATATTTATTAAAAACTCTTGGTTTTATGGTTAAATAAAAAAATATAAAATTATTTAAAAAAAATGGTAGATTGTGAAAAAATAATTATGAATAGAGATTCTAAAGTAGATAAAGTGATTTCTGACAGACTTTCTATAATTGTAAGAGATCATCGAATTAATGACATTAGATTTTTAAATAAATATTTCGAAAAGGTAAATGATTCATTAAAGTATGGAGGAATTCTAAAAGGTTGTGTGGAAACATACTCTGTTCGTCGCGCCCGTATTTTAAATAAATATGCGCAACCATTTAATAGAATTTATTTATTTCTGGATGTACTTTTAGTAAGGATATCTCCTAAATTACCGTTTACTAAACATCTCTATTTTAATGTCACTAAAGGAAAAAGAAGAGTTTTGTCAAAAGCTGAAACCTATGGCAGGCTTTATTCTTGTGGTTTTGAATTTATTGAGGAAGAATATAAAAATAACAGGATATATTTTACCTTCAAAAAAGTAAAACCCCCTTTGTATCCCGAGAACCCCTCCTACGGCTTTTTAATAAAACTAAATAGAGTTGGAAAAAATGGTAATCTAATCAAGGTATATAAATTAAGAACTATGCGTCCATATTCAGAATATTTACAAGAATATGTATTTCAAAAAAATGATTTAAAAGAAGGTGGTAAAATAAAAGATGATTTTAGAATTTCTCCTGAAGGAAAAATCCTGAGAAAATTTTGGATTGATGAATTACCAATGATTTTTAATTTATTAAAAGGGGAAATGAAACTCGTTGGTGTTAGGCCACTTAGCCAGCATTATTTCTCTCTATACACAAAAGAGCTTCAAGAGTTGAGAGTTAAAACAAAACCAGGTTTAATACCACCATTTTATGTTGATATGCCAATAACCTTAGAAGAAATTATAGTCTCAGAATTAAAATATTTAAAAGCGCATGAAAAAGCACCTTATACTACTGATTTTATTTACTTCTGGAAGTCAATGAATACTATTTTTATTAAAAGAAAAAGAAGCAGTTAGTCTAATCTATGTTTATATATAATTCAATAATTTTCGTAAAACAAACTAAAGTAATTCATACAAAAAATTTTAGTCAATTAATTTTTCATATTTTTTTTTTATAAAATTTTCATATGTAATCTTACAAAATTAGATTACTAAGAAATAGGCAATTTCAAGAAAATTCTATCGGGTTGTCAGTTTTAATTACACCTAATTAATTATATTTACAAATATTTCAATCACAAGCTAGAATTAAGTTTTTTAAAATATATTTATGATTACAAGACAGTCTTATATTATTAATTTTTTTGCAATCGCTGCCCTTTTACTTTTATCTGTTTCCTGCGTTTCTAAAAAACAAATGTTGTATCTGCAAGATTTAGCGTCTTACAATAATACTGAGGTTGCTTTTACCAACCGAAACTTGCAAGTAGATGACATATTAAAAATAACTGTGGGTGCTTTAATGCAACAGGCAGCATTGCCTTATAACAAAGTTGGGGCTAATAACATAACTGAAAACAACATAGACATTATAAAGCTTAATGGTTATTTGGTATCTCAAAACAGTACGATCAACTTCCCGGTGTTGGGAGAACTTTCTGTAAAAGAAAAAACAACCAAAGACCTTGAAAATGACATTAAAAAACTACTGGTTGATGGCGGCTTTTTAATAAACCCTAATGTAACGGTAAGACTATTAAACGCGAAGGTTACTATTTTGGGGGAGGTAAAGATGCCCGGTACCTTTTTTTTTACAGAAAATAACATTAGTTTATTGCAGGCCCTGGGTCTTGCTGGAGATTTAACAATTAATGGTAGCAGAGAAGATGTGGTAGTATTAAGATATGTAGATGGGCTGCAAACCACAGAGCGTATAAACCTTACCTCTGCCAGCTTTTTAAGTGGGGCTTACCAAATGGTGAAACCCAATGATGTAATTGTAGTAAATCCAAATAGTGCAAAACTTAAAACAGCTGGGTATGTGGGTAATGTATCTACAATACTTGGTATTACATCCTTATTACTAAGCTCTATAATTTTACTTACACGATAATGACACAAGACAATTTTAACAACCAGAATTACCTCCAAGAAGAGGATTCTATAGATATAAAAAAAGAGGCTGGCTACTACCTATTTTTTTGGCCTTATTTTTTGGCCGCTATTATTATAGCAATGTCATGCGCTTTTTTGTATATAAAAACCGCTGACCGTATTTACACATCTACTGCTCAATTACAAATTAAAAAACCTGCAGAAGATGCTGCCTCTTTTTTAACTGGGGGTATGGAGTTTTTTGGTTTTGATCAAGTAAATGTAGAAAATGATATTGCAGTGCTTAC
>JGI20152J14361_10001389_pt1 | contig 15975 bp, 14 predicted proteins | sample COG_02_FD_14361 | JGI IMG/M metagenome (IMG submission 14361)
CCCACCACTAATAACTAGTGGAATGTTTAAATTTTGCTGAAATACTTTAAAGTAAGTAAAATCATATCCTTTTTTCGTCCCCTCAGCATCAATAGAGTTAATAATTAATTCTCCAACCCCCATTGTTTGAAGTTCTTTTGACCATGCTAAGGGCTCAAGGTTTGTTTTTTTTGTTCCAGAATGTGTGTAAACCCTCTTCCTTCCTAAAAAATCTGTTTTATAATCTATGGCACAAGTGATGGTAGAACTTCCAAAATAACGAACCGCCTCGGAGACGAGACCTTTATTATGAACCGCTGCAGAATTTAAAATTACCTTTTCAACTCCCAATGAAAGAATTTCTCGTATTAACTCAATAGAATTGATTCCCCCTCCAAAGGCCAACGGCATAAAACATTCTCCTGCTATTTCCTTTAATTTATCAAGGTCAGGAGCTACACCTTCTTTAGACGCTTCAATATCAAAAAAGATAAGTTCATCAACTCCTTTTTCATTAAATATTTTAAGTGCATTAATAGGGTCTCCAATATAACGATGCTCTTTAAACTTCTTCCCTTTGTAAAGCCCCTCTTGCTTAAGCAATAAAACTGGAATAACTCTTGGATAAAAACTAAACATAATCGATAAAGTATTTTAAAAGTTGCATTCCATATTGATGGCTTTTTTCGGGATGAAATTGTACTCCAATTATGTTATCTTTTTTGAATCCAGAGCAAAAGTCAAATCCATAATTCGATGTATTCCAAACATCATTTTGATCCGATAGCTCGAAGAAATAGGAATGTACAAAATAAAACTTTGAAGGACTTTTTTTGAAAATTAACTTTTTTTCCTCTTGAAACTGAACATCTCGCCACCCCATATTGGGTATAGGCAACATCACCGCTTTCTTTTGTAGTGCCTTAGAAAAAGAACGCACCTTACCCTCAACTAATTTCAATCCACTTTCATTCCCTTCATCACTTTTTTCTAGCAATAATTGAGCACCCAGACAAATTCCCAGAACAGGGGTTTTCTGAATTATTACTTTCTCTTTAATGATAGGAATCAAATCCAAATCTTGCAAGTTTTTCATTCCACTATCAAAAGAACCAACTCCAGGTAGAATTAATTTTGAAGCTCCTTCAATTTCAGTTTTATTTGAGCTAATTATAGCATCACTACCTAAATAAAAAAGCATGTTTTTTATGGAAGAAAGATTTCCTAATCCATAATCAATTATTATTGTCATGGTAGTTTATTTACGAAGTTCAATAAATTTTCATCGGGGTTTGATGACCATATTTGATGTTTTATTTCATTAAATGAATCATTATTAGGCTCAAATACTTGGTCCAGTTGATTAATTTCTAACTTTGGGAATAATTCATTTTCACAAAACACTTTGGTAGATGTTGTATTGAATAAATAAATGGATTTTCCAAAATAAATTCCTTCAAATAAGACTGTCGAATAATCTCCAACAACAGTATCATATTTTAAAAAAGAATCGTAGATATTTAAATTTTTATCCATTGTAATGTTTTCTTGATTCATTAAACTAGCATAAACTTTTTTTAAGTTTGGTAATTCTCTTGGACTTACTCGAAATACTATTTTCGTATTTCTAAACTTTGCTAACTCATTTAATTCTAAAGTAAACTTAATGATTTCATTTGCATTGACAGAGCTGCTGATTACTAAAATAGATTTGGATTCGTTTAAAATGATTTGTTGCCTAGCAAAGTTTCCTAAAAAACAGAACCCTATGGGGATGTGTTTCGTGGGAATATTCATAAATGATTTCCAATAAGGTCCAAAACTTAAAAAGTAGTCTGGATAATAATATTGAATTGTGTTTTGTTTAGCTAATTGTTCACTTATGTTGTAAGCATGATTATTCTTATCAATCATACCGTGCTGAAGTTCACCTGTTTTAATCGAAAGTTCTTTTGCAACACTTGTTATATAAAATCTAGAATAACACAATCCTTCAACTAAAATTACTTTGGGTTTGATAATGCCTAACAAACTCTTAAAGGCTTCATATTTCAAAAAATAGAGATTAATCTTCTTAACAGCGAAGTTTTGGTTTATAGATGTATTAGGAAGATTATTCTCGCCTAATTTTTTATTAAAAAAGAAGAAGAATTGACGGATGGTTTCTAAATCGTCTTTATTAAGAGATTTAAAAATTAATTTAAAATTGATTTTTAACTCCATCCAAAACAAAGATCTTTGTGAAGATGAAAATGATTTTCTAACAGTTTTTTTACCTTCATAAAAAACATAAGAATCATTTTTGATAGATGAAAACAAAGGGTCAGTGATGTGATTTAAATATTGCTCATTTGTTTTTTTTAAGGAGGACGCAATAAATAAAACTTTGCCTTTTTTAGTTTTATTGGGAGGAAATAAAAAGGAATAAAAAAGAGCTCTTACAGAACTTAATAAATTTATTGGTGATCTAACAGGACTATCGTTTTGTGAAGTATGTGTTATTAGGTGTTCAATCATTGATTGTCGCAAAATCATCCAAAGAGATTGATTGCGTATTTTATAGTGTAAAATTTCTGAATCATTCTCCAACAATCTAATTAAATCTTTTACTCTATACTGCATCGGATTGCTTTTTAATTAACTGATTCACACTTAAAATAAACGTAAGTAAAAAATATACCGCTGCACTTATAGTTGACGATAAAGCCGCACCAATTTCTCCATATTTCGGAATGAATACATAAGTTAATAAAGCGTTTAAAACAAGTGTACTAAAAGATAGCAAGGCGATAATCTTTGTTTTTTCAAAGTAAAAAAGAAAGTTACCAAATATCATCTGACTACCCATAAAAAGTTGAGTGAGTATTATCAAAGGTAAATAACCAATCGCTTTATGATATTTTTCATCTATAATTAGGCCTTCAAAAAACGGGGATATTAAATAGAAAACTAGAGAAGCAATCGATGCTAATAGCAACCCAAAAAAAATGATCTTAAAAGTTTTTCTCATCTTCGATACATTCTCACTTAATTGTCTAAACAAAAAGGGCGTAAAAGCAGTATTGAAAGATACAAACATTAAACTAACAAAGAGGCCCAACTGAATGGATACCGAATAAATACCCGTTTCTTTGATTCCTATAAAGTGATTAATAAAAAATCTGTCTATGGAATTATATAAATATATTGACACAGTATGGGGTATTAAAGGAAGGCCATATCTAACAATCTTTTTTTTAATTTCATAATTAAAAAAAAACTCGAATGTCTTATTTGATTTTAATTTAATGAGGTTGTAACAATTAATCAAAAAATAAGATCCTATTTGGATGTATATCAAATAATACCAACTAAAATTGAACACTTTAATAAAAACTATTCCAATAGTCAAATAAATTACCGAAACAGATGTTTCTGAAAAACCGTATAAAAAAAACTGCTTTGTGACTTGGTAATGTGTTTGATTTATTAAGTGAATAATTCGAAGAAAAATCAAAACCACTACAAAAGGAATGAAAATATTTTCCACAGTTGTAAATTCTGTGAATAAATCTCGAAAAAGATATAGTACAAACAATAATAAGATACTTAAAGCAAAAGCAGAAATTATCGCTGTTCCATATTGTTTATTATAATCTGACGATTTTATAAAATAATTGACTTGTAGAAAAGCATTTGAATTGAAACCTATTAATGGTGTAAACAGGTTCACCAACAATAGAATAAGTGACAACTGTCCATATTCTTCAGGTAAAAGACTATTTGTCAAAACAGGAAGCATGAAAAATGGGGGTAGAATTCTAATGATTTTTATTAGAAAATATTTTGAGGAATCCCGAATTACATCTTTTATCTTCATTACTATTTTGTTAATCGATCTCCTTTTTCGAAATCTTTTGAGGCTGTTCTTCCTATAAAGTCATTATAGTATTTTGGATGTAATCCAAAGCCTGGACGAATGGAACGGATGTTCTCTTCTGAAAATTGCTCTCCTTTCTTTATGTCTTCAACAACATATAGTGAACGCGAAAAAATCTTTCCTGCCTGCTGTTTTTTGGTAAGTTCATAAGATACTTTTCCTATTGCTTTTTCAGCATCTCTAACCTCTTGTACCATTTGAGTAAATTCTTTTTCGTCTAAAGAAAAAGAAGCATCTGGTCCTCCAATAGAACGGTCTAAAATAAAATGTTTTTCAATAATCTTTGCACCCAAGCAAGAAGCAACGACTGCGGCTGAAGTTCCTAAAGTATGATCGGAAAGACCTGAAATAACTCCAAATCTATTTTTGAAGTCTTGAATCATAACTAAATTAGCCTCGTCTAATGGTGCTGGATAGCTTGATGTACATTTTAATAACGCAATTTCATTATCCCCAACACTTCTAATTGTTTTAAGAGCAAGTTCTATATCCTCAAGTGTTGCAATTCCGGTTGAGAGAATAATCGGTTTACCTTTAGAAGCTGCGTATTCAATTAATGGTATATCGGTAATTTCAAAAGAAGCGATTTTATAGCAAGGAACTTCTAGTTCTTCTAAAAAGTCGACAGCTGTTTTATCGAAAGGGGATGAAAAACAAACCAATCCTTCCTCTTTTGCTACTTCAAACAACCTTGCGTGCCATTCCCAAGGCGTATATGCTTCTTGATATAATTCGTAAAAATTTTTCCCGTCCCATATCGAGCCGTTATTAATAATGAAATCACTTTTTTTACTGTCAATGGTTAGCGTATCTGCAGTATAGGTTTGAAGTTTTATTGCATCTGCGCCGGCTCTCTTAGCTGCTCTTATAGTCTCAATTGCCGTGTCTAAACTTCCATTATGGTTAGCGGATAGTTCTGCAATAATAAAGATGTGATCTTGAGAAGAAAAATTAAATTTTTTCATGAGGCGCATTTTTAATATAATATGTTACTTTATTAAATGTTGAATTAGAAATATGGTCAAATTTGAAGTTATGTCTTAAAAATATTTTATGTGAGTTTATGTTTCTTTCCAGGACTTGCGCACAAAAATCAGAATTAGGAAATTGTTTTAAAGCAAAAGATATCATTTGATTTCCAATTCCTTTCCCTCGTTGTTCAAGATCAACAGAAAAAGAAATCTGTAACATATTATTAGTCTCTTCTAAACGTAAAACTCCAACTGGATCTTGATTAAAAAATAGATACATCTTAGTTTTAGGAGAATTTAATTTTTGATTAAACCATTTTGTATGTTCCTCCCAAGTTATTTTCTTGGAATTTGTCGAATTGTTTCTAGATGAAGGCTCATTTGCCCAATCAAACAATAACTTACAATCAGACTGCTTGACCAATCTGGATGATAGTTGTTCGTTTTTTTTTACATGAATTAAAACGTCAATTTCGTTGTCATTAACTTTAGTTACGTTCGAAATTCTCTCTTTTAAAATGAATCCAGATTGATCTAGAGCATGGTACAATTTAGGCCGAAGTTCATAAGAATAGGTGTATATTTCAGTTAAAATAATCTCATCAAAAGCTATTTTTTTTATCATAGCAAGATAAGTTAACCATAACTCACTAAATCGAGTTTTCTCTAATTCAGTATCCATAAGAAAAGAAATCTCAGCTGTTCTTTGTTTCCAATCAATATGAACTAGTCCTCCATACCCAATACATTTTTCTACTTTCAAGAGTGAAAATAAAATTTGCTTTGGTTGTTTTTGACCAAACAATTTAGAAATAGTGTTTTTAAAATAGGCATCTTGATCTTCTTTTGTAAGAATTTTATCCTGTCTTAAATGGTACATTTGTTCATTGCGCCAATGCATAATCTTATAACGATCCTGCCAACGAATTGGCACTAAAGAAAAATCTTCCCTAGTGAACTTTTGTTTTTCAAGACATTGATACATTGTTTTCATTATATCCGAACTGGAATTTGTGCATTCTTCAAAGTCGTCTTAACCTCCTGAGGGGTAAATTGTGTAAAATGATAGATACTGGCAGCCGCTAGAGCTCCATTATAATCTGTTTGCATGAGCTGAATGAAATGAGAAGGGGTTCCCGCTCCTCCTACAGCTACAACTGGCTTTGATGTTAATTGGGTTACTTTTTGATATAGATTATAGTCATAGCCCATCATCATACCATCGTTATGTACAGCACTGATTACAAGTTCTCCAACATTGCATTGGTTCATTTTATCAATGAAAATTTCCATCAAAAGCTTGTCATTATTCTTTTGATGAATCCAATATTCACCATTTTCAAAGATTACATCAACGGCTATAGAAATACACTGACTTCCAAAATATTCAACTGCCTTTACAATAAAATCTGGATCTTCAAGTGCCATGGTTTTTATTAATACTTTGTCTGCTCCAATACGCAATAAGTCATTAATGTCTTCAAACGTTTTAATTCCACCCCCTATGGTTACTGGCATAAAACACTCATCTATTACTTTTTTAACCAACGAGAGATTAATTTTTCTATTCTGTTCTGATGCTTTGATATCAATAAAAACTAATTCATCTACGTTTCTACTGTTATAGACACGCGCTACTTGAATTGGATTTCCAACGGTACGTGAACTGGCAAACTGTTTAGTTTTCACTAAACTAATACCATTAAATGTCATAACTGGAATTAATCGAACTTTAAGCATTTGAATCTATATATGTTTTTAGAAGTGACAAACCTGCTTCTTGACTCTTTTCTGGATGAAACTGGGTAGCAAATATATTTTTCTTTTGAATAGAAGCAACCATAGTGAATTCATAGTCTACATAGGTGCATTTAACTTCTTCATCGGGAATAACATGAAAACTATGAATAAAATAAAAATTATTTGACAACGTATCTTCTTGATTTTTTTCCTTTGGTTGATAGGTTTTATTCCAACCCAAATGAGGAACTGGAAGGCGAGTGTTTTGTATGGCTTCTACTTTTCCTTTAATCCAACCTAAGCCTCTACATGGCTTTGGCTCGTTTCCTTGCTCCATGATTAGTTGCATTCCTAGGCAGATTCCCAAAAAAGGTTTTTTCTTTTGAATAACTTCTTCATTAAGCAATTCAATAAGCCCCCTTTCTTTTAAATTTTTTATTCCCTGCTCAAAAGATCCAACTCCTGGTAAAATAATTAATGATGCATCTTGGATTTCTTTTTTATCACTAGTAATGATAGCTTCAATCTTTAAGCTATTGACAGCCTTAAGTACAGAGGCAAGATTTCCCATTCCATAATCAATTATAACAACCATTTATTGTACTTTAAAAAGTGGAATTAAGTTGAAATCTTCATCACGAGCAAAAACCCCCTGATCGTCTTGTTGAAACAAAAGTGGGTTTGTAAAAGAATCTATTACATCGTCGATTTGTTGTTTACTCAAGCCAGAATATTCAATAAAGGATTTGACCCCATAATGCGGATATTTACCATCATATTGAACAACTTTATTGAGACCTTCTTCTCTAGACATACGTTTATTTCGAATATCAATACAAGCATGATCTGTAGCTCTTCCAAAACCGTATTTCACGAACTTTAAATAATCATGAAGTCCTACTAGTCGTTCGTCTAGATTTTCATAATTGGTATACGTTCCTTCAACTGGATAATCTTCTTTTACCTTAAAGCCTTTTTCTTTAATAATTTCTAGTTGCTTACGTGCATCCCAGAAAAAATAGGACCCCAAAAATAGTCCCGTTACTCCCACTCGTTGAATATCTTCATCGGATGGATAGAAGTAAGGTGTTAACTCTTTTTTAGTTATTCCGTCAACACCGATCATGTCTTCAATTCGATTTCCTAATAAACCTCCAAATTCCTCTAACCACTTTCGGTTTAAAACTCTGGATTGAACCGATCGAAGATCGGGACCACCATATTCCATTTGAGAATTTTCTCCCCAAATAATGAGCGGAATGTTCAATTTAACTGCAAACATTACCGGTATTGTAAAAATCCCTATGTGATTGGGCCACATTTCATCACCCACACGCTTAAACGATTCAACAACCATCGATTTATATACAGGATGATTCTTCTTAAAGTGAATAACATCAATTCCCATTTTCGAGATATTATCAAGGTTTTCATTCCCTAAGTCTGTGGCATAAGTTGTTTCAAAACAAACACACAAAGGGTTCATTCCATAAACTTCTTTCATAAAGTAGGCCTGATATGTACTGTCTTTACCTCCACTTACAGGGATGAGGCAATCATATCCTATTCCGTCCTTCTTGTAGTTTTCAACAATCTTGTCAAATTCAAATTTCATTGATTCCCAGTCAATATCTTTATCTTTTTTTTCAGCTGATTCACAAGCACTACAAATACCTTTTTCATTAAAGGAAAGGTCTGGTTTGGTCTCTGGGAATAAACAATTAGTACAATAATTTAAATTCATATTATTTTTTTTCAAGTAAAAACCAAGTGATATCATCTTGAGGGAAAGTAGGGTCTCTATGATATGTAAAACCGTAATCTATCAATTTGACATCTGAATAAATATCTAAAAACTCTCCAGCAAAGTCTCTTTTAAACAAACGATCTTGGTGGCCTCTGTAGGGGATTGCAACTGGAGAAGGATTATAATACTCTGCTATTAAGATATATCGACTACTAGATTTATACAGTTGATCATAAACTAAGGGTAATTTCTCAGGATTTATATGAATCAAAACACCTTTGATTAATGATACTTCAAATTGTTTAGAAACTGGAAAATCAAAAATTGATGTATGATGAGCATTCTCCTTACCAATTAGAGTTTGGAGTTTTTCGCAAGCAGTTTTATTTATTTCTAATCCTTGTAATTCTATTTCAGGATATAATAATTCTAAAGCTTTCAGATTCATTCCAATATTTGCACCAAACTCAATACATGAATTAATTTTTCCTGCTTGACCAAATGCCTTCGAAAAGAAGTTTAAATTCGAAGCAAGTAAGTTATGTCCTTGATTTCTTGAAATATAATCCGATCCAAACTGGCCTGCCCAAAAATTTTCTTGTTCTGTATTAAAATCCATTTTTATTTTATTTTAGTTTTATTGTTAAGCTTATCAATTAACATTTGATCTGTTTTATATTTTAGCTCTAGATGTGCATTAAGGCTTCCAATTTTTTTATTCATATCAAGAAAATCAAATAACCTCTCAATAGAAAAATCCAAATTATTTGTATCAAAGTAACGTTGAATCTCATTAAACATATCCAAGTCTTCCTGATAATCTAAGGTTAGCCTATAATCTCTAACCCATTTATCTGGTAAATCAACAAAGTTAAGATGGAAATGCTCAGGATTATTTTGGAAATACCATGTCATATATTCAGAATATTCTGCTTTTGGAAAGTGTTTGCTTATTTTTTTTAATGCATCGGTATTGATAATTTCAAGGTTAGTACCAGCCGCTGCCTCGGCACCTACCGTGTAGTCAGCTCCCGATTTAAAGTGATCTATTAGCAAAAACTGAAGAATGTCATTAGAAACAAAAGGCATGTCTCCGGTTACCCGAACAAATACATCAATTCCCTGATCGTCTATTATATCCAAATATCGTTGAATTACATTTTCTGGATCCCCTTTATGTAAAATCACCTTTTCGTTGTAAGTGAAATTTGACAACTCGGCATCCTCTGCTAAGACTGAGGTGGCTAAAAAAACCTGATCAACATTTTCGAATTTTAAACAATTTTTTAGACATAATTCTATAGAGCTTAACTTTCCGATTTTCAGTAATGCTTTTCTCTTTAAACGTGATGACTTAAGCCTAGCCGCAACAATACAAGCAATTTTAACTTTAGAAAGATCACCAGTTTTGAGGGTGTCATTTATCGCTTTATCTGAATTCAACTTAACATAACCACTTGCAAGCATCGTGTATAAAGTTGCAGAATCAAAACCTAATTTACTTGTCCTTTTATAATTAAAGTCTAACAAATTTATTTCTGTGTTTTTTGCTTTATTTTTTGATAAAACTGGAATTTGAATCGTTTTTTTTAAATAGTCTTTTTCCCTTTGATTTATAAAATCTTGTTTATTCAGGTTTTGATATAAATCAACTTTTGTTTTCAATTTCAAGAATTGAGTAAGAGAAATACTGGACTGAAAGTCATAAATTGTTTTGAGTGAAGAATGCATAATATGCTTTTCTATGTAATCTACTCCACTTAAAGAAGCTGCAAAAGGCAATTCAATTGCATCATCCGAACTGCCATCAGTGTGATCCGCAAAAACAATTTTATTAGGGAACAATTTTTTAATTAAAGTAATTTTGGACATTCCACTATCCTCTAGTTTTGTGGGGTAGGATTGAAAACCTATTTCAATAAGCAGTTCTCTTGGTTTTAATTTATTTTCATACTTTGAAATTAATACTTTGACTTGATCAGTTGAGTGCCCTGCAATATTTAGTATTACAGTTTTTTCAGCTAAATCTAATTGCTCCAGTTTTTCAAAAACATTATTATTCTCTAAAACAGAGCTTTGAAGTTTTATCCCATGGATTTTACTGAAATTATTGTCAAATATTTCAATTCCATAACCATCGAAAATATCTAACCAGACGTCTTTAGTTTGACTTGCTTTATCGATTATTTCTTGCCATTCATTTGAAGAGAAATGTAATTTTTTATATGTTTCATACCATTCATAATCTTTTGTTGCAATTTCATCATATTTAAAAGCCTGAAATTTGATTCCAATTTTAGGGGCTTTTAAACCTGCAAACTCATCCAATAATAAATTTAAATAATTAAGGTTTCCACCATGGGTATTAGCTACTTCTAGTATATAATACATAATCAATCTATATAATTTAAAACCTCATTAATAACAAATTCTTGCTCTTCTTTACTCATTTCTGGAAATATAGGTAAACTTAGACACTTTTTATAGTAGTTCTCGACAATAGGATAATCACCTTCATTAAAACCAATTTCACGATAATAAGGTTGCAAATGAACTGGTATATAGTGTACTTGAGTAAAAACTCCTTTAGACTTTAAATAGTTATATAAACCATTTCTGTTTTCAATTTGAATTACATATAAATGATATGCATGTGTTATCTTATTTTTAAATATTGGTAAGGTTACTTTTTTATTCACAAAAGCTTCATCGTATCTCAGAGCAATTTCTTTACGTCTTATTAAGTTTTCATCCATTCTTTTGAGTTGAGAAATTCCCAACGAGCAAGCAATATCACTTAACCGATAGTTAAAACCGAGATGTTGCATTTCGTAATACCATCCAGGCTTTTCTTCTTTGGAATTATCAAATTCTTTAACTATTCCATGTGATCTTAGGGTTAATAATTTTTGATAGAGTTCTTTATTATTGGTTGTAATCATGCCTCCCTCTCCGCTCGCAATATGCTTAACAGGATGAAAAGAAAAAATAGCTAAATCGGCGAAAGAGCCATTACCACATTTTTGTTTATGATTTAATGAATCATAAAAACAGCCTCCGGGAGCATGGCATGAATCTTCCAATAACCATAATCCATACTCATCAGCAAGGGCTCTAAAAGCATCCATTTTAACTGGAGCTCCGGCAAAATCGACAGGTATAATACCACAATAGGTTCCTTTAGGAGATGAAGCTAGTTTTTCTCGAACTAAATCGATATCCAACAACAATGTTTCTAGATCTATATCACAAAAGTCAACTTCTCCCCCTCCATAAAGCACAGCATTCGCTGAGGCTACAAATGTTAATGGCGAAGTAATTACTTTTTTTCCGTTTTCTAATCCTAAAGCAAGAATTGAGAGGTGTAATGCGGCAGTTCCATTTGCAACAGCAACAGCATACTTTGAGCCAATGTACTGAGCAAATTTAGTTTCGAATTCCTCAACTTTTGGTCCTTGAGTTAGAAAATCGCTCTTTAGCGTGTTCACCACTGCATCTATATCTTCTTGAATAACTGAGTGCCGGCCGTATGGTATTTTAAACATTAGTTTGTATTTTTAAAAAAAATTGGGTTTTGAATCACTAAATGTGTTGAAAAAATATTCATTCCCTTGCTAGATAAATGATTGAAGTCACGATAAGATTCGTTATCTAAATCAAAAGAACTGTAATCTTTAAAACTCACGTTTTTAAAATCAGATAATCTATTTACAACTTTGTTGTAATTCTCTTCATTATCAAAAAGAGAAAGGTGTTTGGGGTGTTCAGGTATCCGAATTATAAGAAAATCTCTTTCTGGAAAATCACTTAAAAGCTTGTACAACAAATTCAATTCTAATTGAATGTGTTTATCTTTAATTGTGTTGGTTGCATTAATGTTTTTTTCGGTTTCATCGATGTTTTCAAATGCGCTTGACAATAAATTTTCATTAGATTGATACCCTATAAATGTATTAATTGGAGTATATATGCTTTTGGTACAAGCAACTATAGTTTTAATGAAATCAATTTTAAGAAAAAAATAAAGTTCCTTTAAACTTAAGAACGAAGCGTTATTAGTCAAGAACCTAATAAAGTTTTCTTCAGTACTTTTAGACTGTAGGAGATTTCTTATCATCCCTTTTTTATCTACTTGGTTAGTCCCAAGTTCTAGAATTATTTTAGCTTGTTTGTTTTTATTTAAAAAATTGTCTATTCGCTTTACAGTGTAAAATAAAGGTGCGCCAGGACGTGAAAAATTCTGAACCTTACTACCTGTTAAATCTTCGATTAAAAACTGATTAATTCCAGCAAGGCTTTGAGAGTGACCAAAGAAAGAATAGTCAATTGAAGAATATGTCAGTATTTTTTTTTGACTTTTATCATAATATAAACTTGATTTACTTTCCAATCCTTTAATTAGAAACAAAAAAATTATTAGCAGATTAAAGCTTAAAAAGAACAATGTGAAATGTCTTAAAAAAAAATTCATTAAAATTTAAAATATATAAATTCTGATTGATTTACCGATTGACTAATAATTGCAAGATATAAAGAGAAAAAAAAGAAGATGTTTATTACCTTATCGTTACTAAACAGTATGTTTCTTTCATTCTTACGAATAAGGAATTCGAGAAACACGAAAAGGATAACAACTAAGATGTTCATACGAAAAGCCATAGGCATATCAAACTTGTAAAAAATATATTTAATATAACTAAAAGCATCAAAAATCGTTTCACTTCTAAAGAAAATCCATGTAAAAACTATTATTATAAAAGTTATAATTCCTGAAGTGAACTCATAAAATAATTTTTGTAGATTATTTTTAAAACGAAATGAATTGTTTATAATGTACTCACTCATTATATAAATCAAACAATGTGAAAATCCCCAAAAAACAAAGGTCAAATTTGCTCCATGCCAGAGGCCACTAATTGAAAAAATAACAAGTAAATTTCTATATTTAACGATATTTCTTACTTTCGACCCCCCTATTGGAATATAGATGTAGTCCCTAAACCAAGTTGATAAAGAAATATGCCATCGTCGCCAAAATTCTGCGATGTTTTTTGAGAAATAAGGAAATTTAAAATTCGATTTCAATTCAACCCCTAAAAGCTTTGAGGTGCCAATTGCTATGTCTGAGTATCCACTGAAGTCACAATAAATTTGAAAAGAGAAATAGAACGCACCAAGAAAAAGTTCTCCTCCATTATAATCTGTATAATTTTCAAAAATCTTATTTACACTTTGAGCTAAATTGTCAGCAACAACAACTTTCTTGAATAATCCCCAAATAATTAGACGAATCCCTTCAAAGCCTTGTTCGTAATTAAATTTTCGTCTCGATAATAATTGAGGAAGAAGATTACTAGCTCTTTCAATAGGTCCCGCAACTAGTTGTGGAAAAAAGGCTACAAAAGCCGAAAACGAAACCAAATCCTTGGTTGGTTTTAATTTATCATTATAAATATCGATTGAATACGACATCGTTTGAAAAGTATAGAACGAAATGCCAACTGGTAAAATAATATCAATATTTTGTACACCAACAATTAAATTGGTTATTGAAAAATAAATATCTTTAAAGCTATCAATGAAGAAATTAAAATACTTAAAAGTAAATAGAACAAAAAGGTTAGAAAAAAGGCTTATTGCTAAGTACTTTTTTTTAAGATTTTTAGATAATGCTTTGTCAATTTTAATTCCACAGATAAAATCTATCAAAGTCGATAATATTATCAATCCTAAAAAACGGATATCCCACCATCCATAGAAAAAATATGATGCTAGTAGAATAAGTGTGTTTTGTTTTTTTAAATCTTTATTGAATACAAACCAGTAAATGATAAATAACACAATAATGAAAACGATAAAATCTATTGAATTAAATAGCATTTTAAAATAATATTATTTAAATATATATATATATTTATTCACTAATTAATTTCTTAAGCTCTGCAACAGTTAAGAAATATTCATTTATTCCCGAGTTATAGTTGAATCCTTCCTCTACCTTCTTGGCATTATATTTTTTTATGAATTCTGAAAGATTCCAAAAAGTAGTTTGAGGTAAGATTACATAATATTTACCTAGATCATAAGTTGTAAAAGAATCCGAACTGGTAATCATTTCTTCGTGAATCTTTTCACCCGGTCGTATTCCAATAATTTTTTGTTTGCATTCAGGTCCTATGGATTCAGCAACATCCGTAATCTTATAGGAAGGTAATTTAGGTACGAAAATCTCACCTCCCCAGGCATGTTCAAGAGCGTGTAAAACCATGTCGACTCCTTCACTCAAGGAAATATTAAAGCGAGTCATCCTCGGATCTGTTATTGGCAATACACCTTCTGCCTTTTTCTTCATGAAAAATGGAATTACAGAACCATTTGAACCCATTACATTTCCGTAGCGTACTACAGAAAAATCAATATCATTCCTTCCTCTGATGTTATTTGCGGCAATAAAAAGTTTATCTGAAGTTAATTTTGTAGCTCCATACAAGTTTATGGGTGCAGCTGCTTTATCTGTAGAAAGAGCAACTACCTTTTTAACTTCTGTATCTAAACAAGCATTAATTAAATTTTCAGCTCCAAGCACATTGGTTTTAATACATTCCATTGGATTGTATTCTGCTATATGAACGTGCTTCATTGCTGCAGTATGGATAACAAGGTCAATATCTTTCAATGCACGTTTTAATCGACTAAAATCTCTGATATTGCCAATGAAATATCGAATTGCAGGGTATTTGCTTTCTGGAAACTCTTGAGCCATTTGAAACTGTTTCTGCTCATCTCTAGAGAAAATAACAACCCTTTTTACATTTGAGTAATCTCTGAAAATTCTTCGAGTAAGTGCAGTTCCTAAAGAGCCAGTACCCCCCGTAATTAAAATTGATTTGCCTTCTAACATATTAGTTGTTTCTTATTTCACTTACAATTTCTATTGAACTCTTCGCATCAACCAATCCATAACCTTCTCCTGACAAAATCTTCAGATAACTGACGGTATGTAGGTCTGTGAAACCCTTACTGAACTCGATGTCTTCTCCTTCGATCGACAAGGTTCTAAAAGTAGGCAAACCTTGGTCTTTTGCTTTTTGCGGTAGATTTTCGGCATTGATACTCAAATACCAATTTACCTTGGCTTGTTTGAATCGTAACCTGCCTGAATTAGTGTCTTTGGTTTTAATATCAACGATGGATTCCTCCATAGGTCCAAAAATCCATTGGAGCATATCAAAGAAGTGAACTCCAATATTGGATGCTATGCCACCTGATTTTTCTTCATTGCCTTTCCAAGAGGTATAGTACCAATTTCCTCGAGAGGTAATATAGGTCAAGTCAATATCGTATACTTTATCAGCTGGGCCGTTTTCAATTTTTTCTTTTAATTCCAAAATTGCTTCGTGGTGTCGAAGTTGTAAAATGGTATGTACCTTATTGTCATATTCTTCCTCTAATTCAATTAGCGCATCTACATTCCAAGGATTAAGAACCAAGGGTTTTTCGCAAATCACATCAGCCCCAATCCGTAGGCCATAGCGGATATGAGAATCATGTAGATAGTTGGGGGAGCAGATCGAGACATAATCGATTTTAATACCGGCTCTTTTTATTTTTTCAATGTG
>JGI20152J14361_10001390_pt1 | contig 15958 bp, 10 predicted proteins | sample COG_02_FD_14361 | JGI IMG/M metagenome (IMG submission 14361)
GCGGATCGACTGTCTCGGCAAGCACGTATCACCTCCGTGCCGCAATTGGTCGTTCAAGGTCGCTATCGCATCAGCAGTACGGTTGACGTTGGCCCAAGCCGCATGCTGGAAGTTGCAGACTACCTGATCGAAAAAATTGAAGCTGAGCGCCTTACTGGCCGCGAGGCGCCCCAACCTTAGGAGCCAAACCGATATCTGAGTTTGACCACAAAGGCGTCGGTCACCGGCTGCTGATAACTGTCTGAAAAGATGGTTTGAAAATCTCGCTGAAGCAATAAGCCTGACTGGTTCGATTGACGGGTATACACCACGAACAGATCACTCAAGGGCGCAATCTCCCAGCGGTATCGCCCCTGCAGGCTGACCTGAGAGACCGCGAAATCGGGCACGCTCGCATCCAGGTCGGAGCGCCGCTGGAGGTGACCAGGCGCATCTAGAATGCCATACGCGTATCGCGCGCGCGCTTTCACCCCAACCCACTGCACCACGAACTTGAGTTGCTGTTTCGCGCTAATAAAATACTCCACGCCAATGCCCGGCGCCCATTGCTCGGCATCGAACGTACTCATCGTTCGATCACGACTGTGGAGTAGCCAACCCGATCGATCTAAGTAATTAAACATCAAGTCGAGCACCAAGCGATCATCTGGCCGCCACGTTGCATACAAGCTATAAACGGCGCTATCGCCGCCCAGTTCCTCGCCTTGATACCCCAACTTCCCGCCAAAACTCAACGGCTTTGAGCGATTTGATGCCCAACCAATGCTCGCCATTTGGCGCGCCTCGACCCGATAGGCGCCGTTGCCAAAACTATTCAAATCGTCATAGCTTGCTGCCAACAGATCTAATCGAAACACAACTTGCGACAAATTATTCAGCACACTTTGGTTCGAGACAAACAGACCGCCCTGGGTAAAAAGATCTTCAGAATTCTTTTGGACAAAACCTCGAATATCGAGCTGGTTGGATCGAGCCCAACTCAGATCGGAGCGCGTTCGCGTGTGCGCCTGGCGAATCCGAAAATTATCATTGCGCTGCAAAAAACCAAGATCACTGACATCAACCGCATCATCAAAGTATTCGATCCCCAACCGCTGGGTCACACCCTGCCGAAAGGCATATTCAAAGTCCACAAACCCGCCAAACCCACGATCAACGCCGTCCTTGTCGGACGTAAACACCTGAGCATCGACTTTAAACTTTCCGTTTTCACCGAGGTAATGTCCATCCAGACTCTGAACCAGCGCATCGCCTGCTTCGTTCAACACCATCGTCGACAGTGCTCCGACTGATTTATAAGCGCCGCCGGGCTGATCTTCAAACAGTATCCGTGCAACGCCATATTCACTGCCAGAGCCCACGACCCGACGCGCGCCTTGCGCGCCTTGAACCAGAAATTCAGGGTCGTCCTCGAACGCCGCCAGTACGCCATATCGAATTTGCCCATTTTGACCGGTGACCTTAACCGCCCCGAGCAAATCATTCGGCTGGATCTGATCCTTAGTTCGGGCCGATTCACCCGCACCCAACACCGGCAAAACCGGCTTGCCGCCTATCCGCCGCGTATTCACTAACGTGTAAGGCGCGCCCCGGTTACCGACACCGGCCCCCCGCGTGTCGGCTCGAGGGGAGGCCGTAAACACGTCTTGTCCCTCAAGAAAAAACAGGCGCTTCTCTGGAAAGAACGTCTCGGTTGCGGACAAATTGATGACCACGTCATCTGATTCCGCAACCCCAAAGTCTGGATTAATCGTCGCGGTTAATTGCAAATTGGTGGAGGGCCGCCAGAAAAAATCGGCCCCGGCGCGATAGTTTGTCTTGCCGTCAATTTGATCTTGGGTAACCGATGCTGATGGAAAAATACTATATTGCTGCTTTGGCTGGACGTCCTTCACCGAGACCGATTGCAAGGCGGAGATAAACTGCGGCACCGTGTCTGGTAGCGCCGGCCAACTCCAGCGCTCATCTTTATAGGCAACGAAACGCTCCATATACAGCCCAATGCGCCGCGCACCGGCCTGCTTGGGCATCGACACCACGCCCCAAGGGATGAACATCTCCGCCGTCCACCCGGTTTGCGTTTCACTGGTCGCGCCCTCCCAAGCCCCGTCCCAATCGCTGGTAAACTGTTTTTCTGGCAACAAGGTGCCATCCATTTGCGCGTCACCCAAATTGATACCAAACCAATAACCGTAACGCCCCTCGCCAGAGGTATCCAGTACCATGCCCACGCTGTCTCGTTTGATTTGACGATTGTCTCGGCTGGACAAACGCGCAATACGAGTCTCCGGCGGTTGCTCAACTTGAACGCCCACATACAGACCAAGCTGGTTATAGAACAAACTCACCCACGTTGCATGGGCGGGCTTAACCAGGGTGTCCGGCTCGATCACCACAAATTCATCGTACTGATCGAGGCTTGCCCAAACCGCCTCGTCCAACTTGCCATCGATTTTCACAACCGCCGAGCGTTCGGCAATTTCTAAGGTTTCCGTCGGACTCACCGACACCTGCAATGCGTGGCTGGGCAGGGTGATCAGCAACGCTAAGACAAAAACAGCTCGGTTCATATTCACCTCTGGTTTCCTTCGAGCCAGCGGATGCATCAACCTGGCTGTCTAAAGATAGTACGCCAAGCGCCCTGTAATCAAATCATTAATCTCGTTGCAACAGCGGTTTATTAATCGATCTTTGGATTGCGCGCGAGACCCGCGCGCGTCAACCGCCAACACCCTGACGCCTGACGCATTCAGACCCGCCCGCTACTGCGGAGCAGGGCCAGGGTAGGATTCGCGCAACACGCGTTTGAGCACTTTGCCATTCGCATTTCTTGGGATCACATCTGTAAAGACAACCCCTTTTGGCAATTTAAAGCGCGCGAGTTTTCCATCGCAAAAATCCAGAATGGCCTCGGCTGAAACCGCCTTTGACGTGGGCACAACTATCGCAAAAGGGCTTTCGCCCCATTTTTGACTGGGCTGGCCAATCACCGCCACTTCAACCACGTCACTATGACTTAAAATCACGTTTTCGATTTCAGCGGGATAAACGTTTTCGCCCCCTGAGATGATCATATCTTTGATCCGATCCTGGATGTAGACAAAGCCCGCTTCATCAATGGACGCCACATCGCCGGTCCGCAGCCAACCATCTTGGGTAATCGTGTCGGCTGTCGCCTCAGGCCGATGCCAATACTCAAGCATAATGTGCCCGCCCTTCACCCACACTTCCCCCTGCACGCCTGGATCACAGTCAGAGCCCGCATCATCGACCACGCGCACTTCCGTATGAAAAAAAGCTTTCCCAGTTGAACCAATCTTTTGCAGTGCATTCTCGGCACTAATCACGCAGGCAGGCCCGCAGGTTTCCGTGAGGCCGTAAATCTGATGGATTTCAATCCCCAATTTTGAATATTGTTCAATCAAACTGACGGGAAGGGGCGATGCGCCACTTTGGATCCACCTCAGGTGATCGAATTTAAACTGGTCACGCGGGATCTGAATCATAAAATTAAGCATCGCAGGCACCAACAGTGACACACCGATCGCCTCATCTTGAATCAACTTCCAAGCAGACAATGGATCGAACTCACGCATCACAACACTGGTCACACCCCGATAAATATTCAAAGCAACCGGCGTTAGCGCGCCAACATGGAATAAGGGTAGCGCCACCAAATACCGATCGCCATCGCGCAAGTCGCAGCTGGCCTCGAAGGTCAAAAGCGCCCAAAATGACGTCGTATGCGAGTGCACCACCCCTTTGGGCAGTCCAGTCGTTCCGGAGGTATACATAATGTATAAAAGGTCATCGCCACTAGCGGTCACCTCAGGTTCCGACACATCGCCCTGCGCGCACAAAGCAGCATAGTCGGTTGCAAAGTCCAAACACGGCTCGGCACCGGCAACTTCCAGCCAATGCCGGACATCGGTCTTTTCACCGCGCCCCTGCAAGTCTCCTATAATGGTTTGAAATTCTTGTCCATAAATCAACGTTTCGGCGCCGCTGTCCTTGATAATGAACTCAAGCTCATCCGCCACAAGGCGCCAATTCAGCGGCACAACAACCCCGCCAATCTTTGCGACAGCGATAAACGCCTCGATAAACTCAACACTATTCATCAAACACAGTGCGACCCGATCACCGTGCCCCACGCCCAAAAATCGAAGCTGATGGCTGAGCCGATTGGACCGCACATTCAGTTCGGAGAAGGTAGTCGGGTGCCGCTCGCAGCATCGACATAGGCCTCTCGATCCGGGCTAATGTCCGCTCGGCGGGTAAGGAAAGATCCAATATTCACATTCATGCAACGCGCTCCTAATTTTTGAAATCAGCTCAACCGAGCCTTGTTTCAACCTTCATCATGCCGTGCGCTTTACACTCAACCTTGCGCTCAACTCACGATGCTTCTTGATATTAACTCTTTCATAATCTCGCTAGTGCCACCATAGATTCTTTGAATTCTGGCATCCAAATAGGCCCGAGATATTGGGTATTCTGTCATGTAACCATACCCGCCAAACAGTTGAACGCACTGGTCTGCAACGCGTCCCTGCATTTCACTTGCCGCCAGTTTCAGCATCGAGGCTTCAGCGCTGGTGAGTTCGCCTGCAATAAATTGTGCCGTGTACTTTTCAGCCATGGCTCGACAGAGCTCGATATCCGTTTTCATTTCAGCCAACTTGTAGCGAGAATTTTGAAAACCCGAGACCGCTTGTCCGAATGCCTGACGCTCGGTGATGTACGCAACCGTCAGATCAAAAGCCCCTTGGGCCGCGCCGACGCAGCCAACCCCTAGAATCAATCGTTCCCGAGGCAGCTCTTTCATCATATTGACAAAACCTTGGCCTTCGCCACCCAGAATATCCGCTGTGGTTACAATCAAGTCATCAAAAAATAGCTCTGAGGTATCCCCGCTGTGAAGCCCCATCTTGTCTAGATTTCGACCACGATTGAATCCCGTTGACGCGCAGTCGACCGTGAACAAGGTCATGCCTTTCGCACCTTGGTTTGGATCTGTTTTCGTTGCCAACACAATGAGATCGCAATGTTGGCCATTGGTAATGAACGTTTTTTGACCATTAATCTTGAACTGATCACCGTCGCGAGCAGCATGCGTTTTGATCCGCTGCAGATCACTGCCTGCGCTCGGCTCGGTCATGCCGATCGCACCAACAATTTCGCCCGAGACCATGCCCGGCAAATATTTTTCTTTCTGAGCCTCGCTACCAAGGTTCAAAATATAAGGGGCAACAATATCTGAATGGACTGATAGACCGCTCGCAAGCGCGCCAAATCCGAATTTCGAAACCTCATCAACCACCAAGCAGCTGAGTTCAAACGAGACGCCATACCCGCCATAGGCCTCAGGCACGTCCACACACAAGAAGCCTTGCTCACCGAAACGCCGCCAAAGCGCTCTAGGCCAAATCCCCGCCTTTTCCCAGTCATCGTAGTGCGGCGCGACCTCCTCCTTTAAAAAGCGCTGAAGATTATCAACGAACAAGCGCTTTTCTTGCGGATCCAAACTAACAGGCTGATTCATAAAGTCGCTCGATCAATTGATTGACCCGCATTATAAGCCGGTCCACACAGCATCGTCGAATCCCTCCGAAAAGTTGTTTTTTATTCAAGAATGATCGCGCTTTTACAGGTTGTCTATCTCGGCGAGGGCGCGCAAAATGATATTACAAGCGTGTTATCCGACTTAAGCCTTTATCGGTCCACGCCCAACAAAGAGGCCGACTATGCCCCATATTGACATCATCAAACCTGCCAGTGGGAGTCGTCTGGTTCAGGCGGCAGGGCACGCACTTTTAGTTGGACAGCCGCCGGAAGTACTTAAAGGTTTGAAGCTTTCCGGGCACGAACATTTTGATGGTGTGATGCTGATCGATACCCGAGAGCGCGACGGCTCGCTCATGAATCATGTCGAATTTTTGCTCTACCATTTCTTATTCAATCTTGGCGGTTACGCAAGTGGTGAAAAACTACTGCTCATCGGCGATGCCCAAGCGATCAAACAAGCTAAACGACTTATGAAGATCACGTTGCTTGGCCCTGATCCAGATCAATTTAAACACTGGGGCAGCGACCCCCTGCTCGCACAAGAGTGGCTTGGCATCTCTGACGATGCGGCCTTACGGAGCCCGAATCAAACCATCTTATCGGTCGATGACTTCTTCACGACCTATGCCTTTACTGACAATCAAGTCCAGGTTGGGGATCTTTTGATCGAGCACACTGGGTTTGATCAATATCGTTTTTCGGATGGTCGCGACAGCCAAGATCTCGATCTCGGCGAAGACACCTTGATTCGGCCCAGCTATCCAACCCAAAAAGACTACCATTCTGCGGGCCTGGCTAAATTCTCACTGGAAGTCTTGGGCGGCGCCTCCGGCTTTTCCCCAAACGAGCCGTGCACCGGACTTGCGCTCTGCCACAATGGTGAATATCTCTTGATCGACGCCATTCCTTTTCTCGATGAGCATTTGCTCGCGAGAGGAATCTCAAAAAACCAAATTTCAGCCTGCTTTTTAACCCACATTCATGACGATCACTGCGCCCTCTTCCCGCTGATGCAAGCCGCGCGCGTTATAGACATCATTACATCAACCGAAATTTTTGAAATGGCGATCGAGAAGCTTGCCCTAGGCTTAGGCTGGCAAGAGGCCGTCATACGAGAGCATTTTCGCCATATTTCGATTGATCCCGACCACCCCATTAATCACTTCGGCTTGATCATCAAAGCCCATCACACCGTTCACAGTATCCCGACCATCGGCGCGACCTTCACCGTTCGCAACGGTCAGCAGACGAACCAGATTTGCGTCGTGGGCGATAATCATGCCCTGCAAAAGGTTCAATCTTTGCACCAAGCCGGCATTGTCCGTTCTGAGACGCTCGAGCCGCTAAAAGCGCTGTATGAAACCCGGTTTGACCTGCTGATTGCCGATGGCGGCGCAGGGCCGCTCCATGGCGATCCTGCAGAGTTCACAACATCACCCGCCGAGCGCATTGTCTTTGTGCATATTGATGAACTGCCGACTGAATTTGCAGCGACGTTTTCGGTTGCAAGCGCGGGCAAACGCTACACATTAATCGACGGGGATCTTTCGTTATATGCAGCCCTCATTCACCACTATTTAAAAATTTGGATTGGGGATGCCGGGCCAAACCGCTGGCTTCGAAGCTTGGTCACGAATGCCGCCATCAAGAATTACAATCAAGATGATGTTGTCCTCGTTCAGGGCCACGAATCTAAGGGGTATGTGTATCTGATCCTAACGGGTTACTGCTCGGTGGTTCATCACGACGGGCATGACATTAAGACCGTCGCCACCCTTCAGGCGGGAGACTTAGTGGGCGAAATGGCAGCGCTCACCGATCTCGGTGCACGAAACGCCTCGATTGTTGCGTTAACGCCCGTAACGGTGTGCCAATTCTCTGAAGATACCTTTACCGCGTTATCGAATGACCCAAAGCTGCGAGCACAATTGACGAAACGATGGCAGCTGCGTCCCATCATCAAGAATCTTGCTTTCTTCAAAACGTTAAACGCCACCGTCAACGAGCAAATCAGCGCGATTTCTGAGCTCGTTGAATATCCATTGGGGGCGAGGATCACCTTTGACAAAGATCACCTCTACTTCAAAGTTGACGGCGACTTGGGTGGGGATAACCCCTTAATGACATCCAGCGAAACGCTGGGCTGGCAGCCCTTTCAGGAAGCTATCCTGGGCGAGGCGATCGCTGAAACTTTGGTCAAACTATTGGTCATCCGCCGAGACGATTTCGAAACAACAAGGCGCGAGACACCTCAGCTCAACTATCAGTTGCGCAAGCAGCTTCAGCTGCAATCGACAGAGCCCGTTCCCTGGACCCTTTCGATATAAGCCTCTAATGGATCGGCAGCTACAAGGGTGACCTTGGCATCTTACCGACTAGGTATTGTCCAAAAAATGCTGATCCGCCGCTAAGAGCCTGCGCGTCTGGTCAAGTTGATGCAACCGTTCGGACTCATCCCAACCCAACATCTCCGCCATCAGTTCACTGATCCGCTCAAGCCCACGCCCGCTCAAACTAGGCTCGTACAGCGGCGTGCGCAACCGACGATACACAACGTCCTCCAAGGTCTGCGCATATTCTTGCGCGACCGCCCAGTGGACCTGGCCCAGAATCATTTTTGCACCCGGGGCGATTAATTCACGACCCCTTGCGAGTACTGCTTGCGCTTCATCGCCATAACGACGAACCAAGCGCGCTAGAATTTGTGCATCGATATTTTCAGAATCGAGCAGCGACGTGAGCAAACCCTCGGGCGGCTCAGGCTGACTGGCCCCAGGAAACCAATTCAAGGCGGAAGGGATCCGATCACGAAAGACTGGATTCTGCTGAACGACCTGCTCAAGAACCACCTCGGCCATTTTCAGATAACCGGTCAATTTTCCACCAGCAATCGTAACCAAACCTTTTGGGCTCACCCACACTTCNTCTTTACGNGAAATCTCTGTCGTTTTCTTACCTGATTGCGCAATTAACGGNCGAAGACCCGCCCAACTACTGAGCACCTNGGCCGACTGAAGGTCTAATTTAAAATGCGCATTCACCACTGCAAGTAGGTACTGCACTTCATGATTCAGGACCGGGGGCCAGGTCAAATCCGATCCCTCATAGATCGTGTCGGTCGTCCCGACATAAACAATCTCATCGGCTGGAATCGCGAACACAGGCCGGCCGTCATCCGCAACCAAAAGGCAGCATTGATTGATCATTAGATCTGATCGCGCCAGGACCACATGGACGCCCTTACTCAGGACCAACGACTTCAGTGCAGGCTCATCCATTGCTAAAACATCCGGCACCCAAGGGCCCGCCGCATTCACGACACAGGCCGCTTTTACCGCAATCGAGTTCTCTGAACCGCGATGTCGGATCCTAACGCCAGCAACGCGACCGGCGTCTTCGAGCAAACCCTCGACCGGACTATAGTTCAAAGCAACGCCGCCCAACGCGCACCCTGCCCGAACATTTGCCAGGACCAGCCGGGCATCATCGGTTAGATATTCTCGATACAGGATTCCATAAGGATATCGATTGCGGTCCAGGGAAGGCTCCACCGCTTCAAGCGCTTTACCCCAAACTAGGCGGTGTCGGTCGTCACGCCGCACCTGTCCCAGAAATTCGTACAGACGGACCCCGATCCAATATTTCAAAAAGGTATACCAATTCGGTGCAAGGAGTAGCAAATCGATCGGTTCAGCAAGATGGGGCGCGAGCTTTAGCACCCGCTGCCGCTCACGAGCGCCTTCTCGAACCAGCGCCCACTCACCATTTTGAAGATATCGAATTCCGCCATGAATGAGCTTCGTCGATCGACTCGATGTGCCGCTGGCGAAATCCTTGGCTTCCACCAATAACGCTTTTAATCCTTGGAGACCTGCTTGCCGAAAAATACCCGCACCGGTGATACCACCGCCAATGATCACGACATCAAACTGTGTTTCGGCGAGGGTTTCGACGCTGGGTGAATCCTGCATGGTACTCAACCTATTCCTTGGCTATTCTAAAGCGATGACCACGACCATTGAACTTGCCGACCTGCCGCAGTTATCTCAGATCAGTGACCTTGCGCACTCGATCTGGCGGGATTACTACCTTGGGATCATCTCCAGACCGCAAATCGAATTCATGCTGGCGGCAGATTATAGCCTTGATCAATTAGAAAAGGACCGAGCAACCGGTACAAACTTCCTAATCCTCAAAGAAAACGGGCAGGCCATCGGCTTTGCGGCGTTCCACACCCTGAATCCATCGGTTGTAAACTCGACAAGCTCTACCTTGAGACCCAACACCATCGCAAAGGCTACGGGCAGCGTTTGCTGCAGGCAACAGAACGCGCAGCAACCGAAGGCGGGGCAAGCCTGCTCTTATTAAATGTTAACAAACACAATGTCCGCGCCATTGCCGCCTATCGCCGCGCGGGCTACAGCCATCATCAATCGATCCTTGCGCCGATCGGCGATGGGTTTTTTGTCGACGATTACGTCCTCCAGAAAGTGCTGACCGCCACTTAAACCGGATGCCCCGGGCGCCAGGGCGTTCAACCAACCTTAACGTTTCAACAAAACCAGGAGACCAAAGATGGATGACTTTAAAGACAAGGTAGTTGTCGTGACCGGCGCCGGTGGTGGGTTGGGTCGCGCCCACGCCCTTGAATTTGCCCGACGGGGTGCGCGCCTGGTTATCAATGATCTCGGCGGCACCGCCGACGGTGCTGGACAAAGCGACATGGCAGACCAAGTCGTTGCAGAAATTAGAGCCTTGGGCGGCATTGCGATCGCCAACAAAGCGTCCGTTGCCGATCGCACTGGGGCCCAGAGCATCATCGATGATGCGATAGCCGAATACGGCACACTCGACATTTTGATCAACAACGCCGGGATTTTACGCGACAAGTCTTTCAAAAATATGACCTTAGATGACTGGGATATCGTCATCAACGTTCATTTAAACGGTACCGCTTACGTAACCCATGCGGCCTGGCCGATCCTCTATGAGAAGCACTACGGCCGGATCGTGCTCACCAGTTCAACCTCGGGTATTTTTGGTAACTTCGGTCAAAGTAATTATGGTGCTGCAAAAATGGGTATGGTGGGATTGATGAATGTCTTGGCACTTGAGGGCGCCTCCCACAACATCCGAATCAATACGCTGGCCCCAGCGGCCGCGACGCGGCTCACCAACACCATACCCGGCCGCGACGAAAACCTGGAACAGCCCGATCCAGAGAGAGCCCCTCACCTGGTCACCCCGGCCGTTTTATACATGTGCCGCGAAGACGCGCCAACCGGAAAGATTTTTCAAGCCGGTAATGGCCGATTCAGCATGGCCGCTCTGTACAGCAATACGGGCGTAAACCAGGGCGCTGATGCTGACTTTGAATCCTTTTTAGAGGCTGAGGCGCAGATACTCGATTTGAGCAATGCCCAGGAAGGCTGGTGGCGCAGGCGCGGAAAAAACCCCGGCTAAGTATTTTGAAAACCTGCAGATTGCGCTCGCCGATTGCATCGAAGCGCCTGGGTACAACGTCATGAGGGTTAAAGGCGCAGGGTGTTCTCGATACTGGGCAACTGGTCTCGATGATCATGACTGACATACAGGACGGTCGTTTGATTGCCTTGAATCAATTTTTCGATCAAGGCCAGCACGAGTCCTCGATTAAAGGCATCCAGCCCCAAGCAGGGTTCATCAAGTATCAGCAGCGCAGGTTGCTTGACCAGCGCGCGCGCAATCAAAACCAACCGCTGATTGCCATAACTTTGTTGGGCAAACGGTTGCTGCCGTGCTTGGGTTAAACCGATTAGCGCGAGCCACGCCGACGCCGCCGATTTTTGCGGCGCCGTCGGCCGCTGGTACACGCCAACGCTATCAAAAAAACCGGAAATAATGACGCTCTCAACCGTGCCGCTCACGCGATAGGCCAAATGCAAGGCAGAGGACACATAACCAATGTACTGCTTAATCTGCCAAATACTCTCACCACTACCGCGCTTGAAACCAAACACGGTCAAATCATTGGTATAGCAATGCGGACTGTCGCCTGTGATCAGACTGAGCAAGGTGGTCTTACCGGAACCATTCGCGCCAGAGACTTGCCAGTGGACGCCTGGATCAATCCGCCAGTTGAGCCCATCAAAGAGTTGCCGATCCTCAAATCGGACGCAGACATTGCGCATCTCAACCAGTGCTTGCTCAGCGGAAAGCGCTGGCACAGAACTGGGCAAGGGGGTTGGCAAAGCCTGCGCATCATTGGTTAAAACCACCATCTGATGAAGCCATGATCTTGCCGCCGCCGGCTTCATGGGGCCCTGGTACGCCAAGCGAGAATCAGATAAGTACGCAACATGATCCACCCAGTCGGGTAATGCCGCCCAATCGTTGAGCACTAGAAGTACCGTTTTGTCGCCCACGAAATCAGCCAAGCTACCCAACGCCACCGCCTGACTGGCAGCATCTAGGCCGGCCAAGGGCTCATCTAGCATGAGCATTGAACACTCGGAAGCCAACGCTCGAACAAAGAGTACTTTTTTGGTTTCACCCGTTGAGAGCTGACGAAACCGCTGACGCAATAAAGGCTGGAGTTGGAAGCGGCGAATCAGCTCGGTCAAAACAGTATCGACTGGTTTGAGCTCAGTGAGCAGGTCAGCAACCGACGTGCCTTTCAATTTATCATCCGGGCCATCATATTGGTGCCGCTCACGATCTATGAGCGCCAGATGCGCGGCGTCTGACACCACAACCACATCTTGCGGAATCCCGGAGGCGGCGCCTGTCAGTACCCGACCACCCCTTTCAATGAGCTCCAATAAGACCGACTTGCCTGAGCCATTGCGGCCCGCGATAAACCATTTCTGGCCGCTTTCAATTTGCCAGCTGATTGGCCCGAAGGTCCTCGTTTCAGAAACAGTAACCGTCGCTTGATCGAGCGTCACAAGCTGGCTCATTCAGGCCTCGTCCAGCTGGAGCAATCCGCCACAATGAACCCTTTAAACGATGGCTTTCATCGCCGTCATATAACCCCGAAGCGTTTGACCGATGGCTTCCACGGGATGACTTCGAATCTCGAAGTTCACCGCAATCAACACCTGGTTGTCCACACCCACGTCATTCAGGCCTAAGCCCCGACCGATCACATCGGTCTCAAGGTCGGTCATAAATTCGGCAAGCAATGGCAAACACGCGTGGTTGTATAAATAACAGCCATACTCGGCCGTATCTGAGATCGTGCTGTTCATCTCAAAAAGTTTTTTCCGCGCAATGGTATTGGCGATCAACGGAACCTCATGCAAACTTTCGTAATAAGCTGATTCTGCTTTAATACCGGCCGCGGTCATGGTCTCAAACGCGAGCTCAACCCCCGCCTTGACCATCGCGACCATTAAAATACCTTGATCAAAATAGGTTTGCTCTAAAATCTCTGCCTCGGTGACTGCGGTGGTTTCAAACGCGCTCTGACTGGTTTCATGGCGCCAGCCTAACAGTTTTGCATCGTCATCTTGCCAATCAGCCATCATGCCGCCGCTAAAGTTGCCGGTCATAATGTCATCCATGTGTTTTTCATACAAAGGACGCATGATCTGCTTCATCTCTTCAGAGAGATCAAAAGCACGCAACTTGGCGGGATTGGAAAGCCGGTCCATCATGTTGGTAATGCCACCATGCTTGAGCGCCTCAGTAATCGTCTCCCAGCCATACTGAACCAACTTCGACGCATAGCCGGGCTCAATACCTTTATCCACCATCTTATCGAAGCAGAGCAGCGAGCCGGTTTGCAGCATGCCGCAGAGAATCGTCTGCTCGCCCATAAGATCTGATTTCACTTCGGCAACAAAAGAGCTCATCAAGACGCCCGCACGATGGCCACCAGTGCCGGCAGCATAGGCCTTAGCAATGGCCAGGCCTTCCCCATGGGGGTCATTGTCAGCATGGACCGCGATTAAGGTGGGCACACCAAAACCGCGCTTATATTCTTCGCGAACCTCGGTGCCAGGACACTTCGGCGCCACCATAACAACCGTTAAATCGGGTCGTATCTTTTGACCTTCTTCAACAATATTAAAGCCGTGAGAATACGCCAAACAGGCATTGGCTTTCATCAAAGGCTCAATATCGGCAACCACGGAACTGTGTTGCTTGTCCGGCGTCAAGTTCAACACCAAATCGGCCGTTGGGATCATCTCCTGGTAATTGCCAACTCGAAAGCCATTGCCTTCTGCATTCAAAAAAGACTGTCGCTTTTCATCAATCGCGGATTGCCGCAAGGTGTAGGCCACATCAAGGCCGCTATCGCGGAGATTTAAGCCTTGATTCAAGCCTTGAGAGCCACAACCGACCACCACGATCTTTTTGCCACGCAGATAATCAACGCCGTCTTCGAACTCGGACGCGTTCATGAACTCGCATTGACCCAATTGCGCCAATTGCGCTCGCAAAGACAGAGAATTGAAATAATTGGCCACGTCGCGCCCCTTGAAAAAAAAGAGGCCTAACTCTAAGGGAAAACCGCCTTAAAATAAATTACTTCATCGACTTTGTTCAACCATCATCAGGGCCTAGTCTGGAAACATCCGCCTTTAAATGACGTTTGACCTGCCCTGTTTGATCGAAAGACGCGAGTCATTAGGCCTCATCGCCCGCTCTGCCCCGGATTCTGACCAAGCCTTACCAACTCGAAACAGCATCCTGTTAACACCCTTGCCCTGACTGATGCGCCTGCAGCGCCTCACCCTCAATCGTGATTCGATGCATGCTCCGAGCCTGTCCTGGATAGTCGTTCTGGGCAAAATGCCAAGTCGCTCGGTTGTCCCAAAACGCGATGGTCCCGGGTCGCCAGTCCACCACTTCGACCTGGTCGTCGACCACCGCCGATTGATAAAGGTAGTTTAATAGGGGCTCCGACTCTTCTTGGGTCCAACCGTCAAACCGGATTGTAAAACCCGGGTTTACATACAACACTGGGCGACCGCTCAAAGGATGCCTGACCACAACAGGATGAATGGGGTCCGGCAAGGCATCGGCCAGATCCGGCCGATGCATTCTTTTCTGGCTAACATTGGCTTGCATATACTCAGACTGGTTGCCAAACACATGCTTGGCGGAATGCACGGCGTTCAAAGTCAGCAGTAACGTTTTCAAACCCTCGGATAATTGATCAAAGGCGCGGTACATGCTGGCAAACCACGTATCTCCGCCGGTTTCCGGCAGCACTTGCGCGACCAAGATCGAGCCGAGGGCTGGCACCTGGTCATAGGAGTGATCGGTATGCCAATCACCGCCGATGTTCTGAATTTGATCCGGGGTTTTATCAACCAGCGCGATTTGTGGGTAATCCGCATGGGCTTTAAAAAATCGATTGGTATTAATCTGGCCCCAGCGCTCGGCAAGGCCGATATGGTCGGCCTCTGTCAAATCCTGGTCTCTAAAAATCAAGAGTCCATGTTGCGCAAAAGCGGCTTTGAGTTGCGCATCCTGCACAGCGGTTAGGACTGTCACATCCACCTCGGTGACTTCTGCACCGACCGCGCTCAAAGGGGTAATCTTCACAAGCGTTGCTCCTATTTGAATTCATCAATCAACGGTATGCCTCATCATGCCGAGACTCGAAACCGGGATCAATCCCGCTCCCTTGGCGTTCCCGGGCATTGTATTCAGGGCCTCTGCCGAAGACCTGCCCCAACCGTCCGCACCGCACCGCACAATGATCAAGCTGTGAGGGCGACCAGGTTACCAAGGCACCCCTTTTCCTGATTCAAACACCCTACCGCGGCCATGACATGTCACGAAAAGCGGATTTGACGGCACAGCGGGCGGTCTGCGGCCAAAACCCAGGTGACCGCTCAGCCCAGGTGGGGCGCTAACCAACTCATTGACGCGGTCTCAGTCAGCGCGCGACTCAAGGCCATTGCCGCGGATCATTTGCTTAATCTCATCAACATAGTCCTGTCCCCGTTCAGAATATCGCAACAAGCCCGCCGCCAGGGCGTCGCCCGTAACCGCCTGGCCCGCGACTCGAAGATCCTGCCGACGCGCCCGAAGCGCGGCGTACGCCGGGTGCGAATTCAGCGTCAGTAAATAGTAAGCAACCCCAGCACGAACCGAATCAAAGGCTGCAACTTGATGGGTTGATTCCGCACTGGCTTGACGAGGCTTAACACCGCAACCTTCGGTAAAACACCAAAGTCCAAAAAAATTTCGATAGTCTCGAGCGAACCGCGAGGTGCCCCAGGCTGATTCATTCGCGGCTTGGGCCAAGGCCAATCCTTCGGGCACGACGTCGACCCGGGACAATAGGTTGGTTAAAACTTCGTTGTCAGACAGGGCCTCTCGGTTGGGGACCCGATACTTCTCAGCCAGCTGCCTGATTTGTTCAACCTCAAAGTCCGCGTAGCGCGCTTCA
>JGI20152J14361_10001411_pt1 | contig 15778 bp, 13 predicted proteins | sample COG_02_FD_14361 | JGI IMG/M metagenome (IMG submission 14361)
GCCTTTGAATATTTTCTACCAAAGCCATTTCTAAAGATTCTTGGTCGTTGGCAATTCTAATATAAGCAGGAATTGTTTTTAATCCTACCAGCTTACTCGCCCTAAACCTCCGCTCTCCTGAGACCAATTGGAATTGATTAAAGTCTATTTTCCTTACAGTGATGGGTTGAATCACCCCAAGTTCTCTGATAGATCCAGCCAATTCTTCTAAGGATTCTTCATTAAAATTAGATCTGGGTTGAAAAGGATTCACCTCAATACTACTTATGTCTAAAGCCACAATATTACCTACCAACATTGAGGCATTTTTGTCTGTTACAGATCTAATGTCGTTTTCAGGGTCTTTAAGTAGGGCAGATAATCCCCTTCCTAAAGCCTGTTTTTTTGTCGCTTTAGCCATATTATATTTTATCCTTATTTTTTTTCAATAATTCTTCTGCTAGGTTTAGATAATTGGCGGCGCCTTTACTACTAGCATCGTATTTAATAATACTCTCTCCAAAGCTTGGGGCTTCACTCAAACGAACATTTCTTTGTATAATCGTTTCAAAAACCATTTCGCTAAAGTGTTTTCTGACCTCCTCTACGACCTGGTTGGATAGCCTTAGTCTTGAATCATACATAGTGAGTAATAGGCCCTCAATGTCTAAATCTGGGTTGTGAATTTTCTGTACGCTTTTAATAGTGTTTAGTAATTTCCCTAAACCTTCCAGAGCAAAGTATTCACATTGTATTGGGATTAAAACAGCGTGTGCAGCGGTAAGCGCATTGAGGGTGAGTAAGCCTAATGATGGTGCACAATCAATTAAGATGTAATCATAAAGATCCAGAATTGGTGCAAGGGCTTTTTTGAGCATGTATTCTCTATCTTCAACGTCTACCAGTTCAATTTCAATAGCGACCAAATCAATGTGAGAGGGTATGAGGTCTACATTTGGAGAGCTTGTTTTTATAATAGTCTCTTGGGCTAAAGCGGTGAGTTCTAACAATTGATAGGTCCCCAATTGTACTTCTTGAACATCTATTCCTAGACCAGAAGACGCGTTGGCTTGTGGGTCTGCATCTATTAAAAGCACTTTTTTTTCAAGTACCCCTAATGAAGCAGCGAGATTCACTGTCGTAGTTGTTTTTCCTACGCCTCCCTTCTGGTTGGCAATAGCAATTATTTTACCCATCTATATTCTCTAGTTAGGGTATAAAAATACAATTATTTAAGCGGCTATAAAAGGAGAATTTGTTAACAGAAAGTGAATATTTAATTCCTTAATGGAAAAGCTTATTCAAGCTCAGATGCTAGAATTTCAAGGAGTTCTATTGCTGTTTTTGCCATGGGTACACCAGGGCCAAAAACAGCTTTAGCGCCATTTTCTTTTAAGATAGCAATGTCTTTTATTGGGATTATACCACCTAGGACAATTTTAATGTCAAAAGCATTGGCTTTTTTTAAGGCCAATTGCAAATCTTGTAGGATTGTTTTGTGCCCTCCAGCTAGGGAAGAAATTCCCAAGAAATGCACATCGTTTTCTATGGCTTGTTTCACCGCATTTTCTGCCGTTTGAAACAAGGGACCTAGATCTACATCAAAGCCAATGTCTGCGAGTGAAGTAGCGACAATCTTAATGCCCCTATCATGACCGTCTTGGCCAATTTTAGCTAACATAATTCTGGGTCTTCTGCCGGAATGACGCAGATAGTCTTGCACTTTTTCTCGTGCGAGTTCAAATGTTTTGTCTGATTTAATCCCTTTCGAATACACCCCTGAAAATAAATGTTGCTTGGCTTTATAGCGCCCAAAAACATGCTCTAAAGCTTGACTTATTTCCCCTAAAGTAGCTCTTTTTCTAGCAGCAATTACAGATAAGTGGAGTAAATTTCTCGAGGGATCCATCTTTTCCTGGCCTGTAGTATTTTGCTTTAAATCAGCATCAAGAATCTTTTTAGCGGCTATTTCAATCTCAAGTAGCGCAAGTTTTACTGCGGATTCATCCCGCTGAAACTTGAGTTGTTTGAGTTGTTCTTTTTGCTTTTCAAGCACTGCTAAATTGTCAATCTCTAAATGATCAATAGGGGGTTCCATTTCATCATTAAAAGTATTTACGCCTACAAGAATATCTGAGCTATTGTCAATATTAGCTTGCTTTAATGTAGCAGCCTCCTCAATACTCGTCTTTGCTTTTCCCTCTTTAATCCATTGTATTATACCGCCCTCTTTTTCAATATCTGACAGTATTTTCTCAGTTTCAGCAATAAGATCTGCTGTCTTTTGCTCTACTAAAAGGCTGCCACCCAATGGATCTATGATTTCTTTAATACCAGATTCTTCTTGAAGAAATATTTGGGTGTTTCTGGCTATACGGGCAGAAAAGTCAGTGGGTAGTGCAATGGCCTCATCTAAAGCATTGGTGTGTAAACTTTGGGTGCCTCCTAATACTGCAGCCATAGCTTCTACGGTGGTTCTGGTCACATTATTAAAAGGATCTTGTGCAGCCAAGCTCCAACCACTTGTTTGGCAATGTGCTCTTAGCATTAATGACTTGGGGTTCTTTGGATTCCACTGTTGCATTTTACTAGCCCAAATGGTTCTGGACGCCCTCAGTTTTGCAATTTCTGCTACAGGATCCATGCCAATTCCCCAGAAGAAAGATAATCTGGGAGCGAATTGATCTATTTCCAAACCTGAATCTATTCCTAATTTAACATAGGCGAGTCCATTGGCTATGGTATAAGCCAATTCCTGCGCTGTTGTTGCTCCTGCCTCTTGCATGTGGTAGCCGGAGATACTAATGCTATTGAATTTAGGCATTTGTGCTGCAGTGTATTGAAATATATGTGAAATAATTTCCAAAGACGGTTCCGGGGGGTATATGTAGGTGTTGCGCACCAAGAATTCTTTTAAAATGTCATTTTGTATGGTGCCACTCAAAGATTTCAATGGAGTTCCTTGTTCCTCTGCTGCCACAATATAAAAAGCCATTATGGGAAGTACTGCACCATTCATGGTCATAGAAACAGACATCTGATCTAAAGGAATGTCTTTAAAAAGTCGCTTCATGTCTTCTACAGAGTCAATAGCTACCCCTGCTTTACCTACGTCTGCTCTAGCTAATATGTGGTCTGAATCATAACCTCGGTGGGTGGGAAGGTCAAAAGCAACTGACAGTCCTTTTTGTCCTCCTTTAAGATTTTTTTTATAAAAATCATTGCTTTCTTCTGCAGTAGAAAAGCCCGCGTACTGCCTAATAGTCCATGGCTTGTGCAAATACATTCTGCTGTGGAGGCCTCTGGTAAAAGGAGGAAAACCTGCCGCATTTCCTTTAATATTAACAAGCGTATCTATTTCCTTGAATTCCTTTAACGGAATTTCTGGAGACAGATTCTTGTCTATATTTAAATATGCAATGGCATCTCTACTGATTTTCATCTAGGTCTTTTAAGGCTTTTTGTTCAAAGTAAGTGGCGTATCTCTTTGGAATTAAAGGTGTAATGAGGGTTTTTCTTTTATCTATTCTTAAAAAGGGATACTTTTCAAAAGTCAGTTCTTCCAACTCAAACAATAGGTTTGCACCCAAAAGTGACCGTTTACCTGAGCGGTATAATTCCATTTGCTTCTCAAATTGAAGGTGTATGGCTTTTTGAATACTATTGTTTTTAAGTCCAGCAATTAAACCCCCGTTAGCCTCAGTACTCTTAAAAATTGATAAAGCTTTTTCAGCAATTTCAAAAGCAATATGCGCTATGGCAAAACTTCCTATTACAGGGTCTTTTGTTCCAGACAATCCACATTCATGTTTTAAAATAAGCATCTGATTAATAGACAAACGATCACTGTAAGGATGATTTTTTTTGTGAATGTGGTCAAAGGCTAGTCCATATAAATGATGGCAGTTTCCTAAAATCCCAGCCATTAAACTACTGGTGTTTCTAATCAGGTTATGGTTGTTTTGAAAGAGCGTTTGGTCAATTTTTGATGGTTGGGTACTCAGCTCAAAAGGGGTGTTAAATTGGTAAAGTTTCTTTAAATTATTCCAGAGTATTTCAAAGGCTCTAAGTTTGCTGATCTCCATAAAGAAATCCGAGGATCTCGTATTAAAAATAAACTCAAAAGTTTGTATCCGATCTAATAATTTTTTTTCAGATAACAGTAATATATATTCGTGAGCATGGGCTAATGCATAAGCCAATTGTTGTGAAATACTGGCTCCTGCACTTTCAAAACCCCTGCTGTCTATAACGATCCTAGGGTTTTGATTAAGTGCTGCCAATTGGCAGACTAAGTCCAAATCTTCTTGTTGATTGGACCACCAATTTCCAGTCGTAAAAAACTGACTGATCGGATCTAATTGAATGCGACAGGATTTTTTTAAATCAGTATTTAAATGCCCTATAAAACTGTTAAGTTGTTTGGAATTTGCTTTTTGTAATTCAAAAATAAGGGACTTGTTTTCAGGTATATGATTTGCTAAATCTAGTGGGTGCTCTATATTTTCTTGAACGAGAAATTTCACCTGGTCACATCCCTTCTCAAAGCTCCATAACGCTTTTTCAAAAGACATCTTATTGTTGTTACAAAACACTTCAATACCAATATGAAACGGCTGATTTTCTTGGGTATTAGGACTGAAATTTTCAGGGAGGTCTTCGCGGGTGTAAAAGGGTTTTGTTTTTATACCATCTGAACTTTCACGAAGCATTTGTTCATTGTAATCTGCTCCATCTAATTCATATTGAATTCTCTGTTTCCAAGCTTTTCCGGAAACAGGAGAAAAAATAGCTGTATTGGCGCCCTGTTTATTCATTTAAAATACTGTCTTGGTATTCTATAATAAATACAGCTTCATTTTTCTTCTTCAGAAAGTAACGTTCTCTTGCGAATTTTTCCATGGCTTCATCTGAAGATAAATTCTTGAGGGCTTTCCTATCTTTATCTATTTCCCCTTCAAGGTACGCCTTTTCAGCTTCTAAATTTTCAATTTGAACGCGTAGTTCTTTTTGAATACGGAAAGAATTGGTGTCAAAAAAAAACATCCAAACTAAAAAAGCACTCAAAATAAGCACATAAATATTGGTCACAAAAGAGACCCATTTTTTCTGTCTGAATTGTTTTAATTTTTTAAGCATGGGGTCATTTTAATATTTGCAGCTAGTTTAATTTGTCATTGATAATAGTTCTCACAATATCTACAGCTACAGTATTGTAATGGTTGTTTGGTATAATAATGTCTGCAAATTCTTTTGCAGGTTCTATAAATTGGTCGTGCATGGGCTTTAAAGTAGTTTGGTATCTATTTAAAACTTCTTCTAAGTTACGGCCGCGTTCTTGTAAGTCTCTTTTTAGTCGCCTCATAAGACGTTCGTCTGAATCTGCATGTACAAATATTTTAATATCAAAAAGATCCCTTAATTCAGGGTGGCTCATGATTAAAATGCCCTCTACGATCATCACTTTTCTAGGCTGCGTTTTAACCGTATTTTTAGTTCTGTTGTGTGCAACAAAAGAATATTCGGGTTGTTCAATACTGTTTCCTTTTTTCAAGGCTTCTAAATGAGCTGCTAACAGGTTAAAATCAATGGAGTTTGGGTGGTCAAAATTTACTTTAACCCTCTCTTCCATGCTTAAATGGCTCAAATCATTGTAGTAAGAATCTTGTGAAATTACCCCCACTTCATTTTCAGGAAGCTCATTGATGATTTGGTTTACTACAGTTGTTTTTCCGCAGCCAGTACCTCCCGTAATTCCAATGATGAGCATAATTTATATTTTTTTCAAAAATAACAATAACAAACTAAATTTAAGTGAAATATTACAAAGACTACTACCTTTGAATTAAAAAGCCCTTGAGTGCTTTTTTATGCGCTGAGCATTAGGCCTGTATACTTTGAATAAATTATTGCTATTGTTTTTTAGGACTATATTTTATAGCGGATAAAAAATGAGCCCACATGAACTGTCTTTAATTGCACCAGTAACACTTTTATAGCAATTTATTTTGGACTGTATTTTTAGATATCCCATAAACGCAAATATGAGGGCTTCTTTAAATGCCACAATTTCTTTATTGCCAATGTCAATGCTAGCTAATGACTGTAGCTTTTCCGAAAGACTTTGCACTAAAAATTGGTTAAAAGCACCACCACCACTCAATAATATTTTATCTCCTTTTTCTAGACTAGGCGTTATAGATCTAAACATTTGATAGGCTATATGTATAACCGCTGTATGAAGCTGATCTTCAATGGAAACGGTATTGTTTTCAAATAGCGGTTTCACATTTGCTTCATACCATTCTACTCCTAAAGATTTGGGAAAGGGTGCAGCATAATGCCCTAGAGCGTTTAACTGATCGTATAAAGCCTGATCAAGCTTTCCCTGGGCAGCCAAAGCGCCATTGTGGTCGTACTCGAGGCCTTTTTTACCCGCCAATTCATTGAGCAGCATATTGGCTACCCCAATATCATAGGCTATGATATTAGGTTCAAACTTATTTCTTTTATTTAAGGATGCTTTTATAGAGATATTGCTAATGCCCCCAATGTTTATGCAGTATTTGTATTCATTAAATAAAAGGGCGTCTCCAATAGGCACCAATGGCGCTCCCTGACCACCTAAAGCAATATCTGTGTTTCTAAAGTCTGCAATGACTGGAATTTGAGTTTCATTAGCTATAGCTTGCCCAGCCCCTAGTTGAAAAGAGTATCCCAGTTCTGGCCTGTGAAATACAGTATGTCCATGGCTGGCAATATAGTTGCACTCAAGCCCTTTGGGCGTTAAAAACAATTTAATCTGTTGGCCCAACCAGTGGCCATATTGTTGGTGTTTTTCCAATAAGATAGTGCTTGGATCCCTGTAAGCCGCTAGCAATAAAGCCTTCATTTCAGCGCTATAAGCTAAGGTTTCTGTCTTGATTATTTTGTACTGATACCCATTGCCTTTCGCATTTTCTCTAAAAGAGCAAAGGGCCATATCTAAACCATCTAGAGAGGTGCCAGACATGAGTCCTAAAAAAACCAGGTCTTTTTCTTTGTTCATAATCAATTTCTTTATTGAAAATCTTCTTTATTCATTGAAAATGCTTTACTCAATTCATTATGGCGATTTAAGCCTTTTATAAAAGTGACTTTTGTATTTTTTACATGTGCTAAACCATTGTAAATGGGTAAAATGGCTACAGCCTCAGCTGCCGTGTTGGCTTCATTAGTGGCGTATAGTACCAGCTTAGTTATGTTGGGATTAGCCACTTTAACGGTAAAGTATTCTTCTGAAATTTTATTTGTAGTAGCATTTAATGTGTACGCTTCGTTTGCCTCTCTCAAAGGAGAAAGAGGGGGGAGCACCCATTCACTAAATGGCCCATTCTTTAATGTGTGTACTACCTCTTCAAGTCCATCTTGCATTAACGATTTTGCGCTAAAAATGACCTGACCTGTGATTTCTGACTGCTTACTTCCATAGGTCAATTGGTCTATGATTTCGTTGGGATTTTTCCAAGCAGGGTCTGCATTATTGAAAATCTTGTAGGCGCCATAACCAATATAGATATTCGATTTTTTCTTTTCTTTGGACCACCAATCTACTAGTGTTTTGTGTGCTGCAGGGGCAAAGTTCATACTCCAATACAATTGAGGTACCAAATAATCAATCCAACCTTTTTCCATCCATACCAATGGGTCTGCATACAGATCATCATAAGTAGTTTGCCCTGCGCGGGTATTAGATCCTCTAGGATCCGTATGGTTGTTTTTCCAGACACCAAAAGGGCTCACACCAAAAGAAACCCAAGGTTTTTTACTTTTCACAGCAGTATGAATTCCTTCAATTAATCGGTTAATATTCTCCCTACGCCAATCATTAATTTGCTGTCCATTGCCATACTTGGTAAAAGCTTCGTGGTCTTCAAATATGGCCCCCTCTGTTTTATAAGGGTAAAAATAGTCATCTAAGTGAATGCCATCTATATTATAGCGTTCTACAATGTCTTTAGCCACAGCAATTAGATGGGACTGTACTTCTGGAAGTCCCGGATTGTAGTAATATTTAGATCCATAGGGGACCATCCAATTAGGGTGTTTATTAAAATCATGTGTCTCATTCAATAATGAAGTATCCATTGTCATGGTGGCCCTGTAGGGATTAATCCAAGCATGAAAATCCATACCGTATTGGTGGGTAGTTTCAATGAGCCATTCTAACGGATCTGTTTTGAACTTGGTGTTTTCTCCCTGTTTTCCTGTGAGGTATTTGGACCAGGGGGCCATGCTAGTAGGGTAAAAGGCGTCTCCTGATGCTCTTATTTGTACTATGACCGCATTAAATTTAATTTTTTTATAAAATACCAAGAGGTCTATATAGTCCTTTTGCATTTTTTCATAAGTATCACTTGAATTTTTTGGCCAATCAATATTAGCGACTGTAGCTATCCAAACACCTCTAAATGACCTTTCAGGGTCATTAAAAACAAGATTAGATTCTTTTTTAATGGCTGTTTCAGTCTTGGGAATATTCTTGCTTTGCGGTCCAAGTCCTGTTGTTCTTTGCGCGCTACAAGAGGTAACAATTAAGCTTAAAATGCAACTATAAAAGAAAAGTAATTTGGGTAGTTTCATGAAGTTAAAGTAGCAAAACGATTAAATACAAAAGGCCTATTTTAAAACTAAAATAGACCTTTTGGGGTGGTTATGGTTGGATTAACTAAAATTTATATCTCACAAAGCCCTCCATGGCCTCATATTCTGCAAGCCCTAAGGCATTGTATTTTTTTGCGGTTTCCCTATTTCGGTCTTCTGCTCTTTGCCAAAACTCTCTTTCATCACTTCCAGGAAACATTGCTGCGTCTTTCTGAGATTGGTGTTTAAAGATGGCATTTCTCTTTCTTATCATGTCTTTTGGCCCAATAGGAACAGCCATTTCCATGTCTGCAATATCCCATTCTTGCCATGCACCTCTATAGAGCCACACATAACAGTCTTTGATCCAGGTTGCTTTATCTGCAACCAATTTATCAATGGCTGCAAAAATAATATCTAAGCATACCCTATGCGTTCCGTGTGGGTCAGATAGGTCTCCTGCAGCAAAAATTTGTTGTGGTTTTACACGATTTAAAAGATCGTAGGTAAGGGCAATATCTTTTTCTGAATAAGGATTTTTCTTGACAGTTCCGGTTTCATAAAAAGGCAGGTTTTGAAAATGGGCGTTTTCTTCTTTGACCCCACAATAACGACAGGCCGCCATGGCTTCTCCTTTTCTAATGAGGCCTTTAAATTTTTGAATCATGGGTTGGTCTACCTCTCCTGGAGATTTATGACTCAAAAAGGTCTTTACTTCTTGAAACTGTTTTTCCAATGCAGTATTGTTTTCCTGTATGTCTTTGGCAAAATCTAAGAAACGGATTACCTCGTCGTCAAAAACCGCAATATTACCAGAAGTCTGATACGCTACATGAACTTCATGTCCTTGGTCTACTAACCTTAAAAGGGTACCTCCCATGGAGATAACGTCGTCATCTGGATGTGGGCTAAACACAATGGATTTTTTAGGAAATGGATTTGCACGTTCCGGTCTCTTTGTGTCATCGGCCTGAGGTTTACCTCCAGGCCAACCTGTAATAGTTTGCTGTAATTGGTTGAAAATTTTCACATTCAGTTCCTCTGCACTACCAATTTCTGCAATGAGGCTTCCCATTCCATATTCATTGTAGTCTTCATTGGTCAATTTCAGCACCGCTTTACTTCTTGTTTCAGACAACCAAATGGTTGCTTTTTTGATGAGTCCTTCTGTCCAGTCACAATCCCCTACAAGCCAAGGAGTTGCTTCTCTAGTAAGACTTGTCGCTGCTGCCCTGTCAATGATGAAATCACAATTGGGGTGTGTTTGAAGAAAGGTAGCAGGTACAGATTCTTGGATGGGGCCTTCTACGGCTTGTTTAATGATATTTGCTTTGCCTTCTCCCCATGCCATTAGGACAATTCTTTTGGCATCCATGATGGTACCCACGCCCATGGTGATTGCTTTTGATGGAACGTTTTCTTTTCCAAAAAAATCACTGGCTGCGTCTAAACGGGTAATCCTGTCTAGGCGAACCAGGCGGGTTTTACTTTTTAAAGAGGAGCCAGGTTCGTTAAAACCAATATGTCCTGTTCTTCCAATGCCTAGAATTTGAATATCTATACCACCAGCTTCTATGATTTTTTGCTCGTAATTCTGGCAATATGTTCTAACGTCCTCTTTTGTTTGCTGTCCATCAGGAATGTGAATTTGGGTATTTGGAATGTCTAGGTGGTCAAATAAATGTTCCCGCATGAAACGAACGTAGGAATGTACAGATTCCCTATCCATAGGGAAGTACTCATCTAGGTTAAAGCTGATCACATTTGAAAAACTAATTCCTTCTTCTTTGTGTGCCTGAACCAGGTATTCATAGACTTTAATAGGGGTAGAGCCTGTAGCAAGTCCAAGCACCATTTTTTTTCCTTCTTGTTGTCTTTGGGTGACTAATGAAACAATCTCTTGAGCCACATAATAGGAGGCCTCCTGAGAATTTTCGTGAATAATAGTATTTATTCTTTCAAACTTTTTTTGTTCTTCGGCTACCATTCTTAGTTTGGTTGGTTATTATAGACGTATCAAATATAGAAAAAAAATGCAAAATCTGCTGTTTTATGCTTTTTATTTTGCTGTTTATAGAAAATTATGAGAGCGGTTCGCATTTATACTGAAAAAAACGGCAATATTTTTTAATATATTTGTGTTACTTTATACGTACTTTAATTAAAGAATATGCTCAAAGAGGAACGTCATTTAAAAATTCTAAACGAAGTGGCCCTGCACAATAGGGTATTACTCACAGATATAGCAGAAAGTCTCAATGTTTCTATTGATACGGTTAGAAGGGATGTAAAGGAGTTGGACGTACTGAATAAACTAAAAAAGGTACACGGAGGTGCTATTGCATTAGGGTTTGTGAGTTTTAGCCCAAAAAACACCAATATTTACGCTCTCGCTGAAAAAACCACTATAGCCCAAAAGGCTATTACTCTAATTAAGGATGGTAGTGTAATACTGATCGATGGGGGAACCACCTGTTTGGAACTGGCCAGACTCATACCACATAAACTGCATTTAACTTGTTTTACTTTAAGCTTACCTGTAGCCTTAGAAATGCTCACCAAACCGAATGTTGAGGTTATTTTTATAGGGGGAAAACTCTCCAAAGATGCCCAACTATCTATAGGGGCAAATGCGGTAAATAATTTGTCAAATATTCGAGTAGATTACAGTTTTATTGGAACTGGATATGTAGATCCCGTGTATGGACTTACTGAGTTTGACTGGGATATTGTACAATTAAAAAAAGCCGTAATAGATGCCTCAAAAAAGACCGTGTTACTTTCAATATCAGAAAAACTAAATTCCCAACACCGTTACAAAACAGCAGATATTAGCGCTATAAATACTATGGTCACTGAGTTAGAGCCTACCAATTCAAAGCTGAATTCATTTAGAAATTACGACATTAAATTACTTTAGTAGGCTTGTCGTAAACGGTTTAATACTTGTAATGAGACTTTTAATATTTCCTTTAAAAACCTATTTGCATTTTCAACGCTATTTAATTCTTTTTCATGTCATTTAATAAACTAACAGAGTCTGCTTCTCATTACGATCATTTAGAAGAAAAATCTACTTTGGAGATCCTTCAGGATATTAATAAAGAAGATCAAACCATTGCCCTAGCTGTAGCACAGTCTATTGATCAGATGACTCCAATTATAGATATTTTGGTGTCTAATTTTAAAAAGGGCGGACGCCTATTTTACATTGGTGCAGGGACTTCTGGTCGTTTGGGTATATTAGATGCTTCAGAGATTCCTCCAACCTATGGAATGCCTCATGGACGTGTGATAGGGCTTATTGCTGGAGGAGATACCGCCATTAGAAAAGCGGTGGAAAACGCAGAAGATCACTGGACTCAAGCCTGGATAGATTTAAAAGCACATGACATAAATAATTTAGATGTTTTGGTTGGTATTGCTGCTTCAGGAACCACTCCCTATGTTATTGGTGGTGTAAAGGCAGCTAAAGCTGCAGGATTACTACCGCTTGTATTACTAATAATTCGGGATCTCCTCTGGCCCTTGCGGTAGATTACCCCATAGAAATTCCAGTAGGCCCAGAGTACGTTACGGGAAGTACCCGAATGAAAAGTGGGACAGCTCAAAAGCTCGCCCTCAATATGCTCTCCACCGCTTATATGATTAGAGTGGGTAGGGTGAAGGGCAATAAAATGGTGCATATGCAGCTCAGCAATGATAAGTTGGTTCACAGAGGTGCCTCTTATGTAGCTCAAGCATTGGGTGTTTCGGAGGAAATAGGAAAAACCATGCTAAAAAAATACGGTTCAGTACATGCAGCTATAGCAGCAGAAAAATCCTGAACCGCCTATTTTATTTAGGAAAGTTTTATTTTTTAGGCACCAATTTCACAATTCCTTTACCTTCTACTGCAGCATAGATGAATCCATCAGGTGCTTGTCTCACACACCTAACCCTTCCAATGTCTGCCAATAATTTTTCTCTGTAAATCACTTTAGTTCCGTCTAATTCCAATCTTTCAAGGTATTGAAATGAAAGTGAACCCACCAAAAGATTGCCTTTCCAAGAAGGGTATTTATCACTAGTTACATAAGCCATTCCACTAGGCGCAATAGAGGGAACCCAGAAATGAATAGGCTGCTCCATATCAGGCATACTGGTCTTATCTGTAATAGGCGTGCCACTATAATTAATACCATAAGTGATCACTGGCCACCCATAATTGGCTCCTTTTTTAATAATATTAAGCTCATCTCCACCCCTAGGGCCATGCTCATGTGCCCACATTTCTTTTCTTATAGGATGGTAAATAAGTCCCTGAGGGTTTCTGTTTCCATAGGTATAAATAGCTGTTTTAGCGCCTTCTATCCCTACAAATGGATTGTCAGAAGGAATACTTCCGTCTGCGTTTATTCTATAGATTTTTCCACCATCCCTTTTAATATCCTGTGGGTTAACATCTCTATCTCCGCGTTCTCCAATGGTAAAATATAAATAGCCATTTTGGTCAAATTCTAGTCTAGATCCAAAGTGTTGTCCCTTGGTGGTATTGGGTCCTGCTTTATAAAGCACTTCATTTTCTACCAAGCTATTTCCTTTGAGTTTAGCCCTCATAATAGCCGTATGTCCTCCTTTTTCATTGCCCTCTTCAGAGGCGTAGGATATATAAATCCATCCATTTTTAGCATAATTGGGGTGCAACTCAAGATCTAAAAGACCGCCTTGCCCTCTCACATATACCTTTGGGGCGTTTGAAATGTCAGTTTTCACGCCTTGGGTTACTTTGATGAGTGCACCTTCTTTATCAGACACAAGCATACTCCCATCTGGTAAGAAAACCATTCCCCATGGATTGTTAATGCCTTCTACCACAGTTTCTATCGTGAATAATTCCTCCTTAGGAAGGTTCACTTCGTTGGGTTTGTTTTGGCCGCAGGCCGATGCCGTGATCAATAAAGCAACAGCAACAATAGCATTTTTAAAAGTCATGAGGTCTATTTTTAATTCCCGTAAATATACTAAAGATTCCCTTTTCAAAATTAAGTCCACATCTTTTTAAAAAGATGTCGTTTTTTGTAAAGCTTTATACTATATTTGCACCGCTGTAAACGCAGCTACACTCGGGGTGTAGCGTAGCCCGGTTATCGCGCCGCGTTTGGGACGCGGAGGTCGCAGGTTCGAATCCTGCCACCCCGACAAAAAAAACCAACTACTTTGTAGTTGGTTTTTTTGTTTTAATCTGGTTTAAATCGGTTAACTATCCTTTAGTCGCCAATAGTAGTAAACAAGCAGCAGATCTGTGGGGTTGCCATTCAGCGGTCTTTTTTTTGACCTTTCCAGGAGTGAATGGTGCTTCCTGAGGGAAATAGTGCTCTAATAGTTTTCTGAGGTGATAATCTTTAGACGGAAATACATCTGGTCTTTTGAGCGTATATATGAGAATCATGTCTGCTGTCCAATCACTTACGCCCTTTATTTGGGTTAAAGTTTGCCTGACTTCTTGATCGCTTAAAGTAGAGAAGTCTATTGTTTGATCAGTGAAAAAATCCAGAATGCACAATAGGCTCTCATACTTCTGAATACTCAGCTTTTGTTTCAGTAGGCCCATACTTTCAAAGATCTCAAAATTTTCAAGTGTCAGCAATTTTAAACCAGCTTGCTGAAGCATTTTCTCAAAAGTCTTTTTACTGCTTCTGTAGTGTATTTGTTGCTCTACTATACAGCTAATCAGATCATGAAAGACAGATTGAGTACTTTCAATATCTGTTATTTTATAACTATTACTGAGAGTTTGTAACACAGGGTCTTTAAACATGGATTTCATAACAATAAGCCCTTAAAACCACTTAGTGGTCCATTCGCTGAGTTTCTTTTTGAATGGGGTGTATGGGGGCATGAGCATTTCTACGGCACTGAAGCTAAATTGCTTTAAAATGCTTCGTTGATTGGAGAATTCTTGAAATCCATAATACCCATGAGCCTTTCCTATACCGCTATTATTACTCCCGCCAAAAGGGAGGTGGTGGTTGGAGTACTGCACTACACTGTGGTTTATTGCCGTACTTCCTGCTCTGGTATTATTAATGACTTTCTTGATGTGAGAGGGTTTTTTACTAAATATATAAAGCGCCAATGGTTTTTCACCAGCGTTTATGTAGTCTATGACCTTTTCTATTTCAGTGAATGTTTTGAGGGGTAGGATGGGACCAAAAATTTCATCTTTTAACAAAGTGGCATCGGCTGTTAAGCCAGAGATTAGAGTGGGGGAGATATAATTTTCAGAGGCCTCTACATGGCCGCCCATTTCAATGATTCCGCCATTCTTTTTCGCATCTTCTAAGTGATTTGCTAGTCTTTGGAAATGATTTTCATTCACAATGCGGCTGTAATCGGTAGATTGTGCTGCTTGTTCTGTGTAAAAATGGGTGGTGTGCTTTATAAAAGCTTTTACAAAAGCGTCTTTGATGCTTTCATGTACCCATAAATAATCCGGTGCCACACAGATTTGGCCATTGTTTAAAAACTTACCCCAGGCAATCTTTTTTGCTGCTTGGTCAATATTTGCACTCGCGTCTACAATGGTGGGAGACTTACCACCTAGCTCTAAGGTCACTGAGCTGAGGTTTTTGGCAGCGGCATTCATGACAATTTTTCCTACTGCGGGTGATCCAGTAAAGAAAATATGATTGAAAGGCAGTGATAACAGGGATTGTGCCACAGCCACGTCTCCTTGAAATAATGCTACTTCTTCTGGTTTGAATATACTTGCCACTATGTCTGCCAAGACAGCAGCGGTATTTGGAGTCATTTCAGAGGGTTTGATCATGACGGTATTTCCTGCAGCAATTGCGGAAACTAGCGGACCAAAAGTGAGGTTTACAGGGAAGTTCCATGGGGAAATAATCAGGCAAACGCCCTTTGGCTCGTGATGTACATAGGCACTTGAGCCAATAAATACAAGGGGTGACTTGACCCTTTGGGGTTGCATCCAGGATTTCAATTGTTTTTTAACGAGTTTAATCTCACTTATCACGGGGTGAATTTCGGTGAGATCTGTCTCAATAGCGGGTTTTTTAAAGTCTTTGTATAAGGCTTCCTGTAAGTCTTTTCTATAGGTTTTTTCTACAGCCTTTTGCAAAGCGTTTAGGCGACTAATCCTTTGGGAAGCAATGCTATTCCCTAGTGTGTACTG
>JGI20152J14361_10001417_pt1 | contig 15731 bp, 14 predicted proteins | sample COG_02_FD_14361 | JGI IMG/M metagenome (IMG submission 14361)
TCGAAGCCGCCCATCCGGCGCGCTCGACATGGCTCGCGGCCAATGCGGGCTCTGGAAAAACGCGTGTGCTGACAGACCGTGTGGCGCGGCTGTTGCTGGATGGGGTAATGCCGCAAAACATTCTGTGTTTGACCTATACAAAAGCTGCGGCGTCAGAAATGCAAAACCGGCTTTTCAAGCGACTGGGGCGCTGGACGATGCTGGACGATGCCAAGCTTTTGGAAGAGCTGGCCAGCCTTGGCGTAGAGCGCGGCCTCGAGCCAGAAGACATTGAACGGGCCCGAACGCTCTTTGCCCGCGCGGTGGAGGCTCCCGGTGGTTTAAAAATTCAAACCATCCATTCCTTCTGCGCCTCAATCTTGCGGCGTTTTCCGCTCGAAGCGGGGGTAAACCCACAATTTGTCGAGATCGACGAACGGGCCCAAAATCTTCTTCTTGATGAGGTGGTGGAAACCATTGCAGATGGCTCTGGGCGATCCAGCTTTGATGGTATCGCAAAATATTTCACAGGGGCGGAATTACAAAAATTTCTGCATTCAATCTTGCATTTGGATCATCATTTCGACACCCACCCCGGCGCAGATGGTATTTGGGAGGCGCTCGGCCTGACGGCCGGATATAATGACACCGACCTGGCACATGACTGTTTCTTGCCTGACGATCTCCAGCACATTGAAGAGCTTCGAGCGCTCCTGCTGACCAAGGACGAAACGGGTCGCGACTTTAAAGCTGGTCTTAAATTACAGGCCATCAACGGCCCAACACTCACAACTGCCGACCTTTCGACCTTGGAATCCGTATTTTTGAACAAGACGGGCAAATCCCCAGGCTCAGCCAAAATAGGGTCGTTTCCCACGAAGGCCACGCGAGCTGAATTGCCCAGCATAGCACAGGTTGAGGCGCTTATGTCACGCGTTGAGGCTGGGCGGCATAGCCGCTTGAACCTGAATGTCGCAAAACGCAGCCTCGCGCTCTATGATTTTGCGGCTGAGTTTGTCAGCACCTATCGTGCACGAAAACAGGCGCGGGGGTTTTTGGACTTTAATGACCTTATAATGCGCACACGCCATCTTCTGTCTGATGAGCGTGTTGCCACATGGGTCTTATTTCGCTTGGATGGTGGCATTGATCATATTTTGGTGGATGAGGCCCAAGATACCAGCCCAGCGCAATGGGATGTCATCCGACTCCTCGCACAGGAATTCACATCCGGTGAGGGCGCGCGGGCAGATGTGCCCCGAACAATCTTTGTTGTGGGCGATAAAAAACAGTCTATCTATTCCTTCCAGGGCGCAGACCCGGATGGGTTTGACCGGATGCGTGACCAATTTTCCCAAAAGTTGCGTGAAATTGATCAGCCGTTTCAATCGACCACTTTGGATCACTCCTTTCGCTCATCATCGGCGATCTTGGGTGTTGTGGATCAGGTCTTTGCCAATCGCAACGGACTTGGCTCAGGATCTGCACATTTGGCGTTTAAAAAAGATCTTCCTGGCCGCGTTGATGTTTGGCCTGTGTTTCAAGCCCCTGATAAGACTGAACCGCACCATTGGACTGATCCGGTCGATGAGGTTTCAACAGATCACCAGGACAAACAATTGGCCGATGCTCTGGCCGGGCATATCTGTGATCTAATCGAAACTGAGACACTTACTCAGCTAAATGACTCAAGGGTCGCCTTTCAGCGTAAGATCACCGCTGGCGATTTTTTAATTCTGGTTCAGGGCCGTCAAAAACTGTTATTTAGAGAAATCCACCGGGCCTGTAAGGAAGCCCGCCTACCAATAGCTGGAGCCGATCGTTTGAAAGTCGCCGCCGAGCTGGCGGTTCGCGACATCCGTTCCTTGCTGGCCTTTTTGGCGCTACCGGAAGACAGCCTGTCTTTAGCCGAAGCGTTGAAATCTCCACTTTTTGGGTGGTCCGAACAAGATCTGTATAGCCTTGCACAGGGCCGAGACTCGCCCCTTTTGTGGCGCAGTTTGCAAAACCGAGAAGAGGAATTTCCACAGACGGTTCAACGGCTGACTGAGCTCCGCGATCTTGCGGATTTCAAGCGCCCGTTTGAATTAATCGAACATATATTGACCACCCGCGGTGGTCGATCAGCTTTGTTGGGCCAATTGGGGCCAGAGGCTGCCGAAGGGATTGATGCTTTGGTCAGTCAATCTCTTGCCTATGAGCGCAGCAATATTCCAAATCTAACTGGGTTTCTTGTCTGGCTGGACGCGGATGATCTGGAGATCAGGCGCCAGATGGACAGTGTTGGTGACAAAATTCGTGTCATGACAGTCCATGGCGCCAAGGGTCTGGAGGCACCGATCGTGATTTTGCCCGACACTGCGCCGCGCAAACCGCCAAAGCTGCCGGAAGTTGTGCCTCATAATAATATTGCTATTTGGCCTCCAAACAAAGACCTCATACCGGCCACACTACAAACCAGCCTGAAAGATGTGCAGCGCCAACAGGAAGAGGAACGTGACCGTCTGCTCTACGTGGCCATGACCCGAGCGGAGAGTTGGCTGATTGTTATGGGCTCGGGGGACATTACGGAGGGGAAAGACTGTTGGCATAACGCCATATTCGATGCAATTTCGACCCTCGGTTCTGACCCTTTAAACACCATTTCCGGTTTGGGATTGCGGTATGAGCCCATGCAATGGTCAGTAGGGCCCATAAGCGACCCTAAGCAAACTGAAATTATCAAACAATCCGTCCCAAGCTGGGCTGTGCCCTTCGCCAAACCGCCTCAAGCCCCTGTGAACGCCCGCGCGCCATCCGATTTAGGCGGAGACAAGGTGTTGCCAGGTGGCGCACCTCAAGGCGCTGAAACAGCAAAACGCATGGGAACGGCGGTGCATCGGCTTTTGGAAGTCTTGCCCAATGCGCCGAAAGATCAATGGGGTAAGATCGCCGAGCGGTTAATTGAAGCAGATGTCCGAGCACCTGCCTGCCAAGAAGCCCACGCGGTGCTGCAAAGACCAGATCTGGCACATATTTTTGCGCCCGAAAGTTTAGCTGAAGTCGATGTAACGGCCCACTTGCCAGAGCTGAACGGAGATCCAATACAAGGCTCAATAGACCGGCTGCTCGTCTCACCCACGCGGGTTTTGGCGGTGGATTTCAAAACCAATCAGATCGTGCCAAGCGAAGCTGAACAGGTTCCAAGCGGACTTTTAAGACAGATGGGAGCCTATGCGGCTGCCTTGTCACAAATCTATCCCGATCATGACATCAAAACCGCGATTTTATGGACAAAAACCCTGGAGCTCATGCCGCTGCCGAAAGATCTCGTGATTTCATCCCTGGCAAATACGCCACTGACTTGACGCTGGGCGCTTGCAACTCTAACTCTTGAGAAAGCCCTATAACATTTGGAGTAACACCATGGCCACTGTCGCCGCTACAGACGCAACTTTTGATAGTATTGTAAAAGACTCAGATCTCCCAGTTGTAGTGGATTTTTGGGCAGAATGGTGCGGACCTTGCAAGCAAATTGGCCCCTCACTTGAAGAGCTTTCTGTTGAAATGGAAGGCAAAATCAAAGTGGTTAAAGTGGATGTCGACAGCAACCCCTCTGCGGCTGCGGCCCTTGGTGTGCGCGGCATTCCAGCTTTGTTTTTGTTTAAAGATGGCCAAGTCATCTCCAACAAAACCGGCGCAGCTCCAAAGGCGGCATTAAAGAGCTGGATTGACGACGCCATTTAAGTGGAAATCTCAAGTTCTCCGAAAGGCGCTCCGTTGAGCGCCTTTTTTCGTGCCCTTGTTGCCAGCACTGGCATTTCCCATATAGCGTCCGTAGTGAGGAGAAGCAGATGAGCGATACAAAATTCCCCGGATGGCACGGCACAACGATTGTTGGTGTGCGAAAAGGCTCTCAAGTTGTGGTTGCCGGCGATGGGCAGGTTAGCCTCGGGCCAACGGTCATAAAAGGGTCCGCTCGCAAAGTGCGGCGCCTATCACCCGGCGGAAATGATGTTGTCGTAGGGTTTGCCGGCTCTACAGCGGACGCCTTTACCCTCCTGGAGCGACTTGAGGCGAAGCTAGAAGCCACGCCTGGTCAGCTGCAACGCGCCTGCGTTGAACTGGCCAAGGATTGGCGCACAGATAAATATTTGCAGAAACTTGAGGCCATGCTGATTGTCACCGATGGGGCTGAACTCTTAATCATCACTGGCGCCGGCGATGTGCTGGAGCCGGAACATGGCATTGCGGCCATTGGCTCTGGTGGCAACTTCGCTCTGGCTGCAGCACGCGGCCTACAGGAAACAGATCTCAGCGCAGAGGAAATTGCCCGTAAGGCCATGGCGATTGCGTCAGATATTTGTGTCTACACAAATGGCAATTTAACCGTTGAGGTAATTTCAAAATGACCGACCTAACCCCGCGCGAAATCGTATCTGAGCTAGATCGCAATATTGTCGGTCAAAATGATGCTAAGCGCGCTGTAGCTGTTGCCATGCGCAACCGGTGGCGCCGCAAACAATTGCCAGATGAGCTCCGTGACGAGGTTTATCCCAAAAATATTCTGATGATTGGCCCGACCGGGGTTGGCAAAACCGAAATTAGCCGCCGGTTGGCCAAATTGGCTCGGGCCCCTTTTCTAAAGGTCGAAGCCACAAAGTTCACTGAAGTGGGCTATGTCGGCCGAGACGTTGAGCAAATTATTCGAGATTTGGTCGACTCAAGCATCGCCATGACCCGCGATCATATGCGCGAAGACGTCCGTGCGCGCGCAAAAGAGGCCGCCGAAGAACGCGTGATTGAGGCCATTGCTGGAACAGACGCACGCGACGCAACCCGCGAAATGTTCCGCAAAAAATTGCGCGGTGGAGAATTGGATGACACGGTCATCGAACTTGAGGTTGCCGACACGTCTAACCCCCTGTCAGCACTGGATATTCCCGGTCAACCTGGCAGTCAAATGGGAATGATGAACCTTGGAGATATCTTCGGGAAAGCCATGGGCGGCAGAACCAGCCGCAAAAAGATGACCGTAGCCGCCAGTTATGACGTTTTACTGGGAGAAGAGGCGGATAAACTCCTCGACGATGAAATCGTCACCAAAGCCGCCCTGACCGCTGTAGAGCAAAGCGGAATCGTGTTTCTTGACGAGATTGATAAGGTCTGCGCGCGCGCCGATGCGCGGGGCGCAGATGTCAGTCGCGAAGGTGTGCAGCGCGATTTATTGCCTTTGATTGAAGGTACAACTGTGTCCACCAAACATGGGCCTGTGAAAACCGATCACATTTTGTTTATAGCCTCCGGCGCTTTTCATGTTGCCAAACCATCCGACCTTCTGCCTGAGCTCCAGGGCCGCCTGCCGATCCGTGTGGAGCTGCGTGATCTCACCGAAGAAGATTTTATACGCATTCTTTGTGAAACTGAGAACGCATTGACCCTGCAATATTCTGCCCTGATGAGCACAGAGGATGTCTCTGTCAGCTTTAGTGAAGATGGTATTAAAGCCTTGGCGCAAGCGGCCGCCGAGGTGAACCACTCTGTTGAGAACATCGGCGCACGGCGTCTTTATACTGTCATTGAACGGGTGTTTGAAGAATTGTCCTTCGCTGCACCAGATCAGGCGGGCTCTGAAGTTGTTATTGATAAGGCTTATGTCGACAAGCATCTCGATAGCCTGCTGCAGTCGACAGATCTGTCTCGCTACGTGTTATAGCTCTTGTCAGCGGTCAGATTTCATCTGACAACAGCGCATGATACGTTTTATTTTGCAAAACAGCCGCTGGCTAACAGCTGGAGCCTTACTCACTTTAATCTCGAGCTTTGGGCAAACATATTTCATATCTATATTTGCAGGTGAGATCCGCACAGCCTTCGACCTATCTCATGGAGATTGGGGTGCGATATACGGCTTTGGCACATTTGCCTCCGCAATTGTAATGATTTGGTCTGGTGGGTTAACCGATGTCATGCGGGTGCGACACCTTGGGCCGATTGTCTTAGCCGCCCTCGCGGCCTCTTGTTTGTTCATGGCACTTAATCCCTGGGTGGCCTTGCTGCCAGTGGTCATTTTTTGTTTGCGCTTCACCGGTCAAGGCATGTCGACCCATATCGCAACAGTGGCGATGTCCCGCTGGTTTGTGGCCAACCGCGGCAAAGCGCTTTCTGTTGCCAGCCTTGGGTTTTCAGTTGGTGAAGCCTGCTATCCAATTTTAATAGTCAGCCTTTTGTTATTTTTCTCCTGGCAAAGCGTATGGATTTTGGCGGCCGGCGTCGCAGCTTTGGCCATTCCCGCGCTGCTTTGGTTGCTGGCAGAAGAGCGCAGCCCTCAATCCAGCGCGACTGAGGGGCAATCTTTGGGTATGGGCAGGCGCCATTGGAGCCGCAATCAGGCACTCCGCCACCCATTGTTTTGGTTCATGATCCCAGCACTGTTGGGACAATCGGCGTTTAACACCGCTTTTTTCTTCCTTCAGGTGCATTTTGCAGAAATTAAAGGGTGGGAACATTTGCAATTGGTAGCCATGTTTCCAGTTTACACGCTGGTTTCTATAGCCGCGATGATCTTATCTGGGATCTTGCTCGACAAATTAGACACCGCCCGCTTGATCCCCTATTTTCAATTGCCAATGATTGTAGCCTTTTTGATTTTTGCATTTGGGCAATCACTGATTGCGGCTTTGGTGGGATTTATTTTCCTTGGCCTATCCTCAGGTGCAAACGCGACCCTTCCAAATGCTTTTTGGGCAGAGTTTTACGGCACAAAACACCTCGGTTCCATCAAGGCGGCGGCGGCGGCTGTCATGGTTTTGGGCTCCGCGATTGGTCCCGCGGTGACCGGAGTTTTGCTGGATTACGATCTACCCCTTGATACACAATACGTGGCGATTTCCGTGTTTTTTGGCTTCTCATCTCTAATGATGTGGGCCGGTGTTAAGCGTGTGCGCACTCGCTTATCCAATTAACGGCCCCGGCGCAGATAAACATACAACGCGCCCGCACCCCCATGGCGCTGATGGGCAGGAGTCATTTCTAAAATCACCGAAGACAACGGTGATTGGCGCAACCAAATCGGAACATTTTGCCTCAATACCCCATGACGTTCCGGAATGGGCCCATAATCTGGCTTGGATTTTCCCTTGCCCGTAATCACTAGAACCAATCGGCGCTGCAATTGCGCGGATCCCAGAATGAAATCTTGCAAGGCTGGGTGGGCTTCCGCCATTGTCATCCCATGAAGGTCGATGCGCCCTTCGGGCCGCAGCTTGCCACGCGTTAACTTCCCAAAAGATTTCGCATCCATCACAGGCGCAGGCTTCACCGCCGCCTGACCTCCGCCAGCTAAAGACGTAGATCGTGATTTTGCACCAATTTTAAAGCCCTTGAGGTGTGGCTGTACCGGTGCGGGGCGCTCGATCTTTGCTTTTGGCAAAGAGAGGGCGCGCGGCATCTCCATCTTTGCCGGCGGAGCCAGGGGCGTTGCGGTATCAGCAACTTTTTTCCAAAGCTCTCGTTCTTCTGGACGCAGTTTTCTGGCCATCTCTACGGTCTCGAAACTCGGGTGCGTGCCTCTTGTATCGGCAGTAATAGGATCATGCGACCCGAATCTTTAGTCAAGCCGGCTGCGATCCCAGCCTGATCGCCCGTGCCAAAAAATACATCAGCGCGCTGCGGTCCTGTTATAGCGGAACCTGTATCTTGAGCGATCATGAGGCGGTTTAGGGGTCGTGATCCCCCCTTTTCAAACCAGATCGGCGTTCCGAGAGTGACGTATTTGGGATCAACAGCCAAAGTGCGCAGCGTGGTGAGTGAGCGGTTCATTGCACCAAGTGGGCCTTGGTCGCTGGGCACATCATCAACGCGGCGAAAAAAGACATAGGCTGGATTTTCCCAAACAATTTCTTGTCCCTTTTTGGGGTTGTTCAGAACCCATTCTTTTATGCGGTTGGCGGATACTTCGTGCTCTTGCAAAACTCCCAGTTCAACCAAATGGGGGCCAATGGCCTGATAACGACGGCCATTGGATCCACCAAACCCCAAGCGAAGGGTGGAGCCATCTTGAAATCGCACGCGGCCTGATCCTTGAATCTGCATAAAGAAAATATCAGCTGGGTTTTCCACCCAGGCCAGCTCCAGCCCCCTGCCCTTCAAAACTTCGTTTTCCTCTATATCTCTGCGCGTTTTCCAAATACCACCAGCACGAACCTCATCTGGCACAGCGTAAATTGGATACTGAAACCGCCCAGTTCGCGCGAGAGAGCCATCAAGTTCAGCTTCATAATACCCGGTAAACAAAGCCGGCTCTGTGGTTTTGATCATTACTGGCTGAAAAAAAGTTTCAAAATACAGACGCGCGTTCGGGTTTTGCTCTGCGACCGCACACAAACTTTGCCAAGCCTCGCCTGACATGTCGCCACAGGTCACTTTAAACGCCTCAAGCGCCGCCGTATGATCGTCATCTTGCCAACCATTAAGCGCCGAAAAAGGAATTGCCTGATAAGTGTCTACTGCATTCACCGGCAAACCAAAGGCCACGAAAATTGTGGCCAAAAGCTGCGGTCTAAAACTCATTCGCCCGTGGCAATGAGCTGCCAATTTGGATCGTCTGCGCCCATTGTGCGGCCGAAAGTCCAAACATCTCGCTGGCGCTTAACGTCAGTCTCATTACCCTCAATAATGTCTCCATCCACATTGCGCACCACAGAGGTCAGCTCACAAATGAAGCGCACATCAATCTCAGCAGCATTGGTTTTCGGATCAAAGGTCGCGCCAATTAGGCCAGTATCCCGCACGCCAATGAATTCTGCCTCAATCGAAAGGCCCTGTGCCTTGCGGTTCTCCACAACAGAGGCAAACGCATCATAGACATCTTCATTTAGGAAGGCTTTGACACTATCCAAATCGCCGTTCTCAAACGCCATCAAAATCATTTCATATGCACTTTTTGAGCCATATAGAAATTCTGTGACAGAAAACGACGGCTCTGCTTGCTTCATACCCAAAAGCGCGCGCGCGGCGTCACTGTCTTCTGCAACGTGATCTGTAATATCTTGATCTGGACCGCCTTCAATCACTTCGAGCTTTGGTCGATAGTCTGCACGCACAGCGCTGTCTGCGCGTGGGCCCTCATGACCTTCTCTCGTGCCCAGAACACCCCGCAACTTCAAAATAAGATAGATGGCTATACCGGCCAAGGCCAATAATTGTATAAATTGCATGTTCATTGTGATCTGTTGCCCCATGAGGAATAGAAATATTCGATCTTGATACCTATGTAGGGCAGCAGATGGTTTAAGTCCACCAGCACACAGATGAATCGGAGAGCCAAAATGCGGTTGTTGATAGCTTTTATTGCAGTGCCCTTAATCGAAATCGGCCTTTTTATCCAAGTTGGTGACGCAATTGGGCTTTGGCCTACGTTACTGGTCGTTTTGCTGACGGCCATTGCTGGAACCACCCTAGTGCGCAGTCAGGGCGCGCAAGTTTTAAGTGCGCTACAGGGGTCTTTCCAGGCTATGAAAGATCCAACCGAGCCATTGGCGCATGGAGCAATGATTTTATTTGCCGGCGCCTTGCTACTCACGCCGGGTTTTTTCACTGATGCTTTCGGTTTCTTGCTCCTCTTCCCGCCGTTCCGACATTTGATCACGACTGTGATCCGATCAAGACTTAAATCAGCCAATGTCAACTTCTCCTCTCAGCAGGCTGATGTAGATCACAACGTAATTGATGCGGAATATACCGATATTTCAGAACAACAAAGCCCGTCTGGCCCGACAAAGCATTGAGGGTCATGACGCATTCTGATATGCGGCTCGAGAAATATTTTTAGGAGTGACCAGAATGGCGCAAGAACCGGTTGAGAACGGCAAAACTGAAGAACAAACCCCTGCGAAGGCTTTGAAAATGCAAGTTCTGGCTCAATATATTCGCGATATGTCTTTCGAGAATATTTTAGCTCAGAAAGGTATCAGCGGGGAAGCACAGCCCGATGTTTCTGTGCAGGTTAATATTGATGCAAAAAAGCGTCCGATCGAAAACCAGTTTGAAGTCATCATCAAGACAGAAATTTCGTCCAAAACTAAAGATAAGGGCGAACCGATGTTTTTGTTAGAGCTGGAATATGCGGGCATTTTTCACATTGAAAATCTACCCGAAGATCAACTGCATCCCTATTTAATGATCGAATGTCCACGCATGATCTTCCCCTTCCTGCGGCGCATCATCAGCGATGTCACACGCGATGGCGGCTTCCCGCCGCTCAACCTCGACTCCATGGATTTTGTTCAACTGTACCGCAATGAAATTCAGCGGCGCGTTGCTGAAAACGCAGAAGCAAAAGCAAACTAAGTCTCTTTTAACCAAAGAGCGTCAGATCCTAAAGCGGCGATGAATGTTTTATGCGCCGCTTTTTCCGTTTCAGACAACCGGGATGCCAAGGGTTTTGGTCGGGGTGCGGGGCGCCAATCTACAGATGGCGAGCCATCTTTGGTTGTTTTGACCTCCGGGCCAGACAAAACCAAATCAGGCTGGCGACCACCAACCAGCTCCAGGTACACTTCTGCTAAAATTTCGGAGTCCAACAAGGCTCCATGCAAAGTTCGCGACGAATTGTCGATGCCAAACCTGCGGCATAGGGCGTCCAGAGAAGCGGGTGAGCCAGGGAATTTGCGCCGTGCAATCGCAAGCGTATCAATGGCTTGATGCATTGGCAAAGCTGGCCGATTTACCCACCCAAGCTCTGCATTCAAAAACTTCATGTCGAAAGATGCGTTGTGAATAACCAGTTTAGAATCTTTAATAAAATCAGTAAATTTTTGGGCAATGTCTTTGAAAACGGGTTTGTCCGATAAGAATTCTTCGCTCAATCCGTGCACATTGAACGCGGCCTCCGGCATGTTGCGTTTTGGATTAATATATTGGTGATAAGTCCGACCAGTTGGCAAATGGTTGAACAGCTCAACCGCACCGATCTCTACAATCCGGTCCCCTTCACTTGGCTCGAACCCGGTGGTTTCAGTATCCAAAACAATTTCACGCATCTTTCTGCCTTTTCTTGATATCTTCTAAAATAGCGTCGACCGCCTGCGCTGCTGTTTCATGGCTATTTGTATCAATAATGTAATCTGCCCGCGCGGCTTTATCTTCGGCAGGCCACTGTTTGGATCGGATCATTTGAAAGTGGTCTTCCGTCATTCCTGGGCGTGCCAAAACGCGCGATTTTTGCACCTCATAACTCGACAACACACATACAACCGCATCAAAATCAGCTGCTAAATTAAGCTCGAACAGCAATGGTATATCGAAAACTAAAATTGATTTCGGGTTTTTGGCAATAAAGCCCTCCCGGTCTGCTGTAACCAGTGGATGAATGATCGCCTCTAGTTTTGGTAAGAGATTTTCATCTTGTGAAATAAGCGCGCGAAGCTTGGCACGGTCCACCGCGCCATGACAAACCGCGCTGGGAGCAATCTTGGAAATGCCGCCCACCGCCACCCCATTTTTGCTGTAAGCGCGATGCACAGTGCTATCGGCATCCCAAATTTTGCAACCCCGATCCGCAAAAATTTGGGCCGTCGTTGATTTTCCCATGCCGATAGAGCCGGTCAATCCCAAAAGAAACCTCATGTGAGCACCAATGCTTCAAGCTCCTCATCAACCACGGGCCGATACCCAAACCAAGCCTCAAACCCTGGCACACCTTGATGCAATAGCATCCCAATGCCACTAACCACCTCACATCCTCGGGCGCGCGCATCCCTCAAAAGCTGCGTTTCAAGGGGGGCATAGATGAGATCTGTGACCAGAGCGTCAGGCTTCACATAGGTTAAGTCAATCTCCAAAGGCGGCTTACCAATCATACCGAGCGAGGTAGCGTTCACCAAGGTGAACACGTCAGGCAAGACTCCTTGCTTTTCCTCCCAATCGATCACTTCAATACAATGAGAAGTGTCGGCAGCCAAATCTTCAGCCCGTGCTCGCGTTCGATTGCAAAGGTAAATTTTTGGCACGCCTGCTTCCAAAAGAGCAACCAAAACTGCCCGCGCAGCGCCTCCCGCTCCCAGCACCAAAGACGGGCCAGCACTGGGATTCCAAGCAGTACTTTGCGACGCAAGATTGGTCATAAAACCGTAACCATCGGTATTATCAGCACTAATTTTACCACTGTCCATTTTAATCAACGTGTTGGCTGCGCCGATGCGGCGGGCCCGAGAGCTCATGTCATCGGCAAAGGCCAATGCCTGCTCCTTATGCGGAATGGTAACATTGAAACCAGAAAAGCCAACATCAAACAACATCTGAACTGTCGTATTGAAACGCATTGGCGGAATGTCGATGGCGATATAATCTCCAGATATCTGGTTTTTTTTAAGCCAATGCCCATGCATAAGAGGTGATTTACTCTGGGCAATAGGATGACCCAAAACAGCAGCTAATCTTGGGGTTTGAAACGGGCTGCCAGCCTGGTGTTGGTTCAAAAAACGTATGATTGGATCGATAGAAAGTCCCATAATATCAAACCAATTTCCGCGAACAGACGAGAAAAGATCTGGTGTTCGTTCAAAGTGATAACCACCGGCCGAGTGTTTCACGACGGGCCAATGCACCTCTATGTAGGCATCTATTTCAGTGGCGGTGATGGTTCGCATGGACATATGACTAATTGCAACATGCCGCCACTGTGGTTTGCCATCTTTGTAGATTACATTCGCAGTGACCAAACGGTGGGTTTGTCCAGAAAGGCGTGATAACATGTCTTTTAGCGTATCAAGCGAGGTGGGCTTTCCAAAAATTTTTCCCTCAAAAACAAGTATCTGATCACATCCAATGACCAAACTGTCCAAGTTCTTTCGTGATATCTTCAAGGCTTTATGTTCGGCTAAAGTATCGGCTATGTTGCGCGGTAAGGCTTGGTCTGCAATCAAAGATTTCGTAATATTTTCTTCATCAATCTTTGGTGACATAAATCGAGCGTCAATCCGTGCTGCATCTAAAATGCGCCGGCGGGTGGTAGATTGAGACGCGAGGATAAGATCCATATGAGATAAACCTGTGGATATGTTTTGCATGACCTGTGATTGAACTTTGGCGGTAATTGCGGATTTATGCAAATACAAGAATTCTTCTTTGGTTTCGCTTGATATCAGGTTTTTTTAGAGAATTTATCTGCTGTGTATATGGATAAAATTTTGGCAATGATAATTTCTTACTTGGGTAGCCTACAGAATTTTATCCACAGTCTTGTACAGAAATACCATGACTAAATTATTGTTTTAATTTTGATGTTTTTATTGCTTGAATGTGCGAAAGGATTTCATCCACCTGAGGATAAAGTTGCATATAAAATTTGATCCACAAAGTTCGGTAGCCCTACATCTTTCTACTAAAATCATATAATACTTTTTTAATATAGAGAGGTGAGATCAAAGTCGGATGATGGATTATCTAATATCAGTTTACCCATGGTTAAAAGCTGGCCATATTATCTCAGTGATCTCTTGGATGGCTGGAATATTCTATCTGCCACGGCTGTTTGTACATCACAGTGAAAAAGTAAATATCCCCTCAGATACAGACGCATTATTTTCCATGATGGAATCAAAGCTTTTAAAAGTCATTATGACGCCAGCTATGATCGCAACCTGGGGATTTGGGTTATCATTGGCCATTATACCAGGAGTGTTGGATTGGTCAGAAGTCTGGCCATGGGTGAAACTGATTTCCATTGTGGCAATGACATTGTTTCATTTTTGGCTCGCGAAACGACAGCGAGAGTTTGAGCATGGTAAAAACAATCTGTCCGGAAAAACCTACCGAATTATGAATGAGGTTCCAACAATCTTGTTGCTGGTGATTGTTGTTATGGTTGTCGTGCGGCCAATTTAATTAAGTTTGTAATATTTGACTCGCGGCTTGGTTTTAAGTAACGAGATGGCGCACCCGTTCGGGATTGCTTTTTCTTAATGATATCTATGGTGCCTAGGGAAACCTTGGGCAGGAAGAGAATCCATGACAAGTAACCGTGTGACTTTAGCTGAATTGAAGGCGAAAAGCCCAAAAGATCTGCTCTCTATGGCTGAAGAGTTGGAAATTGAGAACGCGTCGACCATGCGTAAGGGCGATATGATGTTCTCTATTTTAAAAGAGCGTGCGGAAGATGGCGCCGAAATATCCGGTGATGGTGTTTTGGAAGTACTTCAAGATGGATTTGGGTTTTTGCGGTCTCCAGAGGCAAATTATTTGCCGGGCCCGGATGATATCTACGTATCTCCAGAAATGATTCGACAGTTTTCTTTGCGCACAGGGGACACAATCGAAGGTATTATTAAGGCGCCAGAGGATACGGAACGCTATTTTGGGATGACGAAGGTTGAGAAAATCAACTTTGAAAATCCAGATCGGGCTCGTCACAAAGTTGCGTTTGAAAATCTAACGCCGCTTTATCCGGATGAACGACTGAATATGGAATTGGCGGATCCCACAACGAAGGACCGCTCCGCGCGCATTATTGATTTGGTTGCACCGATTGGTAAGGGCCAAAGGTCTTTGATCGTAGCCCCACCTCGGACTGGTAAAACCGTTTTGCTTCAGAATATTGCCAACTCGATCGAGAGAAATCATCCAGAATGTTATTTGATCGTTTTATTGATTGATGAGCGCCCAGAAGAGGTCACTGATATGCAGCGGTCTGTGAAGGGTGAGGTTGTGAGCTCTACCTTTGATGAGCCAGCGACGCGTCACGTTGCCGTGTCCGAAATGGTTATTGAAAAGGCCAAACGGTTAGTGGAGCATAAACGCGATGTTGTGATTTTGCTCGATTCTATCACGCGTCTGGGTCGGGCGTTTAATACAGTTGTGCCCTCCTCAGGTAAGGTTTTGACCGGTGGTGTGGATGCAAATGCTTTACAGCGGCCAAAACGCTTTTTTGGTGCCGCACGAAATATTGAAGAAGGCGGCTCTCTGACCATTATTGCCACGGCGCTGATTGATACAGGCAGCCGCATGGATGAGGTAATTTTTGAAGAGTTCAAGGGCACTGGGAACTCTGAAATCGTCTTGGATCGGAAAGTTGCAGATAAACGCGTCTTCCCAGCAATGGATGTTTTGAAATCAGGGACGCGTAAAGAAGATTTGCTGGTGGGTAAGGTGGATCTGCAAAAAACCTATGTGTTGCGGCGGATTTTGAATCCGATGGGAACAACCGATGCGATCGAGTTTTTGATTTCAAAATTGAAGCAGACAAAATCCAATTCTGAATTCTTCGACTCGATGAACACCTAAGTTTCGCCGATGGATACTATTTTTGCGCAGGCAACCGCGACGGGTCGGGCAGGGGTTTCTGTTGTTCGTCTCTCGGGACGACAAGCGTTTGATATAGCTAATAATTTTTGCAAACTCCCAGCTGTTGGCCGAATAGGATTGCGGGCGCTTCTGGGGTGTGATGGTGCGCTTATAGATCACGGGCTTGTGCTGTGTTTTGAGCAAAGTGCGAGCTTTACGGGCGAACGCGTCGTTGAGTTTCAGGTCCATGGCGGGTTGGCCACAGTGGCTAAGTTGCTGGCGGAGTTGTCGATGCAAGATGGGTGCCGGTTGGCGGAACCTGGAGAGTTTACCCGCCGAGCGTTGGAAAATGGCCAGTTGGATCTTAATCAGGTTGAGGCCCTGTCTGACTTAATTGACGCAGAAACCGAAGCGCAGCGGCAACAGGCTATTCGGGTCTTGGACGGCAGTTTTGGGGATGCTGGAGAGCAATGGCGTGGCAAGCTGTTACG
>JGI20152J14361_10001421_pt1 | contig 15673 bp, 14 predicted proteins | sample COG_02_FD_14361 | JGI IMG/M metagenome (IMG submission 14361)
CTTCTAAAGAAATGTTAGATTTTGCAACCAAACAATACGACGAAAAGCAAACTTCTTATGAAAAACTACAAGACAAAAGAGCTATTTTTGTTGATAAGAATATAAATATATCTAGTTCATTATTTCAAAATAAATTGAGTAGAATTGAAAGCGAAGTCAATATTTCAGAGTCTATAGTTCAACAATTAGCCTCTCAAGTTGAACAGGCTAAACTTCAGGTTAATAAAGACACACCTGTATTTACTACAATACAGCCTGTTACCATTCCTTTCGAAAGAAGTGCACCTAAAAGATCTCAAATAGTACTGATTTTTGGATTCTTAGGATTAGTTTTGTCTTGTGGCTATGTTCTTGTAAAAGAGCCAGCGATGGAAATTATCAAATCCATAAAATCATAATTTCAAATAAAGTTTATTTGACTTATAGTCTAATATTGCTTTAGATTTTTTCAAAATATCTGCTCCTACAATTCCATCAATTGGATCAATTTTTTTTTGACTTAAAGCATTATTAATATGACTCATATCGAATGTTATTAATGACGCATTACTGTTCCATTTATCAATCTGAATCCTATTGTTTTTAGAAATCATAGTATGTGTCATTTCACTATTAGCACTTGATGCTTTTTCTTTACTCTCTTTTGAGATAACTTTAAATCTATCTTCTAAACTTGTGCAAATACAAGAGTTAGAGGCACCAGTATCTAAAATGAACCTCCCTTTAACGCCATTTATCTTAGCTTCAATTAAGTAATGTTTAGTCTCTAAAAAAACGAGTTTAATTGAGAAGTATCCGTCATTTTTTAAAAATTTATTTAGAGTTACTGACATAGCTTAAAATTAGACTAAAATATTAACTTTGAAGCGTGAATATAATAGATACACATACTCATCTTTATGTAAAACAATTCAAAGAGGATATTGACATTGTTATTCAAAGATCAATTGATAAAGGAATAAATAAATTCATTTTTCCAGCCATTGACTCCTCTCATTTTAATGACATGCACAATTTAAAAGATAAATATCCTGACAATATTTATTTGATGTCTGGCCTTCATCCAACAGATGTTAAGGAAGATTTCAAAGATGAATTAGAATTTGTTGTTAATTCTTTAAAAACACACGATTACGTAGCCATTGGAGAAATCGGAATTGACCTTTATTGGGACAAGACTTATTTAAACGAGCAACAAGAAGCATTCAGGTTTCAAATTAGATTAGCTATTAAAAATGATCTGCCAATTGTAATTCATTGTAGAGATGCTTTTAATGAGATTTTTGAGATTTTAGATAAAGAAAATTGTCCAAAATTAAGAGGGGTGTTTCATTGTTTTACAGGAACGTTAGAACAGGCTAAAAGAGCAATTGATTTAGGTTTTATTCTTGGTGTTGGAGGAGTAGTTACTTTTAAAAACGGAGGAATTGATAAATTTTTAAATCAAATTGATTTAAAGCATATAGTACTTGAAACGGATTCACCTTATCTAGCTCCAGTTCCGTTTAGGGGAAAGAGGAATGAAAGTTCATACATAGTTTATGTCATTGATAAATTATCAGAAATATATGGACTATCTAAAGAAGAAATTGCTTCTGTAACTACAAAAAATGCTAAAAAAGTATTTGCACTTTAGCTTAAAATATTACTTTTGAGGGCTTTTTAAAAGAGAGGTGGCCGAGTGGTTTAAGGCGCACGCCTGGAAAGTGTGTATACGCCAAAAGCGTATCGGGGGTTCGAATCCCTTCCTCTCTGCAAAATATATGTAANTAACATTCTTANTAGTATGTATTTAGGTTGTCTTTGATTATTGACACTTTGTCTAAAACATTATTATTATTACAACTTTTTATATATATTTAACAACTTTAAAAAATCAAAATATAACAAAAGTTAAAATATTAAGTAATGAAAAAATTATTATCACTATTAGTACTTGCCGGAGTTTTTTTCTTCAATACAGGTCAATTACATGCACAAGATGAAGCTGCTGATGAAGTTATGCAAGAAGAAGTTGTTCAAGAAGAGGCTGTTATGGCTGAAGAGCCAACAGTAGAAGAAGCCCCTGCTCCTAGAGGATTTACTCAAGAATTAAAAAATCGTTTTATTGAGGGTGGTCCTGGATTTATGGGAATCGTACTTGCTTGTCTTATTTTTGGATTAGCTATTGCTATTGAAAGAATTATTTATTTAAATCTTGCTACTACAAACACACAAAAATTAACTCAAGAGGTAGAAGATGCTTTAAAATCAGGTGGAACTGAAGCTGCAAAAGAAGTATGTAGAAACACTTCTGGACCTGTAGCCTCAATTTTTTATCAAGGTTTAGACAGAGCTGGAGAAGGAGTTGAAAGTGCTGAAAAAGCGGTTGTTGCTTATGGTGGTGTTCAAATGGGACAGTTAGAAAAAAATGTGTCTTGGATTTCTTTATTTATTGCTTTAGCTCCAATGCTTGGTTTCATGGGAACTGTAATTGGAATGATTCAAGCTTTTGATAAGATTCAAGCTGCTGGAGACATGCAACCATCACTTGTTGCAGGTGGTATTAAAGTTGCACTACTTACAACAGTTTTTGGACTAGTTGTTGCTATTATCCTTCAAATTTTTTACAATTATATAATTTCTAAAATCGACAGTATAGTTAATGACATGGAAGACGCGTCTATAACTCTTATTGATATTTTAGTAGCACATAAAAAATAATTAATATGAACTATCAAAAACTAACTAACTACTTAGTAGTAGTTCTTGGACTATTAGGATTTGGATTCCTGTTAGCTATTCTTTTTCAAGGTGATGATACTATTGAAATGAACGCTTTGCAAGGTGATTTCGGAAGTGTTTCTTATATTATATACTTAGCTCAAGCTGTTTTAGCAATTACTGTTCTTCTTTCACTTGGTTTTTCTTTGAAAAATTTAGCTTCAGATAAACAAAAAATGATAGGGTCATTAAAAGCAATTGGAGCGTTTCTAGTTGTTTTAGTATTAGCTTATCTTTTTTCCTCTGGTGAAGAAACTCCATTACAAGATGGAGAGTTTCTTTCTGCTTCTGGTGCAAGATGGGTAGAGACAGGTATTCGCATGTTTTACTTTTTAACAGTTATTGCAGTTGGTGCTATGGGTTTTGGTTCTGTAAGAAAATTAATAAAAAAATAAAATGGCAAGAAAATCACCCGAAGTTAATGCTGGATCGATGGCTGATATTGCTTTCTTGCTACTAATCTTTTTTTTAGTAACAACTACAATTGAAACTGATTCAGGTATTAACAGAAAACTTCCTCCAATGGATGAGATCATTGATCCGCCAGTAATTAAAGAGAGAAACATATTTACCGTTGTTGTTAATAAAAATAACATGATTCTTGTTGAGGAAAAATTAATGGATTTATCTGATGTTAGAAGTTCAGCTGTTAAGTTTTTAGATAATGGTGGTGGTGTTGGAGAAGAGGAATGTACATACTGTGAAGGTGAAAAGGACAGATCATCCTCTGACAATCCTGAAAAAGCTATTATTTCTTTAAAAAACGATAGAGAGACTGATTACAAAGTTTACATTTCAGTTCAAAATGAACTTGTTGCCGCTTATAACGAGTTAAGAGATCGTGAGTTTACAAAGAAATTTCCTAATGATAGAATGACTTTTGTAGAAGCTAATAAGATGTATTCTGACCCTAGAACAAGTGTCAAGGTTAAAACAAGTCTTAAGCCAAAACTAGATGAAATTAAAAAAATGTTCCCTCAAAAATTATCTGAGGCAGAACCTAATAAAAAATAAATAATTATGTCAAAGTTCAAAAAGAAAAAAGGAGGAGAGTTACCTGCTATTTCTACAGCATCACTTCCTGATATTGTATTTATGCTTTTATTTTTCTTTATGGTTGCTACTGTAATGAGAGATAATACATTAATGGTTGAAAATAAACTTCCTGCTGCAGATCAAGTTCAAAAACTTGACAAAAAAGATCGTGTTATTTACATCTATGCTGGAAAACCTAGTTCTAGATATAAAACTAAATACGGAAATCAAGCAAAAATTCAATTGAACGATAAGTTTTCTGTTGTTTCNGATGTTGGTGCTTATGTACTTGCTGAAAGAGCTACAAAGCGTGAAGAGCTTCAAAACGTATTAACAACTGCTTTAAAAGTAGATGGCGAAACAAACATGGGTCTTATTTCTGATATTAAACAAGAATTAAGAAAGGTTAATGCACTTAAAATTAATTATACTACCAGAATAGGTAATTATTCTCAGAACTATTAATCTATTTGTTTTATAAAACTTAAAAAAGCATCCTTGTGGGGTGCTTTTTTTATTTATAATAAGTTAAATTTGAGCTTATGAGATTTTTAGTTTCATTATTACTAACAGTAAGTTTTGTAAATAGTTATTCGCAAATAAATGAAGTTGACAATAAGTATTTAGAAGATCAGTTTTATTTGGGGTTATATTACAGTACTCTAACTAGTTCACCTGAGAATTTTAATCAGAACAAATTTTCAAGCACTCTAAATTTCGGATTTATAAGAGACTTGCCACTCAATAAACAAAGGAATTTTGGACTTGGTATTGGGGCTGGATTATCATTAAATTCATCAAGTAGCAATTTAAAACTTAGCGATCTAAACAATGTAATTAGTGGAGAAATTGTAAACGCTGAAAATTTTACAAAAAATAAGTGGAACACTTCAAGTATTGAAATTCCATTTGAGATTAGATGGCGTACATCAACTCCTACGAATTATAAGTTTTGGAGAGTTTATTTTGGTATTAAAACTAGTTATTTGCTTAAAAGTAAGTTCAAATATGAATCTTTGAATTCAAGCTATTCTCTACAAAACCTTCCTTTTAGGAAAACTCAATCTGGAATAACTCTAAATGCAGGTAACAATACATGGAATTTAGGACTTTATATGGGACTGAATCCGGTTTTTACTAAAGATTTTGGCCAAATTCATCCAGAGTTAAAAGATTTAAAAGAGTTCAAGCTTGGACTTGTCTTTTATATTTTGTGATTTTTACCCTATAAAATTTATTAATTCCTCAAGTAATGGCTATAAAATCTTATAGTTTTACAATTTTATTTATATTTACAGGATTATATAAATACAAAACAACCAATTAAAAATTAAAAACAAACTTTATTATGAAAAGAATTTTGTCAATGATTGCTGTACTTTTTAGTACAATTATTTTTGCTCAAACGACCGTAACTGGATCCGTAACTGACGAAAATAACAACCCAATCCCTGGTGCTAATGTTGTTGCTGATGCTACAACAGGTACAGTTGCTGATTTTGATGGTAATTTTTCACTTTCTGTGGATCAAATGCCTCCATTTTCAATTACTGTTTCCAGTGTTGGTTTTGACTCTGTTACATTAAGTGTTACAGCATCAAACTTAAATTTCAATGTTCAGTTAACAGAATCTCAAAATTTACTTGATGAGATCGTTGTTTCAGCTTCAAGAATCGCTGAGAGATTATTTGAATCTCCTGTAACAATTGAAAAATTTGACTATAAAGATATTGCTCAATCTACTGGAGCTGATTTTTACAGTAGTTTAGAAGGACTTAAAGGAGTTCAAATTAACTCTGGAGGATTATTCCTTCAGCAAGTAAACACTAGAGGTTTCTCAACTATCTATAACAATGGTTTTGTTCAGTTAGTTGATGGAATGAACAATGAAGCTCCTGGTTTAGGATTTTCGGCGGGTAACTTACTTGGTATTCATGAACTTGATATTCAAAGTGTAGAATTAATGCCTGGAGCTGCTTCAGCTTTATATGGAGCGAATGCTACTAAAGGAATTCTATTTATGAACAGTAAAAATCCATTTGACTTCCCTGGAGTTAGTGCTACTTACAGACACGGTTTTACTTCTCAGGAAGCTGCTGGTGATAACGCTTATTATGACTTTGCTTTTAGAGCTGCTAATAAATTCAGTGACAAATTCGCTGCTAAAATTACAGTTAGTTATCAAGAAGGTGAAGACTGGCATGCAGTTGATTACAGAGACATAAACCATTTAGACGGTCGTTACATTGACGGTTCTGTTGAAGCACAAAATCCAAGAGATTTCCCTGACTATGATGGTGTAAATGTTTATGGTGATATTGGTCAGAGATTTGATATGACTGGCGCCTTTAGAGCAGCTGTTATTCCTTCTTTAGTTAGCCAAGGATTATTATCTCCTGCAGGTGCTGCTCAAGTAAACTATATTTTTGCTAATCTTTCTCCAAACTTCTTTGGAAACTATCAGATTAATGCAAGTGGATACAACGAAGTTGACTTAATAGATAATAGAGCATCTAGTTTTAAAACAGATATAGCTTTTCACTATAAGCCAACAGAAGATTCAGAACTTATTTTGAATTCAAAAATTGGTTCAGGTAACACTATGTTGCATGCAACTAATAGAAATATGCTTAAAAACTTCGGTCTTCAACAACACAAAATCGAATATAAAAATAAAAATTTAGGATTAAGATTTTACCATACTGCTGAAAATTCAGGAAACACTCACGATGTTTCTGCTTTAGGTGCTGTAATGACAATTGCTCAACCTGGTGGACTTAATGCTTATTTTGGAAATTATATATTAAATTACTTTACTAATCTTCCTAGTGTTGTAGATCCTAATCCAATAGTTGGATTAAACACAATGATCTATTACGCGCAGTTTGGTTATACTTTAAATGATATCATAGGTAAAGGTGGTGATTTAGGAGTTCATGCTGGTGCAAGAGCTGCTGCTGATGCTAACATGTTAGTCCCTGGTTCTGCTGCTTGGAATACTGCTTATGAAAGAGCGGTAAATAACGGTATAGATGTATTTGCTGGTGGTGCTGGTATTTTAGATACTTCACAGTCAAATAGTTTTGAAGCTGATTATAACCTACAAGATTTAGTAGAAGGTGTTGATATTATTGTTGGAGCTTCATACAGAGATTATATTTTAAGATCTAATGGAACTCTATTTACTGATTATACTGACCCAATTGAATTTACTGATATGGGACTTTATGCTCAAGCGCAAAAAGATATCATGGGAGGAGCTGTAAAATTAACAGGTTCTATGAGATACGATAAAAGTGAGTTTTTTGAAGGCACTGTAACACCAAGAATAGGTGCGCTAATTTTCCTTTCAGAAAATCAAAACCTTAGAGTTTCTTACCAAACAGGTTTCCAAAATCCAGCTGCCCAAGACCAGTACATAGGTTTAGACATAGGTCAAGCTGTATTAATGGGATCGTCTCCTGATAATGTTGATAGATTTAACATGAGATTAAGAGGTGCATCTGGTAATTCATTTAATGTAACAGGAAATCAAGTAAAAATGAATTCTTATACTGTAGCTTCAGTTCAAGCTGGTGCTCCAGTTGCTGCGGGTGATTTAGGAAATGTTGGTCCTCAAAATGTTAAATCATTTGATTTAGGATATAGAATTAACGGAAAGAAAACAGCTTTAGATATAAATGCTTACTATACTAAGTGGGATAATTTTATTTCTGCTGTTAATGTTATTACTCCACTTTACGGAAGCGCATCTAATATGATGGGTCTTTACGCATTATCTCAAGGAGATTTTAAAGTGTTTAGTTATGATGCTAATACTGATGAAATTGTTAATACATATGGAGTTAGTGCAGGATTTGAAACTAATATTTTAAATACTTTTGATTTAAGTGGTACTTATTCGTACAATAAAATGCAATTTGACAATCCTAATTCAGATTATGAATCTGGTTTTAACACACCTGAAAACAGAGTAGTGTTAACTCTTGGTTCAGCTAAATTAGCTGAGAATTTTTCTTTCAATGTTACTGCTAAATACCATGACAATTTTATGTGGGAACAGTCAGGTTTTCAAGATGCAATGATTCCTGCTAGAACAACGTTTGATGCTTCAATGAATTTTGAATTACCAAGTATGAATTCAAGAGTTAAAGTGGGTGGAACTAATTTAGGTGGAGAAGAATATTTCATGATGGCTGGTTCTGGTGCAATTGGAAGTCAATTCTATGTAGGATTTACAATAAATCCATAACAGATAATATAATGTTAATAAAAAGGCGGCTTAGGTCGCCTTTTTTTATATAAAAAATTATAGAATTTAACTCATAAAATTTTATATTTGCCTCATTCAAAATTTAAATATTAAATAATGTCAAATTCTATAGGTAAAGTTTCTCAAATTATGGGGCCTGTTGTTGATGTAACTTTTGATACATCTTCAAATAATCTTCCTAAAATCTACGATTCTCTTGAAATAAAAAAACAAGACGGATCTATTCTAGTTCTTGAAGTTCAGTCTCACGTTGGTGAGGATATTGTTAGAACAATTTCAATGGATTCAACAGATGGATTAAAAAGAGGTGCTGAAGTTTTAGCTACAGGAAATCCAATTCAAATGCCAATTGGTGATGACGTTTACGGAAGATTATTTAATGTAATTGGAGATTCTATTGATGGATTAGGAGATTTACCGAAAACTGGTAAAGACGGTCTTTCTATTCACAGAGAAGCTCCTGATTTTGATCAATTATCAACATCAACAGAAGTTTTATTTACTGGAATTAAAGTAATTGATTTAATTGAGCCTTATGCTAAAGGTGGTAAAATTGGATTATTTGGTGGAGCCGGTGTTGGTAAAACGGTTTTGATTCAAGAACTTATTAATAACATCGCAAAAGGTCACGGTGGATTATCTGTATTTGCTGGTGTTGGAGAAAGAACAAGAGAAGGAAATGATCTTCTTAGGGAAATGCTTGAATCAGGAATTATAAAATACGGTGAAGAATTTGATAAATCCATGGAAGAAGGAGGATGGGATTTAAGTAAAGTTGATAAAAAAGCAATGAAAGATTCAAAAGCAACATTTGTTTTTGGTCAAATGAACGAACCACCTGGTGCACGTGCTAGAGTTGCCTTGTCAGGTCTAACAATGGCAGAATATTTTAGAGATGGTGCTGGTGATGGTCAAGGTAAAGATGTTTTGTTCTTTGTAGACAATATATTTAGATTTACTCAAGCTGGTTCTGAGGTATCTGCATTACTTGGTAGAATGCCATCGGCTGTAGGTTATCAACCTACACTAGCTACAGAAATGGGTGCAATGCAAGAAAGAATTACTTCAACTAAAAACGGTTCTATTACATCTGTTCAGGCTGTATACGTTCCTGCAGATGATTTAACGGATCCTGCTCCTGCAACTACTTTTGCTCACTTAGATGCAACTACAGTACTTTCAAGAAAAATTGCTGAACTTGGAATCTATCCTGCAGTTGATCCTTTAGATTCAACATCTAGAATTTTAGCTCCAGATATTATTGGAGACGATCACTATAATTGTGCTCAAAGAGTAAAAGAACTATTACAAAAATACAAAGAGCTTCAAGATATTATCGCAATTCTAGGTATGGAAGAATTATCTGAAGAAGATAAACTTTCTGTATACAGAGCTAGAAAAGTACAAAGATTTTTATCTCAACCTTTCCACGTTGCTGAACAGTTTACAGGTATCCCTGGTGTTTTAGTTGATATTAAAGACACAATTAAAGGATTTAATATGATTATGGATGGTGAATTAGATCATCTTCCAGAAGCTGCTTTTAACCTTAAAGGAACGATTGAAGAAGCTATTGAAGCTGGAGAAAAAATGTTAGCTGAAGCTTAAAATTATGCAATTAGAAATAGTAAGTCCTGAAAGTACTTTGCTTACCGCTAATGTGGATACTGTAATAGTTCCTGGAACTGACGGGTCTTTTCAAATGTTAGATAATCACGCACCAATAGTTTCAACATTAATTTCAGGTAAAATAAAAATATTAGGAGAAATTGAAAACTCTGATAAATTATCGGATTTGTTTTCTGTTGTTAGTCCTAAAGAGATTCATCTTACAGTGAGTTCAGGAGTTGTTGAGATGAAAGAAAATAAAGTCATTATATTAACTGACTAGTTTCTGTTTTTTTTCTTAATCTTTTTATATGAAAAAAGTTTTTGCTCTTTTAATATTGTTATTAAGCAACCTATCTGTTTCCCAAGACCAAACTACAGATTTAGATGAAGTAGTAGTATTATCTACAAAGATAGATTTGCCTTTTTCTAAAAATTTTAGAACAGTTAAAATTATTAGCTCTAATGATATTAAAAATAGTCCTGCAACTAACATTTCTGATTTATTACAAGAAATTACAGGAATCGATGTTAGAAGAAGAGGAGTTGGAGGAGTTCAAGGAGATTTATATATAAGAGGAGGTGGATTTGATCAGACTTTGCTTTTAGTTGATGGAATGAAAATGGATGATGCCCAGACAGGACATCACACCTTAAATATGATCCTTCCTCTTTACTTAATTGAAAGAGTAGAAATTATTAAAGGGCCCGCTGCAAGAATTTTTGGTCAAAACGCTTTTAATGGTGCAATTAATATAGTTACCAAAGATTTTGTTGGGAAGAAAAATTCCATTGAGCTGAATCTAAATGAACTTTCTTACGGTTCCTTTGAACAAAAAAACATTTCATTATCAACTAAGATTACAACAGAAAACATAAAATCTCTTATTAGNTATTCAGGAAATAGATCNGATGGATATAGACACAANACTGATTTTAAAAGAAATAATTACTTTATAAAAACTTCTTTTAGTACTGATAATTCTCCAGTTGATGTAATTGCCTCTTTTAATGAAAACAAGTTTGGTGCTAATGGATTTTATGCTAGTCCTAGTGCAACAGAACAGTATGAAGAAACTCAAGCAAGTCTTCTAGGTTTAACAACAACAATAAACTCCGAAAAACTTTCGATCACACCAAGATTATATTGGAGACGTGGTCAAGACGAGTACATTTACATAAGAGACAATCCCTCTGTTTANAGAAACCTGCATAAAACCAATAAAGTTTCTGCTGAACTAAGTGGTTCTTATTTTTCAAAGTCAGGTGTTACTGGATTTGGTATTGATTTATCTACAGTAAACATTTCAAGTAATAATTTAGGTGAACACGACAGAACTACAATTAATCTTTTTGCTGATCATACCTTTAAGTTATTAGATGAAAAACTATTTGTATCACCTGGAATCGCCCTTAGTTATTTTTCAGATATGTCTTTTCACTCTTTTCCTGGAATGGACCTAGGTTATAATATTAGTTCAAATTTTCAACTTTATAGTAATATTGGAAAGACGTATAGAATACCAACATATACAGATTTATATTACAGTGACAGAACAACGGTTGGTAATGAAAATTTAAATCCTGAATCTGCAACTTCAACTGAACTGGGTTTAAAATACAACTCTTCCAATTTTAAATTCTCTGCTGCATTGTTTAATAGAAATGCAAAAAACATAATAGATTATGTAAAGAAAAATGAGGATGATTTGTGGAGAGCAGAAAACATAGGTTCGTTAACGACTAAAGGATACGAATTAGATATATCATATAGTTTTAAAAGCTCTTATAACATGTCAAATGTTAATTCAATTAGTGTTGGTTATACTAATATTAAAGATGACAACTATGTTAGTGATATTAATTTTTCTAGGTATTCGCTTAATTCACTAAAGCACCATTTTACATCAAAACTTAATCTCAATTATTTAAAGAACGTTAATCATTCAATTGTATATAAATATGCTGAAAGATCAGACAAGTCTAATTATTCTGTTTTGGATTCAAAAATTATGTATAAAAAAGGATTATATATTTATATAAATAATATTCTGGATGAGGTTTATTCGGAAACTAATCTAGTCCCAATGCCAGGAACAAGTTTTTTAGTTGGCTTTAATTTTGGAATAGACTAATTCACCAGACAAATAAGTCTTTAGTACTTCTGTATGAGGAGTTAAATTTAGTTCAACTTCCATGATATCTCTATCAATTATTATAAAGTCAGCAAATTTATTTTTTTCAATACTGCCTTTTTCCTTTTCTTCGAAATTTAGATAGGCTGCCCAAATAGTCATTCCTTTTAGAGTTTCTTTTCTCGATAACGCATTTGAAAACTCAAAACCACCCTGAGGATAATTGTCTAAATCTTTTCTTGCTGTAGCCGCATAAAAGGTATGGAACGGATTAACCTTTTCAACCGGAAAATCTGTTCCAAGTCCAATAACTTTTGATCTTTCTAGTAAATCTTTATAAGCGTATGCGCCTTTTATTCGTTTTGGTCCAACCCTGTCTTCAGCCCAATACATATCACTTGTGGCGTGAGTAGGTTGAACAGAGGGTAATATTTTCTCGTTGTAACCGTCTAAATCATTTTGATCTATAATTTGGGAATGTTCTATTCGCCATCTAGGATCTGTTTTGTTTTCAAGAACTTTTGAATAAGCTTTAATTAAAATATTAACTGTAGAATCTCCAATTGCATGAGTGTTCATTTGAAAGTTAGCTTCCGATAACTTTTTAGCTAAAATTTTAATGCTTTCAACATCGGTTACAAGTTTTCCGTAATTATGTATGTCGTCAGAGTACGGTTCTTTAAGAGTTGCCCCTCTTGAACCTAACGCTCCATCTCCGTAAACTTTAACCGATCTTACGTTTAATGAATTGGTTTTGATTGGTCCATTTTCTATAAAATAATTGACATCATTTTCTAAATTACTTATCATGGCATACACTCTCATTTTTAAGCTCTTTCTTTTTTGTAAACTATCAATAAGTAGAATAACATCTTTAGAAAGACCAGCGTCATCAACAGTTGTTAAGCCGTGTTTAAAGCAAATTTCTTGGGCACTTAAAAGGGCATTTATTTTATCATCTAAAGAAACTTCTCCAAAAGCCTTATCAATTAACGACATAGGACCATCGATTAAAACACCAGTAAGTTTCCCTTTTTTTGTAAGCACTGTTCCGTTATTTGATTTTGTATTAATATCAATTCCTGCTATATCTAAAGCTTTTTGATTTACTAAATAAGCATGACCATCAATTCTTTCTAAAACAACTGGAATTTCAGGATAAAGTAAATCCAATTTCGTTTTATTAGGAAACTCTTTTACTTCCCAGTCGTTTTGATCCCAGCCTCTTCCTCTAATTATGTTTTTGCTGTCTGTTTTTGAAATTTTTTCTAATATTTCATTAAATGAATTAGTTCCGGTTAAATCAATTACACTTTGATTTAAGCCGAGTCCATAAAAGTGACAATGGGCATCAATTAAACCAGGTAAAACAGTTGATCCATTAAGATCTATTTTTTCTTCTGTTTTGTATTTCGAAAGAATTTCATTATTACCAACATCAATAAATTTTCCATCTTTTACAGCAAATGCACTTACGGTATCGAAATCATCATTTACTGTGTATATATTTCCGTTAAAAACAATGTAGTCAACGGATTTTTTACAACTTTGTAGCACAAGAGTAACTGCTGCTAAAATTATAATTAGATTATTTAATTTGATTGATTTTTTCATAAATTAAATTTGTTTCCCATCCTCTGTATAATAAGAATGAGAGAATTTTTTTCTTTTTATTTGTAAGACTTAAGTGATCTAAAGATGCTAATTTTTTATTAAATAAGGACTCTAATTTATTTTGATAATCTTCTTCTACAATTTCTTTTAAACCCTCTTTTATATTATAACCAGAAACATTTCTACTTTTTAGTTCTAAAATAATTTTTCTTTTTCCCCAGTTTTTGATTTTAAACTTTCCTCTTACAAAACTTTTACTAAATCTAGTTTCGTTCAAATAATTTTCATTGATTAATTTTATAATTATTTGTTCTCTAGCCTCAGGAATTACATCAAATGTTTTTAATTTCTTTTCAACCTCATTATGGCACCTGTCTTGGTATGAGCAATATTGCTTTAATTTAAATTCAATTTCATCTACTGTAAAGTTTCCACTTTTCATTCTTTTAATTTAGTTCATTTTTGGGCAAAAAAAAAGCGGCTATTTAGCCGCTTTTTTTATGCATTTATGATTTTACCTTCCTTGTTAAAGAATCTAAAATGTAAATAGGTGTAGGCATCTCTTGGAACAATTGTCACCCATCTTTTATGTTTAATGTACCACTTCATTCTTAGTGAAGGATAATCGCTTTTTAAGTAAGCTGCAACAAATGGATGAACGTGTAAAAAAACCTTTACGTTATTGTATTTTTTACTTGAAAAAACTTTTTCAAGTTTATCATAAATTTTATCTATTAAAACTATTGGAGCTTCAACTGTTCCATTTTGATTTGGATTAGCTTCAATGGTCTTAATTTCCATTTCTGATCTAACTCTTTGTCTTGTCATTTGAATTAAGCCAATTTTACTTGGAGGTAAAATTTTATGCTTAGCTCTGTCAGATTCCATTTCTTTTTTGAAATGATCAAAAAGAGTTTTTCTATTTTCAGGAGTCATTAAATCTATGAAATCAACAACTATGATTCCTCCCATATCTCTTAATCTTAATTGTCTTGCAATTTCTGTAGCTGCAACTAAGTTAACTTCAAGGGCAGAATCTTCTTGATTTTTTGACTTTGTTAATCGATTTCCACTGTTCACATCAATTACATGTAACGCCTCAGTATGTTCTATGATTAGGTAAGCACCTTTACTCATTGTAACGGTTCTTCCAAATGCAGTTTTTATTTGGCGTTCAATTCCATATTCTTCAAAGATTGGATTATGTGATTTATGAAGTTTTACAATAGATTGTTTTTTTGGAGCAATTTGCTTCAAATAATCTTTAATCTCAGANTACATAGATTTTTGGTTAACATGTATTCCTGTAAAAGTATCATTGAAATAATCTCTTAGAATTGAAGAGGATCTGTTTAGTTCGCTTTGTACCTTTAAAGGCACTTCAGCTCCTTGGATTTTTTTACAAAGATTTATCCAACGACTGTATAAGTTTTTTAAATCTTTATCTAATTCTGCAACTTTTTGATCTTTAGCTACAGTTCTTACAATTACCCCAAACCCTTTAGGTTTAATGCTTTGTACAAGTCTTTTTAACCTGCTTTTTTCTTCTCTACTTTCAATTTTTTGAGAAATAGAAATTCTATTTGAAAAAGGAACTAATACTAAATAACGACCAGCAAAAGATAATTCTGAACTTATTCTTGGGCCTTTAGTTGAAATTGGTTCTTTTATTATTTGAACTAAAACAGTTTGATTTGGACTTATAACGTCCGAAATACTTCCTTCTTTATCAATTTCTGATTCAAAAGGAAATTTTTCAAGTGAAAATTTTTTTATTTTACCTGTGCTTACACCTTTAATGAACTTAATTAATGATAATATTTTTGGTCCTAAATCATGATAATGCAAGAATGCATCTTTTTCATAACCTACATTTACAAATGCAGCGTTTAGACCTGAAATTGTTTTTTTAGTTTTCGCTAAAAAAATATCTCCAACATTAAATTTATTACTATCATTTTGTTTATGAAGTTCAATTAATTTACCGTCTTTAAGTAGTGCAAAATCAACAGCTGTGGAATTTGAACGTATTATTATTTCTTTACTCACAATATTGATTTTATGTTCGCTTTACAGCGAACTGGTTATACTTTATTCACAGGATTTTAAATTACTAGGAAATAAGCTTTGTGCTGATTGTCACTAAACTTAATTCATGTCAAAGAACGTTGTATCAGTTAAGTATTTATATTACTTTTTTTTGTGCCTGTTAGCACGACTTCTTTTCTTTCGCTTGTGTGTTGCT
>JGI20152J14361_10001424_pt1 | contig 15636 bp, 13 predicted proteins | sample COG_02_FD_14361 | JGI IMG/M metagenome (IMG submission 14361)
AGGATATTGTTGGCGCGTTTGAACCCCTGTAACAGGTTTTCACCGTCGTCAGAATTGCGGAATTCTTGTAACGCTTGTGCGCGTTTTACCAACAACGTGAAATCGTCGTTGTTTGGCATGGCGAGGCAGGCATCGATCACGTCGTGGCTGATGCCTGCATCTTTAAGGTAGACCTTTAGGCGGTCGTGGAAAAAGGAAAGTAGGTCAGCGGCATCCGCGCCATCATAACCTTTTGCAAACAACGTAACAGCACTTGAACCCACTTTGTTTTCCAAAATCAAACGGATCACACCCAATGCAGAACGACGCAACGCAAAGGGATCTTTTGATCCCGTCGGTTTTTCATCTATCGCCCAAAAACCTGTCAGCGTATCAATCTTATCAGCCATGGCCACAGCCACGGAAACGGGTGCAGTTGGCACCACATCAGTCGGCCCTAGTGGTGAATAATGTTCCTGTGACGCCGCGCCAACTTCGGCTGGTAAACCTGCCTCTGCCGCGTAATAACGCCCCATCAAACCTTGTAGTTTGGCAAACTCGCCAACCATTTCCGATGACAAATCAGCTTTGGCCAATTTCGCTGCCTGTGTGGCCAGTTCAACATCGGCCCCAACCAGTGGTGCGATTTCACCCGCCAACGCCGCAATACGATCAATGCGTTCGGCTTGTGTGCCCAATTTGTTGTGGAAGGTCACGTTTTGCAACTTGTCCGCCCATTCACCCATGCCAGCCTTAGCAATGCGTAAATCATTTTCCCAAAAGAATTTCGCGTCCGACAGGCGTGCAAACAGAACCTTTTGGTTCCCCGCCAAAATCGTCGCGCCATTGTCCACTGTCGTGCGATTGGCAACAGTCACGAATTTTTCGATGCGGCCAGTCTTAGGGTTCTTCACACTGAAAAACTTTTGGTGCTCTTTCATTGATGTGATCAAAACTTCTGGCGGTAGGTTCAAGAAATCTTCGGCGATATCACCCATCAACACGACAGGCCATTCAACCAAACCTGCAACCTCTGCCAACAAACCAGCGTCTTCGACCAATTCCAAACCTTGGGCGAACGCCATGTTTTTGGCATCTTCCCAAATATGATCAGCACGCTCTTGTGCATCCAAAACCACAAAGGCTTTCTTTAACTCAATTTGATACTGTTCAAACGAATTCACAGAAAACCATTCAGGCGCTAAGAAACGATGCCCAGCGGTCAAGTTCGCGGATTGAATACCATCGATTTCAAAATCAACAACCTGTGCGCCATCTTCGGCGGATAAAATGCACAAGATCGAATGCAATGGACGTACCCAGCGCAACGTTCCAGCACCCCAACGCATCGATTTTTGCCACGGGAAATTACGGATTGTTGCGGTTACAACTTCTGCCACGATATCGGCGGCCGGACGGCCCGCCTTTTCGATAACGGCATAATACGTTTGACCTTTTTTGTCGTCACGGATTTCCAATTGGTCTTTGGTCAATCCAGCACCGCGTAAAAATCCATTCAACGCTTGTTCCGGCGCATCAACACGTGGGCCTTTGCGTTCTTCACGTGTACTTGGGCTCTGGGTCAATAATCCTTCGATTGTCAAACACAGACGGCGTGGTGTGGCGCAGGTCCCTGCCGAAGCATAGGTTAAACCAGCCTCCACCAAACCATTCGTGACCAGTTTTTGCAAATCGGCACAGGCGCGCGCTTGCATGCCCGCTGGGATTTCTTCGGAAAATAGTTCAAGCAGTAAATCAGCCATTATTGTGCCTCTTGGTGCCACGCAAAGGCACGTCCATCTGGGTAAACAGCAATGATACGATCAATGCCATCAACTATGTTTCTTTGGCCAACCAAGCTTAACGCTTCGCCACTGGCCACATCCATTGCAATCTTTTCTTGATTATAACACGCCATGTCACCCAATGGTTTTGCAGGTAATGCATTGTCAGAAATTTCATAAGTCTCTGTTAACAAACCAAAACTCATTGGTGTTTGGAAACAGGCATAGTAAAATTTCGCATCCGTCGAAAACGCAACAATCGGCTGGCCTTCAATCAACATGCTTTCTGGTGCGTCACCAGTAATCGGGGTCAAATTGATGTCGTGCAGTGCATGATCCGGATCACGCATAACATTTTTCGCCGCCGCATCTGCTGGCACGGGACACCCCTGTGGGATAGCGTCACCCGAAAAATGCGCCTCGCCACAGTTGTTCACCTGACGCCACATAAAGGCATTTCCATCTGGATACTGCGCAATAAACGTATTGAAACCATAGGGCTTATTTTCATCGGACAGTATTGCCGTTGCATTTCCTGCTTCTAAATCCGCACCAATTTTCTTGGCATTAAAGCAATCAAATGATTTAGGCGCAATCAACGGCGTTGCAACACCTTTGAATTCATCCGTCGGATAATAATCCCAATCAACATTAAAACACGCACGCATTTTGAGCGGAGACGTATCAGCGTCGATCCCACGATAATTTGCGACAGGAAAAGCGTCACCATACGCCATTACTTCGGCAACATCCGTCACTTCGACGTAATACGCTTTTTCGGCGCTATACCAAAGGCCAATACCCATGGCGGCGGCGGCAAATAACATACCTCCCATTAATACGGACCCCTTCATAACGTCGCCCCGCCGGCTTCGGTCAATACAAATGCATCCGCACATGCTTTTGCCAATGCCCGCACACGGCCGATATACGCCTGTCGTTCTGTCACAGAAATCACTCCGCGTGCATCAAGTAAGTTGAAAACATGCGATGCTTTGATGCACTGGTCATACGCAGGGTGCGCCATGATGATTTTTCGACCTGTTTTTGGGTCATCATGGGGCGCATCCAAAATGCGCTGACATTCTGCTTCGGCATCTTTGAAATGCTGTAACAACGTATCCGTGTCAGCAATATCGAAATTCCAACGCGAATATTCTTGCTCTGTTTGCTTAAACACGTCGCCATAAGTCAATGAAATCGGTGATCCAGGTGTATTGAACGGCATGTCCATCACGTGATCAACACCCAAAACATACATCGCTAGGCGTTCCAAACCATAGGTCAACTCACCTGAAACGGGTTTACAATCATGTCCGCCAACCTGTTGGAAATATGTAAACTGCGACACTTCCATACCGTCACACCAAACTTCCCAGCCCAGACCCCAAGCCCCCAATGTTGGGCTTTCCCAGTCGTCTTCGACAAAGCGAATATCGTGCAAATCCATATCAATGCCAATCGCTTCTAGCGATCCCAGATACAGGTCCTGCAGATCCGGTGGACTTGGCTTAATCAAAACTTGGTACTGGTAGTAATGTTGCAATCGGTTTGGGTTTTCCCCGTAACGCCCATCCGTGGGGCGACGCGATGGTTGAACATAAGCAGCCGCCCATGGTTTTGATCCCAAGGCACGCAATGTCGTTGCAGGGTGGAATGTACCCGCTCCGACTTCCATGTCATAAGGTTGCATGATCGCACAGCCACGCTCGGCCCAGTAATTCTGAAGCCGTAAAATAATCTCTTGGAAACAAGTTGGTTTCGTGGTCGCCATAGCTCTGCCTTTGATCGCGGATGTTATGGGCCTTCAATATGCAAAGCAGGCGTCGGGGTCAATTCAAGGATTACCTTCATTCCCCAACACCGCTCATTCTTTATTTTGCACAAAAATCCCCCACGCGGAGCGTATAAAAACCTCTCGCAACAAGATTAAGGATTATGCGTTAAAAGCTCCCAGCACTTCTGTGCCGATTTCCAACACAGCATCCAGCAGCAAATCCAAATCGCTCTCTTGGGTACGGTGGTTGGTAATATTCACGCGGATCGCCAATTCACCATTTAATCGCGTGGTTGACGGTACTGCGATGCCACGCTCTTGTAACAACATGACAATTTCATCATTCAAGTTGTCCAAATCCACACCATCAGCAACAAAACGGAAACAATTGATATTCAACGGCGTTGGCGCCATCGCTTGTAATTTAGGCTCACGTGTCACACGTGCTGCTAAGTACTGTGCCAACTCAATATTGCGATCAATTGTACGTCCCAACGCATCAACGCCGTGTTCCGCCAAATGCGCCCAGACTTTCAATGCACGAAATCCACGCGATAATTCAGGCCCATAATCCACAGCCCAAAACGCCCCGCCAGCAAGTCCACGTTCCGACCCGCGCAAGTATTCCGCCCGATCTGAAAACGAGGCCCGATGCGCGGTATCGTCGCGGAACAGAACACATCCCGCTTCGTAATTCACCTGATACCACTTATGGAAATCAAACGCCAAACTGTCAGCACGCGCGATCCCGCTTAAACGCTCACGCGCCAATTCGCCCAACAAACCAGCCGCGCCAAACGCACCATCAACATGGAACCAGAGGTTCTCGCCTGCGGCAATATCGGCAATGCCTTCAAGGTCATCAATCGCGCCCATGTTTACCGCACCAGCAGTGCCCACAACCACCAACGGATGCAAACCATCTGCGCGATCCTTTGCTATCAACGCAAGCAAGTGATCCAAATCCATCTCAAACGCGTCATTACACTGAACAACACGTAACGCTTCTGTTCCCAGCCCAAGAACGTCAAACGCTTGTTTAATACAAGAATGCGCCTGCGCTGACGTATACCCAACCAATTGTCCCTGGCGGACCCCATTGGCACGTGCGCCTTCTATCGCGCGATCACGCGCCACTTTCATTGCAATAATAGTCGCCATTGACGTACCAGATACAATCAAACCTGATCCATCGGCCGGCATGCCCATCAATTCTAAACACCACGACAATACTTGGCGTTCAACGACAGGTGCCACATGGTCACGCCCACCAGCATTCACATTCATCGCCGCCGCCGCCATATCGGCCATCACACCAGATGGCGCCCCTGCGCCATGGACCCAACCAAAGAAACGCGGGTGTGTGTTACCAACGCCATACGGCATAATATCAGCCATCAACTCATTCGGGTTGCCTGCCTTGCGCGGTATATCACCTTGAAACTGCGCTCGCAGGTCATCGGGCAACGGTGTCCACACACGGCCCTCGCTTGCATTCGTCATTTTATCAATGCTTTTGTCCAGCATCGCATGTGCATCCGCACGAAAAGCATCCCAATCTTTGGGATCTAAATCACCTTTACGCATACTAACCTCTCCAAAATGTTGCGGTAAGCAACACATAAACTGCCATCAATTCTAACCGGCCAATCAACATTCCTGCTGCCAAAAGCCATTTTGCTATATCATTTAGTCCCGCAAAATTACCTGCAGGTCCAATCTCGGAACCCAATCCCGGCCCAATATTCCCCAACGCAGCCGCCGCCCCTGAAATTGACGTCACAGCGTCCAATCCCGTCATTCCTAACGCCACCGCCAACACGGCCAGCGTCACCATAAACAACACGAAAAAGGCCATGACCGAGCTGATAACCTCTTCGGGAACTGACTTTTTGGCATAACGCGGCTGAAAAATACCATTCGGGCTGTGGATGCGCTTGATTTGGGCCGACACGGATGCAAACAACAACTGAAACCGGAAAATCTTAATCGAACAACTGGTCGATCCCGCGCAACCACCTATCAAGCCAATCAGAAAAAAGAACGTAATTGGAAAACTGCCCCACAGCATGTAATTATCGCTGGCGTATCCGGTGCCAGTCAGGATCGAAACGCCATTAAACGCGGCTTTGCGCAATGCGTATTCGTATGAATTTGTAATGAAACTAATTCGCCAAATCACTAAAATGGCAATCACTATCGTGGCCGTTACAATAAATGCGCGCACCTGCGGATCGGCAAAAATTGCACGCACAGACCCACCCATTAACTGAACATAACGCACAAACGGTAAAGCCGCCAAAATCATGAAGACCACTGCAACATATTCGACCGCAGACCCCATATTTGCAAACGAATTGTCGTAGTTTGCAAAACCACCCGTCGCAATAGTTGTCATCGCATGAACAAGTGCATCAAAAATCTGCATGCCTGCCATCGAATATGCAACAAAACAAAGCGCAGTAAGCGTTAGATATATCGACGAAATGGACCGCGAAATTTCCGCCGCACGTGGCAAAATTTTACCAAATGTATCAAATCCTTCGGTGCGGAAAATTTGCATACCACCGACACGCAACACCGGCAAAAACACCATTGCCACAACGACAACACCAATGCCGCCAAACCATTGCATTAAACCACGCCACAACAACAATCCGCGCGGTAGCTCTTCTAACTGGCTAAACACCGTTGATCCTGTGGTCGTCAAACCTGACATAGCTTCGAAAAATGCATCCACAAATCGTGCATCCGTAGCCCCAAGAACAAATGGCAAAGCACCAAATATAGGCAACACAAACCAAACGCCAGTTGTCAGAAAAAATGTCTGTTGAATATTCAAACCCACATTGGCGGTATTCTGACAGGCCAATGCAATTCCGCCACCGATCAGAATGGTTGCAAAAGAAGACAGGCCAAACGCTGCCCAATTCAACGATCCATCAAACCAATCCAGGGCCATAGGCACGACCATTGTCATGCCAAGCACCATCACCAATAACCCAATAACATAGCCCGCAGGGCGTAGATCAAACATGTTCACAGGCTTGGCGTTTGACTTTCATTGTGTCAAGTCAGAACCCCCAAATTCAGGGCATCAAACGCAAAAAGCATCAGATTAATCTGATGCTTTCGGCATGAACGAAACAAGCTTTTCACTTACATAGAAGAGCTGGGATTTCCGATGATTCCCATAAAATCCCGACGCAGTTCGCGATCCTTTTGAAAATCACCGCGCATGGCAGATGTCACCATGGTCACACCGTGTTTGTGAACCCCGCGCGTCGACATGCAATGATGCTCGCCTTCCAACACAACGGCCACACCGCGTGGGCGCAAAACTTCGTCGATGGTATTGGCAATTTGCGCGGTCATTTTCTCCTGGACCTGCAGGCGTTTTGAAAACGCATCAACAACACGTGCCAGTTTGGAAATACCAACAACGCGATCAGTCGGAACGTATGCAACATGCGCTCGCCCGATGATCGGGGCCATATGATGCTCACAGTAGCTCTCGAAGCGGATGTCTTTCAACAAAACCATCTCGTTATAGCCTTCAACCTCTTCAAACGTGCGTTGCAGCATCGCTTGGGGGTCTTCGTCGTATCCCTTGAACCATTGGCCGTATGCTTTGACGACGCGTGCGGGGGTGTCCAGCAAGCCTTCGCGTGCGGGGTTTTCGCCGGCCCAACGTAATAACGTTTGAACGGCTGCTTCAGCTTCTGCTTGGGAGGGACGTGTTACTGTCGTCTCGGTCTCAATAGCTGGATCGTGAATATTCATCACATGCTCCTTGGTTAAACCTTCGTAGTGCGTATTTAAGGGTTTAACCCAAAGAATACTAGGCTTGGGTTGTTTTTAACGACATTTTTAACGGGGTATAAGACATCAGTGATTTTGAGGACAAGTTTTGTCTGGTTACACAACAAAGGCACGGGAAGTAATTGATTTGTAAACAAAAACCAACAGAGTAAATCGGGACTATAAACCGGAGAAATGACACCACTTGCTACAATTTACACCAATGAAGTATCCAAGTTCATTCATGAAATTAAAATAAATTTCAATTTCAATCGCTGACGTAAAATATCAAAAACTTGACTCAAGTACGATTTCACGCTTTTATTTGAACATTATTTTTTTTGTTTGTTATTATTTATATTGGGGAATATTATGCGAAGATTAGCTATTGGGTTTTTTATTGTTGTTATTTTGCAAGGGTGCACAGTTGTTAAACGAGAGGCCGGCTATCCCGGCGGGAATGTTGGTTATTTAGCAGATCGACATACCATTTTTTCAAAAGGACAAGAGCAACAAGTAAACCGCTATTTGATTTCACTTGCATTATTGGCACCACTGATCGCCGAAACTGTAGAAACCTCTGGCGAAGCAAAGCTTTCAGCGGAACGTATAAAAACGCTATATAAAAACATAGAAAAGTTGGAGGCTGCTTCACAGAGATGTACTCTTCCGAAATTATCTCGAAAACCAAATCTGAGTGAAATCAATCTTTCGCAGGATTGCAGTGAGGACACTGCAGCAAACAAAAACGGCACCGCTCTTGGTTTTGAGAGCCTTTCATTTGATGTAAATAAGTCGTTGAACGACGCGTTAAAGCAGGCCTTCGATAATTTGAAAATTCGATCAAACGCAAGCCGTGTACTCAAGCTTGATCCAACGGAAATGTTGAAAACACTTGTCAAAGCACGCCACCTTGTACCTGTTCTACTAAGGTATTTATCCTCTTATCGTGATGTATCCATTGTGTTTGGATTTTCAGTTGCCGAGTCTTGCAACAGACATCAATCTGCCAGCGATGCACAAGAGGCAGTGGTTGCAGCAACTAAGGCGCTGGAAAAAGCAAATAATTTGAAAAGCTCTGTAGAAAACAAAGCGGATACCATTGATGCCGCCAAAATTGCATTAACAGCCGCAAAAGAAGTACAGGGAAGTGCGCCAAAAGTTTCGAATGCGAACGTGAAAAAACAATGTCAAGATGTCGCTGACAGCTTTGGTGTGTTGCTCAGCCGAACGCGGACTGTCGATTCAGATATTGCACGCCAAGAGCGCCCAATCAGCCAAGTCTTTATAGCAGGCGAAAATGCTTTGAATGTCGGTCTTGATTGGCAACTTACAAAAACGCACCGCATTTCATTGCTACAGCAAGTAAACCGTGCCTGTGCAAAATTGGATGCACTTGCTCGGATAGATGACGAAGATTTTGGCGGTTGTTCCGTTGCATTGATTAGTTCAGCTCCTGCCGTCGTCGCGAAAGTAGTTCCTAAAAACCCTGACCAAGGTACACAAAGTGCCGTCAAAGGAATTATAGACAACGGATCTTAATTATTACTCCGAATAACTAAATTCCAACACTTGTGGAATGAAGTGTGTAAATAAACAAACGGGCCAGCTTAACATCTGGCCTGTTTTCAAAATCACGAACCAAGAACTTGATCGACTTTAGGTAGGATTAAAACAGCATGCCTAAGCCTGCGACAACGCCCCCAACCAGTCTTCAATCAAATCATCCGCGTCTTCTAATCCAACGGAAAACCGGATCAACCCATCGGTAATACCAGCCGCCGCGCGGGCCTCTGGTGCAAGGTTTTTATGGGTTGTCGTCACAGGATGCGTAGCCAAACTTTTGGCATCACCCAGATTGTTGGATAATATCACGATGTTCAACGCGTTCAGAACACGAAACGCCGCCTCTTTGCCGCCCTTTACCTCGAACGAGATTACTGTGCCGCCTTTGGTCATCTGACGTCGCGCCAGTTCGCATTGTGGGTGTGCATCATCTGTGGGGAACAACAGTCGCGCAACTTTTTCATGGCCACGCAACGCATCCACAACCTTTTGTGCTGTATCGGCCTGTGCTTCGCAGCGCAGCGCAAGCGTTTCAAGACCTTTCAACATCACCCATGCGTTAAATGGGCTCATGGACGGGCCGGTGTGTTTGTTAAATGGAATGAATGTATCTTGGATGAACTCTTTGGTCCCTAACACGATACCGCCCAAACAGCGCCCCTGCCCGTCGATGTGTTTTGTTGCAGAATAAACCACGATGTCCGCGCCCAATTCCAAAGTACGCTGGAAAACTGGCGTGGCAAATACATTGTCCACAACCAGCAATGCACCACCCGCATGGGCGATACCAGCGACGCCAGAAATATCGCTGACCTCAAGTGTGGGGTTCGAAATCGCTTCTAGGAAACAAACCTTGGTGTTGGGCTGCATCGCGTCGCGCCATTGATCCAAATCAGTGCCATCAACCAACGTCACTTCAATTCCCCAACGACGCAAAATATCGTCGATGACAAACAGGCATGATCCAAACAATGCCTTGGACGATACAATGTGATCGCCCGCACGCAGAATTGAAAACAATGTGCCTGAAACCGCCGCCATGCCCGTGGCCGTGCCAAATGCATCACCCGCACCCTCAAGCGCCATCATGCGCTCTTCGAACATACGCACTGTTGGGTTGCCGTAGCGGCCATAGATAAATTCGTCTGGTGTATTTTCAATAAAACGGGCTTCGGCCTGTTCTGGGCTGTCGTAGACGAAACCTTGTGTTAAAAACATGGCTTCGGACAATTCACCAAATTGGCTGCGTTTCGCGCCAGCATGAACCAGCTTGGTTTTTGGTTTCCAGTTTTCCATCACTTCATCCTTCGGGCCGCGCCCATAAAAAAACCCCAACAAAGTCGGGGTTACGCGCCTCGACCTCTTTAGCGGAATATTTAACGTGGCCCACAATTCGGTTATAAATCGCCACGAGTCATAGTTAGAACGCTTGGAAAAAAACGTCAATCTTTATTCATTGTTAGCGGTTTGGGAACGGAATTTTTATTTTAGTGCTGTTTAAGAGAGGTATGAAATATGATCCTGAACTTAAAATTACCAACACCCGTCCCCTTCCCGTTTTTCGGATCGCCAGCTGGGGGTGGCGATTGGTTTGCCCCGAACAACCCGCCCGTGATTTTCGCCTTTTATTGCGCCATAGGTTGGCGCGGTTATCGGGCAATAATCCTGTGACGATTATGGTCCATGGCGGTGGGTTTTCACCGTTTTCACATCGCTCGGACGCGCAAGAAACGTTGTTTTCACGTCATATGGGGCCTGAACGTTGGCAATCACGTTCTTGGCTCAAACGGTTTGCCGCCACCAATTTATCATCAAATGAAACATTGGCGATTACATTTGCTTGGAATGGTATCCGTTCCGAAATTCTGTCCAAGCCAAATCATGGTGCTATGTTTGATGCCGCGACAGCTGAGGTGGCAAAGTTTGGTTCCTTGGTAAATGAGCTGGCTTTGATTGATCCTGATCGCCCTATCAATATTATCTGCCATGGTTTAGGCGCTCGCATTGTGATGCAATGCTTTCATCATCTGTCAGGGCCACATGTGGACAAAATTATCATTTTGGCAGGACACGAATTTTGTGCCGATACGCTTTCTGCCATCAGTCACAAACATGCAAAGAGAACACAGTTCTTTAACATCCGTTCACCTGCCACCCTCAAAATGGATCGCCGCGCGGATGCCGAATTACCAAAATCTGGTCCAAAGGATCAGCTTTTGGCACTTGGATTTCCGTTTCACCGTCCCAACTGGGTCGATTTTGATACAGCGCGAACAACTCCATCAAAACCAAGAACTGGCTGGTTCAAAACGCCAGGGTTTAAGCGTCGGTTTTGCAAGTGGAGCTTTGGCCCTGAGCGCGCGATTGATGATATGATCGCACGGATAATCCACAACGCACCGAATACATCGGTGCAACACATCCGTGATCGCCTATTTACACGCCAAATAATTCCTAAGGTAAACGATGCAAAACCTCGGTTCGGATACTTTGTGCTTATGTCTCCACTACGGCGTCGTAAAGCAATGTAAATTTGGCCTTGAATGGTGGGCTAATTGTGTCATCCTTGGTCCACACATAGGAATGTACAAATGCCCGATCCCATTCAGTTATATTTTTGGCCTACCCCAAATGGTTGGAAAATATCGATTGCCCTGCATGAAATGGGGTTGGACTACAATTTGAACTTGATTGACATTGGGGCTGGTGATCAGTTTAAATCTGATTTTTCGACATTATCACCAAACAACAAAATGCCCGCGATCACCGACCCATATGGCCCTGATGATGCACCGATTTCGATTTTTGAATCTGGTGCTATTTTGCAATATTTGGCCCGTAAAACTGGGATGTTTTATGGCTCAACTGAACGCGATCGAATTGAAATTGATCAATGGCTGATGTGGCAAATGGGCGGTGTTGGCCCAATGGCTGGTCAGGCACATCATTTCCTAAAATACGCGCCAAATATGGAGCCACCACAGGTTTTACCCTATGCCCAAGGACGTTACCGCGCCGAAGTTGCACGCTTGTATGGTGTGCTTGATCGTCGCTTAGCAGATCGTGAATTCATTTGCGGCGATTACTCTATTGCAGACATCGCCGTTTGGCCATGGGCCAGCCTTTGGGAAGGTCAGCAACAAATCATCGCTGAGTTCCCAAACATGGCGGCATGGTTGGATCGTTGTGGCGCACGCGCTGGCGTTATCGCGGGGCGTGCGTTGGCGGCAGAAAAACGTAACGACAATAGCGGTAAACAAGCACAAAGTAACTTGTTCAAAACCCGCGGCTAAATTGCTTTTCGCGTCGTTTTAATCAACCGCGCTCCGTCGCCACGGGAATTATCTCTAAGGAGTTTTTAACAATGTTGTACGTTTTTGCGGATTTAAATGCCGCGTTATTTTTTGCCTCGGTCAATATGTTGATCGCAATGATACTGGGTGCGCTTATTGGATCAGAACGCCAACTACGTGGCCGCATGGCGGGGTTGCGCACCAATGCTTTGGTTTCTCTTGGGGCAGCTGGCTTTGTTATATTTGCTGCTCTTTTCCCCGACGACATCAACCCAACACGTGTGGCCGCGCAGGTCGTAACCGGCATTGGCTTTTTGGGTGCTGGCATCATATTTCGCGATGGTTTCAATATCCAAGGAATTAACACGGCCGCCACGTTGTGGTGTTCCGCAGCAGTCGGTTTGATGTCAGGAACAGGCCATGTGATGTACGCGATTGCACTGACATCCCTGATAGTGTTTTCAAATTTAGGTTTGCGTCCAATCGTGCGCGTGCTGAAAAAAATGCCCCCCCAAGTCGTGCAAATCGATCGATCGTTTCACCTAAAATTGGCATGCCTTCACGAAGATGAAAGAGATATTCGCGCATCCTTGGTTGGACACCTTGGAAATCGGTTGGACACCTTGGAAATCACAATCTTGATTTAACACAAATCATAAGCCGTGCGGGTAAAAACACAGCCAAGATAAGTGCAATGATCAGTGGCCTGGGCGATGACGATGTCCAAATAAAACAAGTCGTTTCGCAAATGTCTCTGGATCCACGTGTTTTGCGTGTGGATTGGAGCGCTGCAGATGATGATGATATCGAAGTGGCTGATTAATCAAAGTTAAACACGAAAAGGTATATCACCCTTCTGCGTCTTCCTCACTGCTGTACCTATTCATCAATCCAGCTTGCGCAAAAAAGAAGACAAACATCGCAATCGGTAATCCAAACGTTTTGAAGTTTACCCACACATCAGTCGACATTGTGCGCCAGATTACCTCGTTTGCGATGGCTAGCATAAAGAAAAATCCAACAAATCGCTTTGTCAAAATCATCCAGCCTTCGTGAACCAATGGCAGTGCTCCGTCCATAACGGACTGCAAATAAGATTGGCCTTTTAACAGGCCAAAACCCAAAATACCGCCAAACAACAGATAGATCATAGTTGGCTTCATTTTAAAGAACCGCTCGTCGTTAAACCAAATACCCAGCCCGCCAAATACGACAACTAAAACCGCAGTAAACACCTGCATTTTTGACAATTTACCTGTTAGAAAATACAACGCTGCTGTCGCCAACAAAAGCAAGGGTATAAACAGTGCAGTGGCCACGATGAAGCCTTCGTAGGTTTCTCCTGAAATAGTAAACTCACGGTCTTTGATTTTCGTATAGGCCACAAAAAACAAAATGACAGGCCCCATTTCCAGCGCCGTCTTCACCCAAGGTTTCACATTTTTTTCAGTCATATCAACCACCAAATTCCACAAATACTGCGCCAAGCGCAATTAATCCCATCAACATCCCCCGTGTTGGACCAACAGTTTCTTTCAAAAAGAAATAGCCAATCAACGCTGCAAACACAGGCGAGGTTTCACGTAATACCGCCGCTTCGCCCACACTGTCCAGTCGAGTTGCCATCATAATGGATCCAAAGCTTAAAAATGCAACAATTCCGCCGATGAAACCACGTGTCATTAATGGGCCAAGGGTTGGACGATCATCCATTCTCCGCCAGCGCAATAATGCAAACCACGGAAATACAACCATGCCATCGATAAAGAAAAACCATGCTAAAAAGGTAAATGGATCAGCCGTTGCACGGATGCCATAGGCGTCATACGTGGTATAGGCTGCAACCATAATCCCACCCAAACAGGCCCACAAAAGCGCTAAACGAAGTTCGCCGCGATTAATTTTTGTTTCGCGGCTCAGGTTCACGCCAGCCAATGCAAGGATTGAAAGCGTCAACAAAAGCACGCCACCCCATTGCGCCAGCGCAAAAGTTTCGCCAAAAACAAAACCCGCAGCGATAACAGTAACCAACGGTCCCAGCCCGCGCACCACAGGATACACAACCGTATAAGCACCATGTGAATAGGCCATGCCTTGTGTGATTTTATAAATGACATGGATCGCCAACATACCCACAAACAACAACCACATATGGGGTTCGGGCCAAGGCACAACAAACAACGCAAACGGTGCCGCCATCAATCCATAACTAAAATCAATGGCACCGCGTGACAGCCACGGATCATGACGGCCTTTTTGCAATGCGCCAAAAATTGCATGCATAACCGCCGCAAACAACGCCAGTAAAAGTGCCAGTTGACTGCCCGCAGGCGTACCCGCAAGCGAAACAAAGTAATTGCTCACTCTTCGCTACCGGTCAGGGCAAGGGCGAATTCTTCAGGGTCAAAGGGTTGTAGATCATCGATTTGTTCCCCGACGCCAATTGCGTGGATTGGCAGGCCAAATTTATCGGCGAGTGCAACTAAAACACCCCCCTTGGCGGTACCATCCAGTTTTGTCATGACTAAACCTGATACGTTGGAAACTTGCTGAAAAACCTCAACTTGTTTTACTGCATTTTGTCCTGTGGTGGCGTCCAAAACAAGCAACGTGTTATGAGGGGCTGTTTCATCTTTCTTGCGAATGACGCGGACAATTTTTTCCAACTCTTCCATTAAATCGGTGCGGTTTTGCAAACGTCCAGCTGTATCAATCATCAACAGATCAACGCCGTCCTCTTCGCATTTTGTCATTGCATCAAAGGCCAATGATGCGGGATCTGATCCTTCGGCTGCGGTTAAAACCGGCACGCCTGCGCGATCACCCCAGACTTGCAATTGTTCAACGGCGGCGGCGCGAAATGTGTCACCAGCAGCAATGACGACTGTTTTGCCGGCTGCGCGAAATTGCGACGCCAATTTTCCGATCGTCGTCGTTTTACCTGATCCATTCACACCAACGACTAAAACCACTTGTGGTTTTTTCGGGTACAATGGCATCGGTTTGGCAACGGGTTCCAGAATCCGTGTGACTTCTGACGCCAGCAAAGATTTCACTTCAGCGACAGACACTTTTTTGCCAAATCGGCCTTGAGCCATGTTCGCGCTGACACGCAACGCTGTATCAACGCCCATGTCCGCACTGATTAACAACTCTTCCAAACTTTCCAGCATCGCATCATCGAACGTACGCTTAACGACAGTTTTTTCAGGTTCATCTTTACGCCCTAAAACACGTCCAAAAAAACCTGGCTTCTTGGTCGTCTCGACGACCTCTTCAACCAACTCTTCTGTTGGCTCCAATTTAATTTCAATCGGCGCGATCGTTTTTTCCACAACCTCTGGCTCTGGCTCTGGCTCTGGCTCTGGCTCTGGCTCTGGCTCTGGCTCTGGCTCTGGCTCTGGCTCTGGCTCTGGCTCTGGCTCTGGCTCTGGCT
>JGI20152J14361_10001425_pt1 | contig 15626 bp, 14 predicted proteins | sample COG_02_FD_14361 | JGI IMG/M metagenome (IMG submission 14361)
CTTCCCGTACTTTTTAGAACTACGCCAATCATACACTAACGTTTTGCGTACATATTGTCGTAATACTCCTGATACGTTCCTGAGGTTACGTTTTTCAACCACTCCGCATTGCTCAAATACCAATCGATGGTGATGGCCAAACCTTCTTCAAAAGTCACGCTTGGCGCCCAGCCCAACTCTTTATTGATTTTAGTCGCATCTATAGCATACCTGCGGTCGTGACCCGGGCGGTCTTTCACATAGGTAATGAGCTTCTCACTACTTCCTTTTTCACGGCCCAATTTCTCGTCCATCTGCGCGCAAAGCACCTTGATCAAATCAAGATTCGTCCATTCGTTGAACCCACCAATGTTGTAAGTCTCACCATTCTCGCCTTCGTGGTACACCAGGTCAATGGCACGTGCGTGATCCACCACGTATAACCAATCGCGGGTGTATTTACCGTCGCCGTAAACCGGCAATGGTTTCTCCTCGACAATGTTATTGATAAAGAGCGGGACGAGTTTCTCTGGGAATTGGTTCTGGCCGTAGTTGTTCGAACAGTTGGTCACCACATAAGGGATACCGTATGTCTCGCCATACGCACGGACGAAGTGGTCGGAAGATGCTTTTGAAGCACTGTATGGGCTGTTTGGGTCGTAGGCCGTGGTCTCTTCAAATAAGCCTTCTTTTCCCAATGTTCCGTACACTTCATCGGTAGAAATGTGGTAAAAGCGCTTGCCTTCGAAATCTGTATGAATACGTTTGAAGCTGTTCAGCAGATTCACAGTGCCTAAGATGTTCGTTCGAACGAAGGCCAGTGGGTCTACAATCGAACGGTCCACATGGCTTTCCGCGGCTAAATGAATAACGCCTTCCGGCTGGTATTTATCAAACAAAGCATCAACGGCTGCAGCATCAACGATATCTACTTTTTCAAAGCAGTAGTTGGGCAGTTCATCCACATCACTAAGGTTCTCTAAATTACCCGCGTAGGTCAATGCATCCACATTTACTATCCGGTAGTTCGGGTACTTATTTACGAACAAGCGCACGACGTGCGATCCAATAAATCCGGCGCCGCCGGTGATGACTATGGATTTAATCAAAACGAAATGAAGCTATGTTTGATTCGTACCAACGCATTAAAATCATTAAATGAAACTTCAACCTCATTTTACCTTCATCCCTGAAAATCTCTTTTACAGTGACTCCGTTAAGACCTATGATTTTCCAATCAAAGCTATCCACATCATGGCTATGTAACTCAATGTATGCTTGAATCCAACTATTGAGTGGAGATGAAAAACCCATTTTTTTTCTTTTGGAAGTCATTTTGTCGTAGTTGGCGAGAAGTCTTCTTAAAGCGATTTTCCCTTTAAATGCAGATATTGATTTGGTTATTTTTAATGACTGAGAATATTGCGTTGTATATGACGATAAAAAAGGTTCTCGTAACTCTAATCCATTGAACATAGAAGACCTATCGGACTTATCTAGAACTGAATACGTCATAAATGAAGTGATATCGTCTTGAAAACTCGGACAGTATTTGACTTCATTTAGAAATAATGAATTCGGTATGTGACATTTTTTAATTAAATCTTGATAAGTGATTCTATCGTTAGACAAGTATACCTCGTAAAGCTTGTCGAGTTGTTCTGGAGAAAGATGTTTGCTCAAAAAATGAGTTTTTACTAGACTCAACTTTAAAACAACTTTAATTAGATTCAAAACCCATCGCGGGAATTTGTTCAAATAATACCAAAATATCATTCTTTTATATCCTAAAAAAAGCTCATCTGCCCCATCCCCACTCAACGCTACCTTTAACTTCTTTGAAGCAAATTCTGATAGTTTCAACATTGGTCCGAAACTATCATCTGCCAATGGCTCGGACATGGCTTCTATTGATAGGTCAAAATATTTAATAAAATCATCATTATTAAATGGTATTATTTCACAATTAAGGTCGTATCGCTGGGCAATTTGCAAGACAGCATCACTTTCATCATAGAGAGGGTCATCAAAAGCTATGTGATAAACGTCGGGACGCTTGCCAAGTTCATTACATAAAATATGTGCAATTAAGGTAGAATCTACACCCGAACTTAAAAATAGGCCAACAGGAACATCTGCCACCAACCTGGATGATACTCCTGAGATTACGCTCTGTCTTAAATCTAATGTAGTCGCATGACATCTTAATTTTACTAGGCCGGGAAGAGTTTTTATCTCCCCACTCGAATACCTTATTCCATTTCCAGGTAATACTTTGAATATACCGTCCAAAATTGTTTTTGAGTTATCTCCAGAAATAAAACCAAATTCTAGAAATTCCTTGATTGAATCTTCATTGATCTTTGAAGAAAATCCTAATTCTCGAAAGACCCTTATATCACTAGAAAAAGCTACAAAGTCTTCTGTGTCTGCATAATATAGTGGTTTAACGCCATAATAATCTCTTAACGCTAGAAGTTCATTGCTCCTAATATTATAAATCACAACAGCATACATTCCTTCAAGTTTATTAAAAAGACTAGAGCCCCAAGCCCTATATCCCTCTAGAAGTACCTCTGTATCACTATTCGTTACGAACTTGTAGCCTTCATTTATCAATTGCTCTCGCAATTCTCGGTAATTATATATTTCCCCATTAAATACCAATGCAAAATCATCTTTTATAAATGGCTGGTTCGCCGACGATTCTAAATCAATTATCGACAACCTAGAATGGAATAAATGAAGATTACCAACCCTAACTATATTCTGAGAATCAGGACCTCCTGGTTTCAATAAATTAATTATCTCATTATAGCCACTCTCATTCGGAACATCTTTTTTCCAGTAAACCGCAACAAATCTGCACATATATCTTTAATCCAAATTCATATAGGTATCTCTATCGTACAATTCAAAATACCTATTTTTAAAATCGACGCTCATATTAGACCGGGTGAAAGTCGAAAAATTATAACTGTCTAATTGCAAATTAAATGTCTGCAACCAATCTAATGGAAATTGCGAATCAACTATAACGACATTAGTATATAGATTTTCCACACTACTTATGAATTCCAATCTTTGGGATAAAATAGGCAATCCAGACATTGAAGCTTCGATAACTGCATTAGAATAAGATTCCGCATCTGAAGTAAACAAGACGATATCTAACACTGAATAATAATTAGAATCAAAAACTCCATCCCATAAAACCAATCGGAGATTACTATTTTTTTTCGTACTTAACATTTCATAAGAATCCGTACTCAACAACAACGTCATTCTACTTGGCGAGTTAGTCACAACATAAATAAAAAGGTCCCAATTCTTACCCTTTGTTAACCTAGCAGGATAACCAATTACAATGTCGTTCTCACCTATACCAAGCAACTCTCTAGTTTTAAACCTATCTTCGACATTAAAGGACTGCATTGCTTCAGGAACAGGATTATACAATATTCGATGATCATGCAGTTTATAGCCAATTTTCGCGTGTAACGAGAGGGTATACTCGTTGTTGCTAATTTGACTATTAGAAAATACATTAGTCAAAAAAGCACAGCATTTTAAAAATAGCTTTTGGGATAGGCTAGCGTAAAGATCAATATTTCCGTTCCTCAGGTTAACAGTCCAATGAAACTTAATGACTGTTCTTAGCAAACCAACTAACAAATCTGATTTGTACAACCATGAAGAACATCTTCTATATTTAATTAAATCTAACAAAAGACTCCATAAAAAAATATTATAACCTACTGATTCTAGTACAACTAATCTATTTACAAAAGGACCGAACTCCTTTTTTAACACCCCTTTTCTAAATGCATATAATAACACTTCACTCTTAGAATTACGAATCAATTGTAAAAGTACTCGTTGAGCACCTCCAATGTCAAGGTCATTAATAATGACAACTATGGTGTTCTTTTTATCCATAATAAAAGAGAGAGAAACACCATTTCAGGTAGCAAAAAAAGACTGCTAAAAATGCACGTCAACACTATACTCGATAACAATCGCAATATCCTAATGTTCTTTCTACCATAAAGTATTAAAACCAATACAACACACAATAACCCGACTAGGCCCATGCTCAACAAAATAGTGACTATCGTATTAGAATAGTATAACTCAGATCTAGCAAAAAATGAAAGCAATAGATCACTCGTATCAATACCATATATGGAATCATATACGGCTATATTTCCAAATCCTAATCCCAAATACTTACATGCCAGTGGTAACGATAAAAAGACTAACCATGGATTAATAAGTCGGGGCGTTATCTTGTGTAGTACGCCATAGTCCAACTGAAATGTTTGTATCCAAAATTCGCTAGTTACGGTTAATAGAAATATTGATATACCAAGCAAAATTAATCGCCTAACTGTGAATCTGAATTTGCTGATTATGTACAATGTTAGTAGTGCCAATCCTATACCACTTGATGAAATCAATATACCTAAAATCAGTATAACTTTTCGAAATCGCGAACGGCAAATTTGAAGGTTTAAACCATATAGAAAACCTATCTTACTTGGCTCAGAAAAGAAAGAAAAATACCTATTAGATTCTAAGCGCATGATTTTAGCCTCTATCAACTCAGTTAACGTAGCATCGTGGTTCGTATTCGATAAAGGTATATTGAACGTCCAGTAGACATTCATCTTAGACAACAAGAATTGGGTAACTAGTGTAACAAATGACAATATTATTATCAAGTTCATGCCAGTCTGAATGTCTCTTTTACTCAAATACAATTTGATGAACATACCAACTACTAGTGCACAAAAATATAACGCAAATCTAAGCCCGATAAAACCCTTTATCTCAAGCCAAATTAATGAATGCATAATCCAAAATATCCCGGCAGATACTCCTAGTATGATTAGAAAAAGATCCTCACTATTGATTGTTACCTTGCGAAGATTCAGTATAATATATCCTAGACATACAGAAGTCACAGGATACACGCATGAAATATTCAAGACTGGAACTCTATACGTATATCCTTCTACTAAAAGGAAAATTAAACATAAGGCGAAAAAACTCTTATGTATTGAACTTTTTTCTAATTGCATCTACATGTCTAGACCTATCGTAATATTTGAAAAACGCATTCTCTAAATCCTCATGACTCTGCTCACCTATTTCATTCAACAACTGAAATTCATCTTTATCGATAGGAGCATCTGGATAATTCGTCCAAAACATCAAAGCATTGAAATCTGAAAACATCAGCTTATACTCGCGCAATGACTCACTAATAATTGGCACTATGTTATTCGAGAGATATGTACCAAGTTTTGTAGGTGTAGCATGCCAATTTAAAATTAAATTTTTTCTCAGCAAAAATCCGTATTTAATCACCTTAAGCTTATCCGCCAATTCTTCGACTTTTAAACTACAGAGTTCAACAGGTTCAACGCTATACTCGCTCAATATAATCCGGGCCTTATCAATATCCCGGGTATAAATATACAATTCCGCCTCTTCAAAAACTCTTTTGTATTTCTTAAAAAACTCTAATACCTCATTAAAACATTGATATTCATTGATACTGCCCGCATAAACAAAGGAATGTGGAATCTTGTCGCAACGTTCTTCAATTTTTTCTATATTAAAACAGGGCATTACATAACATTTCTCACGTAAACGATTTCCAATTATCGCAGAATAGTGGCTCAATAGTCCGCTAGACACCAAAAATAATTTCGAACATTTTTGTACTGAATAAAACTCCAAGTATTTCAATAGACTATATCTCAACAGGCTACTATTTCGATTATAACTTTCCTCTGGCCAATCACCCTGAATCCAAATATCGATGTTCTTAAAACCTAAAATTCGAAGTATAAAGAAATGATAAGAATGAAATACTAGAACTGTATTCGTTCTATTTAAAAATAAGAAACTAAAAACTCCGTTACCTCTTTTTACATTTAAATCCTTTCCATACGCCGAAAGCAAAATAGAGATATAATAATCAGTTACAGTCGTATTTTTTACGCTATAAATCCACATGGAAACATTTTATCGAGTGATTTTGTCTTTGTCCTGGCTCATGCGGAATAATCCATTCCGCGCCATATATAATTTCTAGCACACGCTCCGCTTGTGAAGGAATGTTCACCGTAATTCCATTTAGCTCATTTGTTTCTAATGGGAAAATCATTGAATTTGAATATTCAAATTTACCTTGCCTGGACCCTAAGGCATATATGTAGTTCGTCGCCGTGTATCTAGATAGAAATGTCAACAGGTTAAAGCCTCTGTGCAAAATTGAAAAATAAATTCCTCGAAACATTATATATCTATATATAAAAGGGGAAAATCCAATACTCATCAAAACGTCGCTCAAATTTATAAGTTGAGGGTAACCCTTATCTATAATAAACAAATCTAAATATGGGCCGTTGTAATTGTAAGAATTAGCTCTAAAATTATTTGACTCTTCGATATAAAATTTCCCCTCACTTCGAATCTTGGCATACGAGACATGATATCCCCTATCAGTAAGTATAGATTGGACCTTTAAGTGTCTTGGGAACTTATCGGAAAGGCTCAGCTTCAATAACTTATTGTAGTCATCACGAAGTATTTCCAAGTCTATATCATCGTCCCAAGGGATGATTTTCCCGTCACGAACTGATCCTAATAACGTTCCGAAAGATAACCATACATTTATATCGTTAGATTGACAAAACACACAAAATTCATCAAGTAAATCCAGTAATACATTTTGATACTCAGATAAAGATAATTGTCCTTTTAATCCCATTCTTTATAGAATTTTCTAATCATAGAACTACTTATCCCCTCTGTTCTCGGGAAAATTATTAATTTTTTTTCGAGAATATCATTAGAATTATCTGAGCCATGAACTAAATAATCGATGTTATTTTTTAATAAAAATTCATTGGAAATTAACCAAGGTGATTCAATAACTTCATCTACATAGCGAATCGAATTAATAATCTCCTTTCGCTGATCAAAATTCAATATAAAAGGGATTTTTTTTACTTTACTCAAATCATCATCGCTCGTGAGAGCAACAATAACTGAACCCAATCTAGATGCTTTTTCTAATAACCTTATGTGTCCGTGATGAATAATAGTCGCAGACATATCAACTAAGATGCGTTTTTTAGATCTCATAATATATCTTAATAAAATAACGATGATTGAATATCTCCTCGTGCTTTAGATTTAAGATGAGCCTCTCCTATGTGACATACTATGCTCATCCCCTCTTGCAAGCTTCGAGGTTCATACATAATTGCTGAAGCCGAACTCGACTTAATAACTTTATCTACCATTGTACACAAAAGCGGTTCGTTTTGAGAATGGTTTTTAAACTTATTTAAGAATCGCAATTTATTGATTTTAACCCCTTCGACAATTTCATGATGAATATTCATAATACCATATAGGGATTGAATTGAGTGATAAGGACCCGTTACATTTTTATTTAGATGAGTTTTGATGTCTAAGTAAAAGCTGTCAATTTCATTAGTTTCTAATCCGTCAGCAAACGCAATGAAAGATGCTCCCGTAAGTCCAAACAAACCTTTACAACTACTGAATGCGTGAACATCTGCAATGTAATGATCATTTTCGAGCCCGATGGAGGCGGTACTGTCAAGGAATAACTTAGCTTCTGTCCTTCTTTTAATTTCCAATAAATCACTGGGGTCAAATTTGTAACCCATGCTTGTTTCAACAAAACAAGTAACTACCCAGTCATACTTGTTTTCCATTTTTTCATGGATATCCATCAAGTCGCATACTTCTATATTAATAGAATCATCTGTCTTGGAAATAAGGCTCAAGATTGAACCTAATCTTTTAGCGTAATATCCTGTTTCGACAACTAAAACAGAACCAGAAATAAAGTTTCTTAGTGCAATTTCAATTGCAAGCGTTGATGAACCTTGAAGGCGTGCAATATTAGACTTCCCGGATAGCTTACATAACCAAGCTAAAACTTGTTCTTCTTGATAATTGTATAATTCATCGCCGCGTCCAAAGGCACCTGACAAATACAACAAATTCTCTTCTATTAAACTAGCCGGTCCTGCGGTGAAAAGTTCTTTTTGAGTTGCCGCATTATTAATTAAACTTTTTACGTTCATTTTTCAAGTTTTACTATTAACTCTTTGAAGCCCTGCTTATTCTCTTTAGGTGTTGATTTAGGTCTCCCTAGATTTGATCTGAATCCCGGACGAGCCTTGATCTCAATAAAACAAGAACCCTCAAGTATCATTGACTTAATCAAAACTTCTTTGCAATCAGAGGGTTGTTCAATAACGAATTGGTTTCTGTAACCACAAGTTTTTGCTAATTCAACAAAACTGAATTCTTCATTTAAATTTAATTTTTGACCTCCAACCGAATCATGGACACCATTATTAACTAAAATATGTATCAGTTTATTATTTTGAGCTGACTGAGTTAAAACGCCCAAATGCATTAACGCGGCACCATCGCCATCAATACATACTACTTTGCTGAGTTTGCCGTTTCGCGCAACACTTTCGGCAATCTGAAGCGCAAATCCCATACCTCCAACAGTTAAAAAATCTCGACCATTTTTTTGAGATAGATTTTCTCTCGACTCATATACTTCACGTGAGGCTACTCCCGTAGTTGAAACTAATGCAACTGAGTCGTCCAATGTTTTTAGGATTTCCTTTATATATTCTTCTCTAGATGGATTATGAGACAAGTGATTATAATTTATCTTTGTGTTTTCAAAACTACCTTTGCGAAACACTAGAGCGACAGGCTTGCTTTCTGCTGAAGCAACAGATAATAAATCAGTTATACCATTTCTCCAATCCATATGTTCTGGACCAACTACTAAATAAGGAATCTCAAGAGTCTCTAACATCTCTAAAGTCATCCTTCCCATAGCTCTATGTTGTGGTTCATCTTTGAGTTGAGACTTATCTGGCAGAATTTCTCCACGCCAACCAATAAGCAACAACATAGGAATTCCATAAATATCTTTATTAGCTAGAGATGTCAAGGGATTAACGGCATTTCCCAATCCGGAATTTTGCATGAATACTGCGGGCATACGATTCGTAACCATATTGTACCCAATTGCATCCGCTACAGCAGCTCCTTCATTAACTGTAATATTGACTTTACATCTTACATCTGATTCCAATGCAAAGTTTAATTGTTTTAGCAAACTATCGGGCACTCCAGAGTAGTAGTCGACACCATGCGAAATGAAAGCATCGATAATTTCTTTAGTTTTTATCATTTTGTTCCAGGAATAAGATTTAAGATTTCTTTGATACTCAAGCAATCGCTCTCTGCTTCAAGGCTTCTACCATTAACTAGAATAGTCTCAGCAACCTTCTTCATACCTGGATAAGCAGAACGAAGCATATGATTAGCGTAAATAACGACATTAACCCCTAGTTTTTCAAAGTCCTCAATAGTTAAATGATTAAAACTCGTTGGCACAACTACTAAAGGGACATTTGGCTTTTCAAGTCTGAATCGTTCAATAAAATCTATAATTTCTCGACCATCTTTTCGCCTAGAATGAATCATTATGCCGTCAGCACCAGCATTTACATACGCAAATGCTCTTTCCAAAGCATCTTCAAGACCCTTATCGAGAATTAGACTTTCTACACGAGCAATAATCATAAAGCTTGTTGAAAGCTGAGCTGCTTTACCGCGTTTTATTTTGTCACAAAAGTTGGCAATTGAATCTTGAGTTTGTTCTACATCGGTACCAAAAAGAGAATTTTTTTTCAACCCTGTCTTATCCTCAATGATAACCGCACTTACTCCCGTACGCTCCAAAGACTTAACAGTTAATTCAAAATGTTCAGTCTTTCCTCCAGTATCAGCATCAAAAATCATCGGCTTCGTAGTTACCTCGAAGATTTCATTAACTGTGGTTAATCTGTTTGATAAGTCAACTGCCTCGATGTCTGGTTTTCCTTTAGAAGTAGAATCGGTCAATGAACTGCTCCACATTCCATCAAAATGTACTTTGCTCATGTTTAATGATTCTACACTGGTTTTTTCAACTATGAGACCTGAAAGAGCATTGTGAACCTCCATTATTCTCAATGTTTTACCATATTCTATCAGCTCCCGAAGTTTAGTTAATCTAGTAGCAGTTGTAAAACCTAACTCCTTAAATCGACGTTTGAGTTCGGATGTGCTTATGTCTCTGCTGTAGGGAACTTCTACCAACTCCGCATTATTAGCTTTAGTCCATGCGATTACTTCATCTCTGTAGACTTTCAAACTTCCTGAAACCCAATTATCCCCGTGAACAATAATATCTGGCTTTGTTTGATTCAGAATTGAAGTATAAGTATCCTCCTTCTGTTCAAAAACTTCGGAAACATAGCCTATTGACTCTAATACTTTTCTACGATGCTCAAAACTCATTAGTGGTACATCGTTCAGCTGAATACAGGCATTTTCACTTTTGAGACCCACAACTACCTCGCCGTAGGTAGCCGCCTTTTCCAACAGGCGAAGATGCCCTACGTGCACCAAATCCGCTATCATACTAACAAAGACCTTCTTCATAATTTTCTAGTTTTTCTAATATTAATTTTGACGTCACTCCTTTACCAAGTGCAAAGTTATTATAATCGAATAATTCTTCACTATATAGACTAACAAACGAGTCAATTATAGTACTCTTTTTTGTTCCACAAAGCCTTATTGATGGTGATTGAAGAACCTCCGGTCTTTCTGTCACTTCCCTAAGAACTAATAACCGTTTTTTCAGTATAAAACATTCTTCTTGTACTCCTCCCGAATCACTCAAAATAGTGTGGGCATTATTTAGTAAATAAACAAAATCAGGGTATGCAAACGATCCCGTTAACATTATGTTTTCATTATTTATTAGCCTTTCCTCTATTAACTTCCGTAATTCCTTGTTAGAATGGGCGCTAAACAAAAATATATCATCAGGATACCTAGTAGATAGCTCGTTGATCGCATCACAAATATCTAATATTCCTTTACCCCAATTTTCTCTGCGATGCGCCGTAATCAAATGAATTTTACCTCTCTTACCCAATGTATCAAGGATCACTTTCAATTTTTCTGAAATATTGTAAGTATCGAGACGCGTTAGCTCTTGCGTTTCTAAAACAGCATCGATTACAGTATTTCCAACATTGAAAACTTTCATTGGCGGAACACCTTCCATCTTTAAATTTTCAGCTGCGGTAATTGTCGGAGAAAAGTGTAAATCCGCAAGTTGACCAACGAATTTTCTATTAAGCTCTTCTGGGAAAGGAGAATACTTATTACCCGAGCGCAAACCCGCCTCTACATGGGCAATTTTAATCTGTAATAGAAACGCCACAAAACTCCCAGCAAAAGTTGAGGCTGTATCACCATGAACTAGCACCCAATCGTAATCCTTGGACATTAAGGATTCGTCAATACTATTTATAAGAACCGAATAGAGGTTAGCTAATGATTTCCCTTTGCGCTCTAATTGAAGTGGATAATCAACTTTTATATCATAAAAGGAAATTACTTCATCCAACAAATCGGTGTGCTGACCAGTAGTAAGCACCTCTACTTCATGCCCTCGTCTTTTGGCCTCGAGATATACTGGAGCAAGTTTTATTGCCTCAGGTCTCGTTCCAAAAATCAATAACAATTTCATTTGAACTTTTTAAAAATTAAGAAAATAACCAAAATTATAGGGAGATTTAATATCAACATTAAATACACATATAACGGAATAAACGTGTCGAAATTACCCTTAAAAATTCCGAAAAAACTTAGCAATAATAAAAAACGTAATGTATGAACATAGAATGAAATGTTTTGCATTCTAGTCGCCTCTAGTATTCGCGAAAACGGAGATAACGCTATAGACGCCGCATAAATTGGGTATAATAGCCAAATTAACGAAATGGTGTAATGCCATTTAATAGGTACCAAAAGCTCTAGACAAAAATTTAGCTGTTCCCGAAAAAGATAAATCACTACTAAGGATAACATTACAACTGCCACATTTATGATTAAGCGTTTAATGGTATGGATAAGACTTTCAGTATTCGCGACTTCATAAAGACCCATTCCGCTGAAAACAGAAATAAATGGGTTCGAAGCCATCCTTAATATTGAATTCGCAAAAACAAATGAGCCAAGCACTTTGGCATCGTATCTTATTGACAAATAAAACACAACTGATTCAATACTCAAGACATAAAGTAGCTCCCCAAGAGTATTGTAACTTATGAAATCTTTAGCCTTTATTATATCCGCCTTAAAATTTATAAATGACCATTTCTTCTTAAAGTTATAAATTAACCTATATATTGGTAGTGTTCCGGTAATATTTCCCATTATCAAACCGTAAATCAAGAATCTTGCATCCGTACCTATCATCCTGACAAAATTGTTCAATTGACCTGACAATAAAATATAATTACCTTGAATCGTGAATTTACCGCGACTAAGCTGTAAACTCTGAGATATTTTAAAAACTGCACTCGTGATAACAAACAAAGTTCCCAAGACAACTGCTTCAAACGATGTAAGTATCTGAAAATCTAAAAAAGCGAAGAAACCAGATGAGACTAGCACGCTTACAGATACTAATACGAAGGTTGTTAAAACTAATGATGCTTTACTTTGATCGTCCTTTTCCAATACAAGAGCCTTGTTAATATTTAATGTGTTAATCGATCCAACAATAGTGGCCATACTTGTGATTAATGCCAAATCGGCCAAATCAACCTCGCTATAATTTTTTATGTAAATTTTAAAGAATACAATCGATAGCACTGAATTTAATAGGGGTATAAGCGAGACGCTCAACCCCTTCCTAAGAAAATTAAATGTTATACCAATTTTCATAGTTACAACGAATCCTCTCTATTGAAAAGTGTTTCAATATAACCGCTCTATTTACTTCCATCTCTAGTTCTGTAATACTATCTCCTAAATTGAATTTTGAAATGGGCAAAATGTGGCAGCCCAATTTGCACAAATGACGATAAATTTTATTTTCCTCGGGAAGAACTACAGTCTTACCCATGTATAAAAGATGGATAACATTTGAATATGCCATTCCGCAATTTGCACTCGCAATTATTGCTGTATTCACGAAAGAATTCAAAACCTCATAATATTCCCTCTTAGATATTGTTTCGTTTAAAATTCTGTAGCTGTACTCATTTCTACGTAACAAACTTATTATTTCCTGTATGTACGTTTCCGATTTGGAATATGCTAATGGAACTAAAAGACTTTGTTTGACAAAATCAAAGGAATTCAAAATCTCCAAATGTCTATTACATTTGTGGGCGCTATGACCAACCATTATATACCCCTTGTTAGGGACCCTGTCATATGAATGTTGAATGTAATTGGACAGTATTCCACCACTAACTAGATTGACCTTATCAATTTTTATTGGATAGTCTCGAAAAAGAAATTCTCCGCTATCCGTTGAGACGATTTGGGATGAATAAAACACTTTTAAAATTAAAAATTTCTTTAATTTTCCTTTAATAGATCTACCTGTTAACCATCTAATTTCTCCACCCCAAGGCTGAAGCCATTTCTTATTAAAAGATAGTAGAAAAAATACTGCTAATGTTTTTTTGTCTATGCCATGAAATACAATGCGATAATTAAATACTATTGCTTTAAGTATAGTTAGGGTAATACTGAAAAAATTTTCTTTATTAAAAGAAATAAATATTGATTTTTCTTTGAGGTTTTTCTCACTAAAAATATAATCTTCTGTTTGCTTTCGAAATTTATGTTCTTTTTCGAAAGAAAAGATATGTAAAACCATTAAAGTCTTTTTGTGTATTTTTTCAATACGCCTTTAACATCATATACTATTGCCTCGGTATTCGATATTGTATCTAAATTAAGCGATGTAAACTGTTCATGAGCGACTGTTAAAATTATTGCATGATATTTTTTGTAAATATGCTCTATAAGGTCAAAATCAAACTCAGCTTTAACCTCCATTGGATCCGCCCATGGATCATAGACATCCACATTGACATTGTAAGATTTTAGTTCTTCATAAACGTCAATTGCACGGGTATTTCTAATGTCAGGACAATTCTCTTTAAAAGTAAAACCTAGCATCAAAACATTCGAACCTAGAACAGGTAAAGAACGTTTCATCATGAGCTTAACCACTTCACCTGCGACATATTTACCCATATCATCATTTAACCGGCGGCCACTGAGAATTATCTCAGGATGGTATCCTGCTTCCTGCGCTTTTTGAGCTAGATAATATGGATCTACCCCAATACAATGGCCTCCAACCAAACCTGGCTTAAATGGTAAGAAATTCCATTTAGTGCCTGCTGCCTCCAATACAGAATGGGTGTCAATATCGAGCTTGTTAAAAATCTTTGCTAACTCATTGACAAATGCGATATTGATATCACGTTGACTATTTTCAATCACTTTAGCCGCCTCAGCAACTTTAATGGTAGGCGCTAGATGCGTCCCAGCGGTAATTACAGACTTATACAGATCATCTATGACTTGGGCAGCTTCGGGAGTAGATCCTGAAGTCACCTTTAAAATCTTAGTTACAGTACGTTCCTTATCCCCTGGATTGATTCGTTCCGGCGAATACCCTACAAAAAAGTCTTCATTAAACTTGAGTCCTGAAACCTGCTCAAGCACTGGTACACATTCATCTTCAGTGACGCCAGGATAAACAGTACTTTCATAAATCACGTAATCGCCTTTTTTAAGGACTTTTCCGACACTCTCGGAAGCTTTGATCAGCGGGGTAAGGACCGGGCGTTTGTTTTTATCTGTTGGAGTAGGTACGGTCACAACATAGAAGTTCGAAGATTCGATTTCTCTAACCGCCGTTGTACAATACAGGCCCTTTCCGTTATTTTCGGTAGAGATCAAATCAGAAGCAATGACCTTTTTAAGGTCGCCATCCTCAACTTCAAAAGTACGATCATGACCGCTCATCAGTTCATCTACACGAGGGCCGTTGATGTCAAAACCTACTGTAGGATATTGTTTAGCAAACTCAGCCGCGAGTGGCAAACCCACGTATCCTAATCCAATAACTGCTATTTTCTTTTCCATTTGTTTATCATGTCACAGTTATGTCCTGTGCTTGTTTTTTGTTGTTGTTTACTGTGAAAGTTACCTGCAACCGGGCAATCATTGTTCGGCCTCTTTTTCCCATACCAATAAACACGCTGCCGACCTTTCTTTAGGCATGCGCTCCAAGATTTCGGCCTGAACTTTTTTACCGGTGAGCTTTTCTACTTTACCACTTAACCCTCCTATGTAAGTAGCGTCTAATTGTTCCCCTACTAGAAGGGTATCAATGGTTTCGGATTCCACCCCACGGGCCAAATCGCCGCATACCCAGACTTGCTTAAGACCAGGTAAATTTTCTACTACGCGCTCCACAAGGGCATCAATGCCGGAGACCTTGCGCACAATGGAGGTGATATCAGCAGTAAGAGGATGGGCCAAATTGACGTGGTAGAGCTTGCGACGGCCCTGAAGTTCAGAGCTGAGTAAACCGGCCTCTTCAAGGCGGTTAAGTTCTACCCGTATGCTGTTGGTGTTTTCATCGAGCTCCTTGGAGAGTCCTTGGAGGTACCCGCTCAAAT